>JAEHJW020007527.1_pt1 | contig 12971 bp, 11 predicted proteins | sample 9271431 | NCBI WGS metagenome assembly JAEHJW02
ATAATTTTTTGCATAGATTTATTAATTCGAGTTAATAAGATAGTAAAAAATACCCTTAAAAAGGTATTTAAAAAGCACGAAAAAAGCTTGCGCTTAATGCGTGCTAATATTAGAAGGCAGGGCTATTCTCAAACAAAGAAAGCCAAGAGATAATTTTTTGTTTACTATAAGAAAAATTAGCTTCCAGATCACGTAAACGTTTCCGTAAGAGTTCTAGTTTTGGGAATAGTAGATTTTTATATATTTGAAATACTGAAACTGAAACAAGAAGTATAAACGCAAGCAATAGGAGTAAGTTAGAAATTGAAGGTGTTACCGATGTTAGGAGTGTTTGCAGAGAAGAGATGTGATGCAGGGTCATAGCAGCAATACTAGTCGGGCATGCTGTTCCATCTATGGGAGAAGTAATACAATTATTGTCGGAGCTATCCATCCCATGAGCAAAAACGGTAAAGCCAAAGATAGCTATCCCAAGAAAACTAACAAGTAAAATAAATGTAAGAAAATGTTTCATAACGTGAGTACGATAAGTATATACCCCCGAGGGGTATTTGTCAATACAAATACTTAAAAGAAAGAAGTGGAAAACTATTATTCCCCTAATAATTCAAGCTTCTTATCCTTATACACTATCCTTGATCTTAAATTTGCCAGCAATTCTCGCTTCTCAATAGTCGTGCCTTCTTTAAGGATATATTTTGCATAATTACGTATATCCGTATCTTTATTATTTTGGATTTTTTCTTTACTACCCAGTACCGATCTTTGGAAAATATTAAATCGTGCGATTTCATCCTCTAGCTTTTGTCTCATACCAAGCTCGTTAATATTTACCTTGTCCAAAATTTTAAGCAGTTCGGTAATTAAATCTTCTTCACGTATATATTTATTTTTACAATTACGATCTCTTGCTCTTGAGCATGAATAATATATGTATCTATTAGCTCCACCCGCTTTTAATTGCTTCCACTTTTCTTCAGCAGATATGCCTGATCCACAATATCCGCAAGTAAATAATTTAGTAAATGCAAATTCTTTTGTTTCTCTCACAATATTGTCACGCTTGAGTTGTGCTTTAGCTTTTTCAAATAATTCTTGAGTTATTAATGGTTCATGTTTTCCTTGATACCAATTTCCGCTTCCTAACGGTTTTTCAAAAACCCCATAATAAAAAGGGTTCTCTAATATTCTATATATTCCACTTAAGGTAAGAGATTTGTTGCCCCTCGTATAAAAATTTAATTCAAACTTCAACCAATTATATATTTTCCTTCCTGAATAATGTTCATATGCTACTTTCTCAAACATTTTCTTAATTACTGGACCCCTTAATGGATCTATAATCACTTGGCACTTCTTATCCATTCTATTTTGGTTCAAATATCCCAACGGCGCCATTCCTGCCCATAATCCCATTTCAGCTCTTGTTCGTAATCCTCGCTTAACATTGATGCCTCGATTATCATTTTCAAGTTTTGCCTGACTTCCCAGAATCATCAGCAAAAATTTTTCGCTGGGACTATTAGTAAATCGTTGTCCGTAAGTTCGTATCTCGTGAAGTTTTCCTACGTCCATTAAGTCCACAATTTTTCCTAAGTCGCCTGCATTTCTTGAAATACGATCCGGTGCCCAAGTTAGAATGCCATTGAATTTATCTTGCCTCAATTCTTCTATAATTTCATTAAAGATTGGTCGCTGCCCTGTTTCCTTAGCTGAATGCGACTCTCTCTTCATTGTTACTATCTCAAGTCCTTCACGTTCAGCCATCTGAAGCATCTCCTTGATTTGGCTGTCTATACTCAAAACCTGCCTTTCTTCTGATTCGGTGCTTTTTCTTGCATAAAGGCAGTATTTCACTCTTACTGGGACTATTTCTTTTGTCAGAGTCCCAATTGGCATTGATATTGCGTTATTCATATACCCAATGAATGACGCAGTGCCTCTTAGGAGTCCAGAGCGTCCCAAGTTCTAGCTGTTGGTAACTTTATCAGGATTATTTTTATCGAGAAAGTGTTAAAATGTCTTTATGTTAGGAACAGTTGATATAAAAGTCAGACCATTAAAACTTGCTTATCTTGTTGACCCAAACTCAGCAGAGCAAGTTCGTGAGGCAATTAAAATCAGCTCCACATTATGGGGAGGTGCTTATAATCCGATTATTCCTCTGTATAAGAAGATGCCTAAAACTTGGCGTGAAGGCCCAATCAAAGCCCCAGACCCTAAAAAAATTATTCTTGGTTATATTGATTCTTTTGACCCTGATATTCTTGTTCAGTTTTCAAAGGAGGTACCGTCTTTTGTGAAAGATACAGGATTAAGAATTATTAGCCCTAATGAAATTTGGCAGCAACATGGTGTTTACGGTAGTCCATTTAAAGCCCATTTTGGCATAGGAATTTTTGATATCTTTAATGAAATATTTGAAATGCATTTTAAATATAAACCTAAATATCCAGTTAAAGTTGTTATTCCTAAAATACCCCCAAAATACCCACTTCTATGGGCGAGTGTCTTTGGTGAGTTTCCGGATAAAATTCTTGATACCTTAAAGAAAAATTATTACAAACCGCTTGATATAAAAGAGGTTGATATTGACTTGTCATCAGTTGGCAACCTATTTCATGGAGAAAATATTTTTCCGCGACGAGCAACACAAGGTAACCTTGAGCTTTTTAGGCACTCTGGTTTTTGGAGAGAAGCAGCAGTATTTTATTTTGATGCTTCAAAACATTTAGATATTGTAGATTTTTGGAATCTGCGTGCCCTTGGACGTTCTGTATTTCCTCTACCTAAACAATTAAGAGACAATAAGAGTCTAAAAGATGAAATGATTAAGTTCATTAAAGCTAACAGGCATGAGTGGAAACATCAACGTGGTGTATTTGACGTAGTCTCTATAATTAGAGGCAGAAATTGTGACATGGACGACATGAGTAAATTTTTTGCATCTTCAGTAAAAATTGACGACCCGAAAGATGCTTCTAAGTTTGGCTATTTTAGCTTGCAACACTGGTATCCACGCATATGGGATGAGGGTGGAGGGAGAGCCTATGATGGGGCAGATCCTAATGACACATACGAACAACAAACCTCCATAGAAATTACAGATATGGAGAAATTTAGAGTTCATTTTAATCCCGTCTTTCCAAAGTTTACACAAGATAAAAGTATGGATAGTGAACCATGTTGTGCCAATGAAATCAGTTTTAGATTTTATAGTTCAAATGAATATATGGCAGAAGTTTTACCAAGAAGTACTGGTGAAAAATTTATTCGAGCGATTTCCAGTCAGGGGTCTTTTAGGAATGAATGGAGGGTTGGAAGAAATGGCCTTGTGTATCTTGTAAAAGATACACTAAAAGAATATTGGGATATTCCTACTTCTGAAAAAACCTTCTTCGCATGGTTGGAAGACAAGGGGTGGGTTTCTAAGTTATCTAATCCAGGGGTTCTTGCAAAGCAGATATATAATAAATTAGACGGTCATATTGCAACCCTTGGAAATGAAAGTTTGTTAAAAATCTTGGACCACATGAATGGTGGAAAAAATCTTTACAAAGACGAACCTACAACCAATATTGAACTAGAAGAAGGTAGAGATCTATCTGTCGATAAGGTAAAAGCCAAACTCAAAAGCCGTCGAGGAGGTTCTGACGAAGGTCTTCATGATTATATTTTATCAAAGGGTATATTTAGGTTAGGTCTAAAAATAGAGTGCCTGGAGTGTTTTCGAAAATCTTGGTATCGACTTGATGATGTTAAAGATATTTGCGTATGTCCTAAATGTCTTCACTCTTTTCCTGCTATTGGAAACATACATCTTTCAACATGGAGTTATAAGACATATGGTCCTTTTAGTGTTCCACAACACGCAGATGGTGCTTTCTCAGTTTTACTCGGAGTAAATTTCTTTAATGAACACAGCTTAATTGGTACAAGATTTTCTCCTGTTTTTAGTTTTAATGCAACAGATAAAGAAGGCAAAAAACTGGAAGCCGATTTTGCTGGATTTTGGGAACAAAAATCAAACAGAAATAATGATTGTAGTGGTGTTTTATTTGCTGAATGTAAAAGCTTCAGTGATTTTGAGAAGAAAGATTTTGACAGGATGTCTGGATTAGCTAAAAAGTTTCCAGGTGCCGTTATTGTATTTTGTACCATGAAAAAAGAACTTACTGAATATGAAATAAAAAACATAACTAAAATCGCAAAAGTAGGAAGAAAATATTGGAAAAACAATCGACCAATAAATCCAGTGCTTATTCTTACAAACACTGAATTAACAGAATTCCCTGGTGTCCCACATTGCTGGCCTGAACCTTGGAAGAAAAATTTTGATCATATAACTGGCTTATTACCTGTATGCGATGCGACACAACAAATTTATCTAGGTTTGCCTTCTTGGGAAGAAGAGTGGCATAAAAAGTGGAATAAGAAACATCAAAAGCGTCTAAAAATTACCCAGAATAAAACTGTTGGTAACTCGACTACACAAATCCTATGATCTAAGCTAGGATGGCAAGACCTCAAAAAAAGAGGTATAATTTCTTTACAAATTAATAGCCGACCTAACCCCTTTGGTTTTCCAGAGGATATGGTCTCAAACACCGCTAAAGTGTAAAAACCTCCTCGTCCGGAGTCACTTTAGCGGTCATATGGGGAAACCTATATGGGTGGTCGCAAGACCATCGCAACGGGCGGGGAGCTTTTTGCAACCTACTCGTTTTAAAACCGCTAAAGTGCAATGAATCTAATAAAAAAGGTAACGGATTTTTATAAAAAGAATCCAGTAATATTTATAGGAATATCTTTGGTTGTTCTGGTAGGTTTAATATATAGTTGGAAACTAACTATATTTTTAATCATTGTTATATATTTAGGAATAAAATTTAAAAAAGATGATAAGAAAAAAATTGGTACCAAGAAGCTCTGTGCTCATTGCAAAACAGAGATAGATTGGTTTGCTAGTCGTTGCCCCAATTGCCATGGAAAGATGAGTGTATGGACAGCTGGCAATAAAATGATTGCAGTAGCTCTGCTACCTTTGGTTTTTTATGGAATAATTTTTGTCGCATCAAATCAATCAAGCTCAGGAGGAAATACAACAGTAGTAAATACTAGCGAAGACAGAAAAATCCTCTCAATTGTTTTTGCTAAAAGTGTAATTGAAGACATTCTGAAAGCTCCTTCAACAGCAAAATTTGTTGATGTAAGGGCTTATGAACTTTCAAACCAAAAAGATGTCTGGGCTATAAATGGTTATGTAGATAGCCAGAATAGTTTTGGCGCAGTGATACGAAGCCAATGGGAAGTTCAACTTGATTATCGGGATGGCAAGGGCGGAACAGTAAAGAGTGTTTTGTTTGATGGAAAAAAGATGCAATAAAATTGCAGTCTAAAATATCTTATTCATCAGGTTGTCTGGATCATGTCCGCTCAGGTGTTTATTTAATCTCAGAAATTCGTCGAACGTTTCTTTGGGAGATCGTCCGTTGTTAGTCATGCAATAGCTTACAAGTATGGTAAACGCATCAGTCAGATCGTCATGCTTCTCAACGCCGAAACCGACCAGCTGCTGGATTAAAAGATCAACTCCGAATTTTGGAAATAAAACAGCCCCGCTTTCAATATGTTGTGTCACCATAGAAAGCCGAGCATGCTTATCTTGCCCATATTGCTTGATGCCTTCAACCGGACAATGTTCTTTCACAAGCTGATCCACTAGAGCCTGCTGGAAACCATTGCTTTCAATAATAATTTTTATTTTGCCGTTGTATTCTTTAGAAATTGCTTTTATCGTTTCAACCTGCTGTACGAACCTAATCCGTTTATTTACCGGATGCGGTAAAATATAGATTTTAATATTATCTCCCCATCCATATACCTTTGCTGAAACTATAGCAGTGTAATCTGAAGCCTCGCTCTGGCTTATAGCAAGGTCAGCTGAAGCAATTAAGTAGCGTAATTCATCCTCTCTAGGAAGGGTATCGTAGCGCTGTATCCATTCCGGCAAAACCAGCTGATCATCTTCTGGGATAATCGCAAGCATGTATTCACGCATCCATGCATTATAATTGCCGATTTTCTTACGCTCATTCTCAATTGATTCTTCGTCTGGAAATTTGCCTGGCCACAAACAAACTCCTGACTCATCAAGAAAAGGATATTTTTTAAATAATCCCGAAAGTTCTTTGTTTTCAATACTTTCTCTTAGGCGCATTACCAGCGAATCTTCGTGAAGAAGATTACCGACTACTATTATTCTCGTATTAACATCTCCTGCGGGCACCACATCGCCTGAAAACCACTTATGCGTTTTCTCTCTGCTTTCCATAGTTTTCACCGACGCAAGATCTTCCACGTCGTCGCAGATTATCAGGTCGGGGCGATATTGTCCGTGGCGCATGCCTCGAATTGATTGCTCAGTGGATGCCGCTGTTATTTTCGCCCCGCAGTTTGATATGACTAGCGAGAGCGAACCCCATTCATCCTGCTCTTCTCGGAATGGTCCAAGGTCTAATTTTAGAATAGCATTGCTTTCAAGCTCGCGTTTTATATTCTGCAAATGCTGGCGCGCTTGCCGCTGGGTTAATCCGGCAATGATTGCATATTTCTTTTTCTGTCGGCCAAGAATTGCCCACAGCACATATGCCATAGTTACGATAGTTGATTTGCCGGATCCTCTGAATGCAACCAATACGAACATGTCGGCATCATCTTTCTCAAGCAGTTGGAATATTTCCCTATGGAATTCGGCAGTCCGGTATTTCACATAATGCGGAAAGTATATATTGAAGAACCAGTAAAAACTTTCCCTGGAAACTGCTCTTCGAGTTGCGGGATCTTTCGCAATACTTGAAGCAATATCGAATTCTTCTGAATTATCCATGGCCAAGTCCGGCAAGCAATAACGCTTTCTCAACGAGAGCTTTCTGCTCCGGAGAAAGTTCCTGTTCGACCTGTATGCTTCCGGCAATCTCAACTTTCGTTTTGTAATCCTGGTGATGGTTTGAGAGCCAATACCTTATCGCATGCATGTTCTTGTCTTTTATCGCAGAAATAAGCTGGGAGATAGCTATATCGCTTATCAATTCATTGCCTTCAGATAGAGCATTGTTCGCTTTTTCCGAAAATTCTTTGTCTTCAGATTTCCACCGATAGAAAGTTGCCTTGCTTGTACCTGAGCGTTCGCACGCGATTTGGATTACCGGATTCTTTTTAAGAATTTCGATAAATTTTTCTTTTTCTTTCTTAATGCGGGCATCAACCGTTTGCCTTTGTTTTGTTTTCATGGATTTTTACGGCATTAAGACCGGTTAGCCTTTCTAGTCGGCGGCGTATCACTTCCGCATATACCGGAGATTTTTCCATAATGTTACAGCGACGACCCATTTTTATTGCTGCGACCCCAGTTGAACCGCTTCCGCCAAAAGGTTCCACAATCAAATCTCCCCGCTTAGTAAGAATCTTGATATACGGGATTAGAATTTCAATCGGCTTGGTCCCGAATATAATGCTCTGCCCAGAAGACTTTTCGTTAGCTGCTTTAAATTCAATAAAGTCGGTTGGGCAATGCTTTTTTCCTTTCTTGTACGATTCCCAATGCGGTTTGCCGGAAGTTGCGAAGAGGGCCGTCTCGTATTCTGTTTGCAGAAGTTCGTCTGTTTCTGCGTTAGTGTTAAGTTTTACATTCCCCGAACTCCCCAGCATCGCAAAATCATATTTATTGAAGAATTTATACTTCGAAGAGAATCCCTGTACTCTATTCGGAAGATGCCAGATTATTGTATTTCTGTATTTCCAATGCTTTTCAAGCGCATTCCATATGGTTCTCAGATTCTTTGGATTTTCGTAAATAATAATTGAGAAATCAGGCTTTTGAATTTTTGCTATGTTTGCCATCCATAAGTCTGAAAAGTTTTCTGGCAATGATTCGGTACCAAGATAAATACGGTCGCGCTTTAATCCAAATCCTTCAGTCACTTTACCGCTTCGTTTCGATTTTCCTTTGAGGTAATTCAAGATATACGGCGGATCAGTAAAGCACATGTCGGCTTTATGCCCATCCATAAGCGTAAGCATGTCCTCTTGCGACATGCTGTCTCCGCACATTAATTTTGAATCTCCGATTTTCCACACATCGCCATTTTTGATTTCTATATTCTGGATGTTCAGTTTCTTTAATTCTTTTTCCAAATCAAATTGCTCCGGCGTTTCATCTTCCTCAAAAATATTATCCAGTTCTTCCGACGAGAAACCCACACCCTTTAAGAATTCTTCGCCAAAGCTGGCCAGCAAGTTCCAGTCAAATTCACCGGTGTTGCGATTTAATCTTACGTTCAACTCGCGCTCCTTCTCTATGTTCGGGATATTTATGTATACAACCGGAACTTTGGTGATTCCCATTTCTCGCAACGCTTTCACTCTCATATGTCCGCCGATGAGAATATTTTTCCTCTCCGGATCGCTATTTGCAATCACAGGATCCACCACATCGAAGCGCTTGATGGATTCTTTTAATTCTTTCATCGCTTCCGGAGTATGCTTGCGCGGATTATATTCCGAGAGCTTTAAGCCCGCCACGGGAACATACACGATTTTCAAATCTTTTTTATTCAACATAATATTAGTGGTTACTCAAGCACTAAAAAAGGCCTGAGAGCTAGTAATTGATTAATAAAACACGATCAATGCAGGATGTGCATCGATAATAAAACCATTAATAAATTACGCTCATTAGGCCAAGTACTGCTTCTCCTAATATTGCGTTATCGCAGAAAGTGGTTGGGGTTTGCCTGTTCCATCTCTGTTATTCTAATTATAGCTCATGTAAAATCCTTGTATATAGGTTCGTAATCATGTCCTGTGTATAACTGCTACAAATGAGACATAATGAAAGGCTTAATAATCTGTCTTGTTAGTCTCATTTACATTCCGACCCAAGTACCTTAAATTGAATAGCATAAGTATGTTAGAATATGCTTACACGTGTTGAACTTATAAGCACTTAACCCACGTGTCCCGCCAAAATTGAAAATCGGAATCGGAAGCCGAAATGGGGTCGGCACGAAGTGCCGACACAAATGTATTCCCCCCACAAAATCCTGAATCTGAAAGGATTCGCCACGCGGAGCGTGGCTCAAAAAGTACGGTTCGAGCTTCAATAATAAAGTTCGAACCGACTTTTTTGAATAAATGAAGTTTCTCTTCATTTATTCCCTCGTTTGCCAATTCTATATTGTATTTCAAAAACTTTTCCGTAAGTTCGAACCGATTATTCGCTTTTTGCTCAAAAGCCGATAATTTCTCTTTGAGAAGCTGTTTTTCGTTCACAAACTTACTTTTCATATCTCGGTATTCGTCCAACGAAAGTGCGTTTTCTAAATATGCGTTCATCAGCTTCTCAATTTTAGAATCCAAAAGAGAAATATCGGCTTTTGTTTTGTCTGCAAAAAGCGTAGACGATTGGGCTTCCGCCAATTTGTCCTTTTCGTTTTCCGCCAACATCCATTTAGCCCAATCGTCTGGCAAAGAAACTTTTTTGATTTCCTTTTGAATTTCGGAAGTAATGATTTCCTCGCGAGTATATTTTTGCGAGCAAGGATTTTTCCGTTTGGTACATCGCAAATAGTTATGACCTTTTTGTGTTTCGGTAGTAATGAAGCAACCACACTCTCCGCAACGGAAAAATCCTCTGTACAAAAATGGTTTTAATCCTTTCGAATGAGGTTTAGATTTCCTCATCATCACTCCCTGAACGGAATCAAAAAGTTTCTTTGTGATAATCGGTTCGTGCTTGCCCTCGTGGATTTCGCCGTTGTACAACATCAAACCTGTATATATTGGATTTTTCAAAAGTTTTTGATAGTTCGACACCGCAAGTTCCTTTCCGCTTTTTCGCTTCAATCCAAGTCCATTAAATTTGTCGCGGAGTTGGCGCAAAGTGAAAGACCCAGACGAATATGCCTCAAATGTTTTCTTGATTAAGGGTGCTATATTTTCATCGGGAACAATCTTTCTATTTTTGTTCACATATCCGAGCGGAGCCATTTGAGGCCATATTCCGTCTTTCACTTTGTTGCGATGACCTCGTTTAATATTTTCAGACAAATTGTCCACATAATACTTGGATTGCGAAAAAGCGATTGAAAGCATGAACTTGCCTTGCGGTGTCGGATCAAACCAAAAAGTTGAAAATTTCAAATCTTTGATAACTTCGGTATCAACAAGATAAATAATTTTTCCACCATCAACACTATTTCTCGCAAGTCTATCGGGGTGCCACGCCAAAATACCAGACGCTTCGCCCTTTTCCATTCTTTCCAACATTTCGTTAAATACAGGGCGACCTGGTATTTTGGCGGTCTGCTTTTCGACAAAGACATCTATCACTTCCAGTTGTTCTTTCAATGCCAAATCTTTCAGTTCGGCTAACTGGTCAGAAATACTGCGGACTTGTCTGTCTTTGTCGTCCGTAGACTTGCGAGTATAAATGAAAAACTTTTTGGTTTGATTATTCATAATTGTATTGGCAAACGAGGAGCCACGCTCCGCGTGGCGAATCCTTTCAGATTCAGGATTTTGTGGGGGGAATACATTTGTGTCGGCACTTCGTGCCGACCCCATTTCGGCTTCCGATTCCGATTTTCAATTTTGGCGGTGTTTGTTGGACAAAGTTCGAAACTATTTCGAACAAAATCCAAATGATTAAAAATACTAATGCGGACGAGGCAGGGCGAAACAATTTGTCTGGGGTTTTGGATTCGCCCTGCCTCGGCTGATTTCCCGCCCGCAGGAGGGGTCTGGGGAGGAATGCGGGCGGGTTTCGGATTCGCCAAATTATTTTTTCGCCAATCGAGATTCATGTATGGGATTATAACTCCATATTGAGTATAAACGCAATAGTTGATAAACTGTTAATATCAATATGGCTCAAATTTCTAAAACATTAGGTAAAAACATCAGGCGAATACGGCTTCGCCGTAAAATGTCGCAAGGTGACATTTGCCGAGCAATAGAAATGGACAGAAGCTATATGAGCGCGATTGAAAGTGGCAAAAAAAATGTAACTATTGCAGTTGTTGAAAAACTTGCTCGCGCGCTTGATGTTTCTGTTGATGAATTATTAAAATAAAATTATGAATGAAGAAATAAAAGCAAAAGAGTTTGAGGATGTTTTAGAAAAAGCTAAAAGTGATGAAAGAGTCATTGGATTAATTTTGACTGGTGGACGCGGAAAAGGGATGTATACTGAAAATTCAGATTACGATGTGGCGATAATCGCGACAGATGAATCAGCACTGAATGTAAAAAAGGAATACACACCAAAGAAAGGAATTGTTGAAATAGGTGTCAGATCCATATCTGAATTCAAAAGTCATGCAGAAGTAGGAAGTGCAGAAGATTGGGATAGATATACTTTTGCTCATATCAAAGCTCAAGTTGATAAAACAGGAGAAATTCAGAAGATAATTGACGGAAAAGGTATTTTACCAAAAGATCAGATATCAAAAGTCGCAAAAAATGCGTTAGGAGGTTATCTCAACTCATTATATAGGTCTATAAAAAATCGTAGAGATGGAAATATACTTGCTTCTCATTTTGACGCTTGCGAATCTTTGCCGTGGTTACTCACTTTTCTTTTTGCGATTGAAGGACGAGTTCGTCCATACAATAAGTTTTTGAAATGGGAATTCGAAAAATATCCTCTAAAAAATCTATCGATTTCATCTGAAGATTTTTTAGAGAAAATTGAATCAGTTATAAAATCAGGCAATATGGAAATTCAAAAAGAAATTCATAAAATTGTTGAAGGAATTGCTGTCAATAATGATTATTCTGATGTAATAGACGATTGGAAAGGGTGTTATTTCGGCTAAATATTACCCATGAATAAAGATATGGATAAAATTGAGGAATATTTAAAAGAAAGGATAGTGCCTGACTTAGAAAAAAGTCGGGGTGGTTTTGATAAAATTCATACACTTGAAGTTGTGGATTGGATAAAACAAATTATCAGTCACAATCCTGATTTGAAATTGGACAAGATGGTTTTGATTATTGCGGCTTATGCTCATGATTGGGGTTATTCGGGTTTATTTAAAAATGACGAGGTTATGAGCTTCGATAAGATAGAAAACGCCAAAAGACTACACGAAAAATTAGGTGCTGAAAAAACAGAAAAATTATTGAAGGAAGACACATTTTCATGTTTGACTGATAAGCAGAAAGAACGATGTGCTCATTTAGTTGCTGTACATGATAAAAAACTCGAGATTAAAGATATTGACGAACTTATTTTGGCAGAAGCCGATATATTGAGTGGTATTGATATAAATACCAAACCAAAATTAGATCCGGAATCCAATAAATCTTTTATGGATTCAGTGCTAAATACTAGACTTCCTAAATTTATTACTGAATTTAGCAAAAGTGAGGCGAAGAAACTAATCCAGAAGAGAGTCGATTATTATAAAGATTTAGAAAGTAGTATAAAGAAGTAGTGGCGAAAAAATAATTTGGCGAATCCGAAACCCGCCCGCATTCCTCCCCAGACCCCTCCTGCGGGCGGGAAATCAGCCGAGGCAGGGCGAATCCAAAACCCCAGACAAATTGTTTCGCCCTGCCTCGTCCGCATTAGTATTTTTAATCATTTGGATTTTGTTCGAAATAGTTTCGAACTTTGTCCAACAAACACCGCATTTAAAATAAATAGACATTGTGGTCTAGGTTTTGTTATAATTACCTTACATGGAACCTAACAAAAAACTAGAGTGGACAGCGTTAGAGTACGAAGAAAAAGAACGTGGCAACGATTGGTTTTGGGCTCTCGGCGTCATTATAGTTGCTTCATCAGTTGCTTCTTTTATTTACGGTAACTTTTTTTTCGGTTTATTTTTAATTGTTGGCGGAATATTGCTCACAATCTTTGCAATTAAAAAACCTGACTTAGTTTTTTATGAATTAAATGA
>JAEHJW020005641.1_pt1 | contig 12962 bp, 16 predicted proteins | sample 9271431 | NCBI WGS metagenome assembly JAEHJW02
GCGGCGCTCCTTCGCCCAGCGCACCGCGGTCCAGGCGAGGCCGCGCACCCGGCGCGCCCGATTCTGGTCGCGGAACGGTTTGCCGCCGCGAGCCCTCGAATGATAGGTGCAGTCCGGCGAGAACCAGCCAAGGCCCACCGGCCGCCCGGCGCCGACGTGGCGTGGGTCCAGGTCCCGGATGTCCTCGCGCAGGTGTAGCGTGCGGGGATGATTCGCGAGGTGAACCGCAAGCGCTTTCGCGTTGTGGTTGATCGCGATGTCCACGGGGCGGCCGAGGGCGGCTTCGATGCCGGTGGACGCGCCCCCGCCGCAGGCGAAGTTGTCGACGACGATCTCTCGCGGGCGCATCACGAACGCACCTCTACCGGCCCAGTCCGCCGCACCCAACGCTTGGGCCACGGCAGGAGCGTGAGAATTTGCTCCTCGGAATAGGCCTCCCACCTCGAGAGCATGTCCAAAAGATCCACGACATCTTGATCCGCGGGACGGCCGGGCGTGTACCCGAGCAGTGCTGCCCCGACGGCCTGGTAGGCGCAGGCCAGCGCCAAGCGCGCACGCGCGAGCGCCTGCTCGCGAGACGCCTCATCGGGCACGGGCGCACACCGCGCGCCGCTCGGGTAGCCCGTCGAATCGAGACGCACGATCTCGAGTTCGGCAACCGGCGCCCCGCCGTTGATCGTGAAGATCCCCTCCAGCGCGGCATATCGGGCGGGCGGGTATCCCGAGCGAAGACTCACGCACGAGCCGACCGCACTGTAGTAGGTGCGCCGACCGCGCAGATCCATGCCGATGTAGTAATAATCGTCATCGTCCTCGGCCACACCAACGATGCGTGCGAGCGAAAAGTCGTGCACAAGACCGATGTCGTTGAGGATCGGACGCACTTCGTCGGCGAGGGATTGCAAGGTCAATGCCATGGGGGTCTCCGAGGTCCGCACTTCGGTGAAAACTTCGGGGCGCACAGCTGCTGCCAGCGCCGCCAGAGCATCTGCACGTACTGACGCGGCGCGAGCGTGCCGCTATAGAACCCGAGCGCCCATGCGTCGTTGGCTTCGACGAGCGCGGTGGATCCATCCTCGAGCACGCCCACATCGAGCGCGAAGGCCACGGGCGCACCTCGGCTTGCGCTGAGGCGGCTCGCCATCTCCTGCACGATGACCCTATCGGGCAACGGCGCATCGTCCGGGCCGTCGTCGTAGCGACCCTCGCCGAGAATCTCTCCCTCGAGCACGTAGTAGCGCACCTCGCTCACCCAGGACACCGGCTCGCTCACCCATACGTGGGCGCACGGATCGAGCGCGAGAAATGCGTTGTGCTGGGCGCGGTGGTGACAGGGCAGATGAGCGGGATCATCAAGCGAGTCGAATATGAATCCGGTGAATGCCTTGGTGGTCACCGGCTTCACAAACCGACGGCCGAGTACCGCTGCGGCCGCTCGCCGCTCGACCTCGCGACGCAGGTACCGGCACAGGACCGGCGGGTAGGACAGATTCTCAGGCTCTGCGATCCCAGCGAGCGCCATGGCGCGACGCACGAACTCGACGGTCCCGACCGGCACGCACGTGCCGCCGGCGAGGCGGGCGGCGTAGCGCTCGATTGTCTCGAGACTGGCGCTGAGCACCGGAATGTCCTCCAGCAGCGCAACCTGGCGCGCGACGCGCTCTTCGCGACCGCCCCAGTTGCTCTGGGAGAGCAGATTGAGTTTCGACGCATCGATCTGCACGTCAGTTCAGCCCCCTACTGGCCTTCTACGGACTTCGCTGCCTCGAACTGCTCGATCACGCGCACCAGGTCGTCTGCGACAAACTTGTCCGTACGGTAGCCGGCCTCTTCCAGACGCGGCAGGAACAGCGAGTGGAGCGGATTGTTCGGCCCCGGGCGCATCACCTCGTTGAACAGCACCGGCACGATCCGCCCGATCCACGACTGCGGATCCGCATCGATCGCATCGCGCATTGCCTCGTTCTTCACCGTGACATCGACGCGCAGCTGCCCACATGCGCTCTCGCAAGCGAGCGAACCGGCACGCCCCTCGGTACGCGTTCCGGCCCGTCCCGGCACGATCCCGACGATCTTGAGGTCGCAGGAGGCCTCGACTTTGAGCTTAACAGCGTCCTTTGAAGTGCCATCGCGCCACACGAGCGCGGGGCTCTTCAAAATCGTCCCCTCCTCCCCCGCCGCAACGAGTTCGGCGTAATGGGCATAGGCATCCTGCAGCGAATTACAGATGCGCGTATCGATCAGGCGGACCGGCGCCCCGGCGCAGGCCCCGCGTAGCGCCTCATCGAGCGCCTCGAGCCGCTCACGGTAGGGCACCGTGTAGGAACCTTTCCGCACCACCGCCGAGAGCGGAATCCGATCCCACACTTCGTACAGCGGCGCCTGCCCGGGCCCGAACGCACCGCCCTGCAGCACTCCGTTCAGAATCCCGTTGCCGATCTCGCGCGGGAGGATCTTGCCCTCCTGCACCACGAGCAGCTCTCCGTGGTGCTGAAAGCCGCGCTCGAATTGCTCCGCGACGAATGCGGCCAGGCCCAAGAAGGCCTCCGCCGGAAACTCGCTCCCGGAGCGACTGACGATCGTCACCGCGCCGGACTCGAGCAGGTTCACGTTCGCGAACAAGCCGTTCGCTTTCTTCTGGCTGAAGATGCCCGCCGTCCAGTCAAACTGCCCGAGATTCGATTTCTTCGGCAACGAGCAGCGCATGTACGGGTACTCCGGCAGCAGCCCAGGAAACACCTTGCCGATCGTGTTCGCCGAGAACCCTGCCCGCAGATCCTTCGCTACGATCCGCCAGAGCAGCTCTGCGCTGAGCCCATCGAGACGGGTCATCTCGGCCGCGAGCGCCCCACGCGCCGCATTGCCGGTAAGTTCGCGCCGCTCGAGTTGCCCAAGCAGCGACCAGGTCCCCTCGTCAAAGCCAGCCCCGACACGTTCGGGCTCGGCGCCCACGGGGCGTTGCGCGATGCCGTAAGTCTTCAGCGGGCTGTACGTCGCCTCCAGCACTCGCTTGAGCCCCTCATCGCCGGCATGTTCGCTGAGCAGGGCGATCTTGGCGCTCTTGGCGCTTTCGGCCCCCACGCGCTCGATGAGGATAAAAATACTCGCTGATTCCATCGATCTCCCCTTCGTGAAACTTTGCCCTTGACCGGAGCTGTCGCCTTCAGCGCACCATCCCTGAAAGACGCATCTCTTCGCGCTGCGTTGCCATCAGCGAGCGCAGCATCTCGAGCCTCACGCCCGCGGTCTCGTGTCGAACCCGTGCCTTGTTCGCCTCCCGCCGTGCCTCGGTCATCTCGCGCAGGTGCGTCTCGTAGCGCACATCGGCAAGGGCTTCGGTCTCGGCCTGCGCGAACGAGAGCCCTTTCTTCCCGCCCGCGCGCGCCGCGGCCGTGATTTCAGCAATGATCTGCGCGAGCAGGGTCTTCTTGGTTTCCTCGAGCAGGCTTGCCGTCTCGTTCTTCTCGGCCCACTCGATCCCGAGCGCCGCGACCGCCTGCACCTCGCGGTCCACATCGATCTGCATGACGTTCTCGGCATGCCGGGCGATTCGGTTCTGAGCGGCGCTCTCTGGCATAAAAACTCCTCCTGGCTATGTGTTCATTATAACACCTGGACTAGTCTCACACCGGCCGTCGAAGCGTTTATTTCCCGACAACCAGTACGGAAATAAAAACCCGGAGCGCCAATGAAGCACTCCGGGATTGAATTATCCTTACCCGCCACGCGGATTTTTTGTGCCCGATGCGCCGGGATACACCCACTCGATCGCCTCACCGAGATGCCTATACAGCGTGCGAGCCTGGTCCTCATCGAGCCGCAGCACCTGCACGCATTCCTCGCCGCAGAACAGCCCGATCTCGACGCTGCCGCTTTCGTCTCTGGCATCGATTCCATCAATCACGGTTGCCTCCTTAGCGTTTCTGATACCGCAGAATATGCAAGACCTTATTCCTGGTGCCCTGATCGTCTCTAGGTAGCGAGCGGGCGAAAAGCGGGGCGCCGTGTCAGGCGCCCCGGATAAAAAATATCAACCTCAGAGCAGACCGTGCTCGGCAAAGCTGTACGCTTTCTCTCGACCCAGGACGAAATGATCGAGCACCCTGATCTCAAAGAGCGCAAGCGCACTCTGGATCCGTCGAGTAATCGCTTCGTCCGCCGGCGAGGGGCTCACTTCGCCGCTCGGATGGTTATGCGCCAGAATGCACCCTACGGCATTGCGTTCGATAGCTTTCCGCGCCACCTCTCTGACCGGGACAACCGCTGAGTCCACGGTGCCGATACTGATTACGTCAAAATCCAGCACCTGGTTTCTGGAATCGAGCCACATCGCCACGAACATCTCGCGCTCGAGCGGCCCCAGATACCGCCGCAGTGCTTCGATAGCATTCTTCGGCGATGATGCATTTTCCCGCGGCGTATCCATCACCGCATAGCGCGCGGCCGCCAGGAGCACCTCTTCTTTGTCCGCCGGCCGGTATCCCGAGGCGGACCGTACTTCAAGCAACATGTGCGACCCCTCCGGAAAGCAGCCGCTCGCGCCACGCCTTGACGCGCTCGATCCGGCGATAAAAAAGCTCAGAACCGAGTTTTCGCCAGGCCCGTTCCTGCCGGGGCGAGGAGAACCGCAACGCCGTCCAAGTCCACCAGAACTGGTACCAGCGCCACTCCTCCTCGCTTGAGCGCCCGTAGCCGTCGCTGTAACGCCGGCTCTCCTCAAGATACGAACGCGTGCTGCGCGCGGCACGCACCGCGGCAGGCTCCCCTTCTCCGGGCGAACGGGAAACCACTGTCGCCCGGGCCCGGCAGCTTGCGCAGCTCAGCCGCTCGTCCCACAGCGCCTCGATGGCCCGACAGCGCGCCTCGCGCACCGTGCCGGCATCCACGCTTATCAAGCCCACGAATGCCTCTTCGCCGGTTTCGCCAATCGCATGAACTGCAATTGAAAATCGCATGGTTCAGTGCCTCTGTTAATGACCTCATCGGTCTATAGGTACCGTCGCGTTCGTTCTCTCGTACCGACGCTGCTGCGCGAGCTCTTTTTTTATCTGATTTTTTCCCCGCGCTGCTCCCTAGAGACAGGCATCCCGCTACTTCGGGATACCTAGGTCACTATTTATACGAGGGTACTACCATGGCGTTCATGACAGTTGCTTCCCTGCCTGGCTACGAGGTTCAGGATCTTGGAACGGACAAGGCTTTTGCGGAATTCGTCCGCACCGCCTCTGTCGAGGAGCTGGCGCAGGAGCGCGACCACATGGAAACCTTCGTCGAGGGGTTCCGGGGTTCGCGTACGTACGCCGCCGATGTCATTCGGGAGCGTATGGAAGCGCTTGAAGAGGCCCTGCAGCTCGAGGAATGCCTCAGCTACGCGGCCTGATTCGCGGATAGGAATCGATTTGCGGCTATCGCACCGGGTCTTGTGACCCCGCGGTAGCCGCGATCCTCCTACATCATCGGGTAATTTTTATTCAAACCGCCCTCCTATTCGGGGGCGGTTTCTTTTTATACGAGAGTTTTCAGGCGGCGCTCCCTATAGACCAGCAGGTCACTAGCCAAGAGAGGCCCCACATGGCCGGAAAGCAAAGGGCGGTCCTCGTTTCGCTGAACATCAGCGTCTGGGACGCCCGTACGAAGGACGTCGCGCTCGGTCACGAGCTCGCCCGTCAGAAGAACGCAGAGGATGCCTGCGTGAGAGTCTGGAAGTCGCTGCTTCCAGGCTGCGAGACCCTGGGAAAGCTCGCATCGCTGCGCTCCAAAGCACGGCGGTTCCACTACGACAACACCTTCCCCTGGCAGCACCGCGGCGTCGGGATACTGCCGGTGAAGAACTTCAGTCCATACACCACGCAGATGCAGCAGTTCAAGGAGCGCTTCAGCGAGATGCTCCCTGCCCTCAAGGGAGAGTACGAGTCGCTGCAGGACGGGGCGAGGCTGAAGCTCGGGGATGCCTTCAAAGCGACGGACTATCCCCCGGTGCAGTCGATCGTCGAGCGGTGTCGGTTCGACATCATCCTCTCACCGATGCCGGAAAGCGGGGTCAACCTGCCGGAGGAGATCGGCGAGGAAGAACGCCGGCGCATCGAGCGCTCGGCCCGCGAGAGCCTGGAGTCGGTCCATCAGGAAGCGCGCAAGGATCTGCGCAAACGTCTCTACGACGTCGTTGTGGACATGGAAGAGAAGCTGAGCAAGCCGCGGGATCTGCGCCTGGCGAGCATCAAGCATCTCGAATCGATGCTCGCGTTGCTCGGCCGGATGAACATGGACGAGGACGAGGAGTTCGAAAAACTGCGCAAGGATGCCGAAGCCCGTCTCGCCTCTGCCGTCGGCAGCAGCCGGGACCACAAGAGTGGGCGGATCGCGCACGCGGGCCGGACGGCCACGCCAGCGGACACCGTCAAATCATCGTCAATCAGTGAAGGCGGAGAGCCCGATCGCGCCTGCGACCGGATCGCTGTTGCCGCCTGAGGTATCGAGAATGTACGGAATGAGAGCCGTTACCGGCAGAGAAGACACGGTCCGCGCGGACCTGGCGAGCTGCTACGTCGAAGAGGACACCGTCGAGCTGAACGAGCAGATCGAGCGTGACACGCGTCGGCTGCAGCAGAACTGGGTTGCGCTCGGCAACGGAGGATTCTTCACCCGTCCGGCCGCGCTCAGCGACTTCGTCTGATCGCTTCTATCAATCCCCGCGCTTGTCGCGGGGATTTCTTTCGCCCACCGCTGAGCTCCACGGTGCCTATAGCCGATGGCGGCACTACCAGGCGCCCCCCCCTTCCGCCCGCGCCTAGCCCACAGCGCGCCGTCTCCTTCGAGGAGATCGTGAGCGCGATCGGGATGCCGCAGGCCTTGCCGCCGGCGCCTTCGGCTCCCAACGCCTCCCGGGCCTGCCTCCGTTGTCGATGAACATCTGACCGCAGTCCGCGCACCGGTGATAGGCCCAGCCGTTCTTGCTCGTGCGCGCTGCGCACCGCGTGCCCTCGCACCCGGGGCATCGATGCATGATCGCCTCCCGCTCGATGAGAGTCCCATCGGTCAGCACTCGTGCGACCTCGCTGGCATGCGCGGCGGATTTCTTCAGAAATTCGAGCACCGCTGCTTTGCCCGCCGCGATATCCGCGAGCGCATCCTCCTGCAGCGCGGTCTCGACCGGATCCGGCAATTCCGGGAGCACCTTGCGCAGCGTGTCGATCAGCGCGCAGCCCCGTTCCGTCGGGCGCAGCTGTTTTTTATCGCGGGAAACGTAGCCGCGCGCGATCAGCGTCTCGAGGATCGCAGCGCGCGTCGCATCGGTGCCGAGACCTGATGTCTCGCGCAGGCGCGCCTTCATCTTGGGGTCGGCGATGAGCTTGTGGATGCCCACCATCGCCCCCTCGAGGGATCCATCGGTGTAATACCGCGGCGGCTTGGTGTCCTTCGCCGCGACCTCCGCGCCCGCGCACTCGAGATGCTCGCCCACCTCGAGATCTGGCAGTCGCCCGGCTGTCTCCTTCTCCTCGTCCTCGCCCGGTTCGTCATCGGCACCGCTGAGTTCAGTCCAGCCGGGCTTGAGCGTGAAGCGCGAATAGGCACGGAACCGCTCGCCCTCAGGGAATGCGAAGATCGCCTCGCGGGTCTCGTAGCGCTCCGGAGGCATGAACAGCCGCACGTAGGCGTCGCGGATCAGAGAGAAAACCTGATGCGCGCCGCTCGAGCAGCCCTCCGGCACGGGCCGACCGGTCGGGATGATCGCGTGATGCGCCTCGACCTTACCGGTGTTCCAGGCCGGATGCTTGCGGCGTGGATCGACGCCGGCGATCGAGAGTGCGCCGAGCGCGTTAAGGATCTCTCCGGCGTCCCCGTGCTGCTCCTCGGGCAGGTACGGGCAGTCGGTGCGCGGATAGGTCGTCGCTTTTGCCTCGTAGAGTTCCTGCGCGGCATTGAGCGTGGCCTGCCCGGAGAGCCCGAACCGCCGGTTTGCCACCTGTTTGAGCTTGCTCAGGTTGTAGGGCAGGAGAGCTTCGCGCTCGTGCTCCTTGCGCGTGAACTTCTCGACCACCGCGCGCTCCCCTGGAATACGTGCGGCAAGCGCATCCGCAGGGGCTCGATCGAGCAACAATCCGTCGATCAGCAGATCCTCAGGAATCTGCCACCGCGAGCGGATCGCCTCCTGTCTCACGGTCTTGAGCGCGGCACCAACCGTGAAGTGCTGCCTCGAGGTGAACCGCGCGATCTCCCGTTCGCGATCGACGATCAGCGCCAACGTCGGGGTCTGCACCCGGCCGATGGACCAGGCACCCCCGACCCCACGGGCCTGGAGGTTGCGCGAATAGGCAATCGAGGCGTTAAAACCGATCAACCAGTCGGCCCGCTGGCGCCCGAGCGCGGCATCGAACAGATGACGGTATTCCGCGTTCGGCCGCAGGGCGGCGAGCGCCTTGCGGATCGACTTGCCGTCCAGGCTCGAGAGCCACAGACGGCGAGTCGGGCCGCTCCAGCGTAGGGCATAGAGCACTTCATCGACGAGCAACTGCCCCTCCCGGTCGGCATCGCCCGCATGGATCACTTCGTCTGCTTGTTCGAGCAGCCGCTTGATCACCCCGAGCTGCTTGCGCGCATCGCCGTCGCGCACCTCGATCTTCCACCGTTCCGGGATGATCGGCAGGTTCCGGGCCTCGATCCGCCCGCCGCTCACGTAGGCCTCAGGCGGCGCCTGTCCGAGCAGATGCCCGCGGCACCAGGTCACACAGGTATCGTTGCGACACTCGATATACCCCTCCGCGCTATTGACGACGCCCAGGATTGCGGCGAGCTCCCGGCCGACCTTTGGCTTCTCGGCGACCAACACTCGCACCGCTCAGACTCCCTCCGCAGCCGGCGCGTATCCGTCGCGGTGAAGGGTGTGCAGGATCGCCCGCGCCACGTGGCGCTTGGGGTCGGCGATCCCGCGTTGCGCGAGGACTGCGCGCACTGCGCGCTCGAGACCGCCTTGGCCGGGCTCCCCGATCGAGGCAATAGCCAGTATCTCGGCGAGCAGGCCGTCCTGATGCTTCAGCGCTCTTCGTACTAGATGGGACTCCCGCCGCCGCACCCACGCCTCCCGCTCGGCGGCGATTCTGCGCCGCCGCACGAGTTCGGTGTTGCGCTGCGCGCTCTTCCTCGCCACCCGCGCGCGGCGCGCAGCGTGCAGGCGCGGACCACGCGGTCGAGGCAGCGCCAGGATAAACTCCGCATCGAGCCCGCACGAGGCGAGAAACCGTGTGAGCTGTTCGCGTTTGCCGGGCCGGGCGGGCGTGTGGTTTGGCGAAAATGCGCGCGCGAGACACGCGCCCCGGCTGAGGAGCAACCGCACCGCATCGCGGTGCCGATGTTTGGCGGCCAGTCGCAGCGGATGATCGAGATCGAGCCGTGGAGCAGGCTCGGCGAGCGCGCGTTCGATCGCCGCGATATCGCCGGCGCTCGCCGCTGCGATCAGCCTCGATTGCGGGGTTTCGTAGCGCGCATCCTCATCACTCGATCCATGCGCAAATAGGGGAAAGGGGCTCGGTTCGGCGGTTGAGTCAAACATAACGAGGGCTCCTCGGTCGGTTTGCCATGAAGGGAGGTGGAAGCGCTCCGACCTGACCGGCCGGAACACCAATAGACACAGCGCCGCGCATCGTGTATGCTCTCCTCGCTGCGCTGGAATTGACGTAAAAATCAAGAAAAAACGGCGGAGCATGAGCCCCGCCGTATGTTAGGTTACCCACAGCGGGAGAACCCGCAATCTGGGCATGTCTCGCATCCGCTTGCACAGATGAGCCCGCCGAAGCCGCAGCTCGGACATGTCTTCGTCGATGTTGCCGTCGCGACGGCCGCGTGAGGCGGAATGGCCTCTGTCGGTTCTGCCACGGTCGGCGGCTGCAGCTTCACGACGTTGCTCACCGCGCTCTGTTTTTCCGCGATCAGCTTGCGTGCCGCAAGCGCCCGTTCCGAGGGCTGAATCATCCCGATCTCGCGCATGTGCTTATCGAGCACGGCGCCGAGCTCAGCGACCAGAGAAGGCATGAACTTGCCCTTCTGCCAGTAACCGCCCTTCGGGTCGAACACCGCCTGCAGTTCCTCGGCGAGGAATGTGACATCACCGCCCTTGCGAAACACTGCCGAGACGACGCGCGTCAACGCGACGATCCACTGGTAGTGCTCGAGATTCTTCGAATTGATGAAGATCTCAAACGGCTGACGGCTCTCGAACTCCGTCCCCTCGTTGAGCACCATGTCGTTGATGGTCACGTACATGGCGTGCTCCGAGACCGGAGTCTTGATCTTGTACGTCGTACCGCGCAGGCACTCCGGCCGCTCGACGCGCTCGCTCATCTCCACGAGCACCGGCTCGATCCGATCCGCAAGCGGATTGGCGACCGGCGCCGAGGAGTTTTTATCCGCGGCCGGTGCCGCTGCCGGAGCGCTCTTCCCGGCCGGCTTCTTTTCGGCGTCCAGCGCTGCCTCAGCGGCCTTGGACTCCACTTCATATCCCACGATTTTGCTGGCAATCCTCAGTGGCATGACTCACCTCTTATGACCTTGTATTGGTCTATAGGCAGCCGCGCGGCCAAAATCTGGGATAAAAAAATCCGGCCACGCAATGTGGCCGGACGCAGTGCATTAGCGACTCGGGCGGCGAGACTTCTTCGCCGCGGCGTAACTTTCCCGGAGATACCCGAGTTCGCCCGCCGAACTCGCTACGAACAGGAGGCTGCCCTTGCGGGCCCACCCCTCCGGGGCTTTCTCCGGGTTCGAAAGCGCCGCGAAGAGCTCCCGGATCCCGATATCGAGGGTTTCCACGTCGTAGTCGGCGTACATGCCTTCGATATCACGCCGGCCCGCAAAGCAGAACTCCCGCGGCATCACCACCAGGTGTTCCCGATAGACCGAAAACTCCTCTTCCGTCTCGGCCCAACGATCCAGGGCCATGTCGATCGAGACGCTGGCGAGCTGGTTGCGGCGGCAAACTCCGTGCAGCCGGGCGATCTGCTCGAGCAGCTGAGGGTCGAGCTTGATCTCGCCCCACTGGGGATACTCGCTCTCACTCCCACGGCACGGGAGTACCTCCATAACGAGCGTCACGCCCGCCTGCAGGTTCGCTGCCGCGGCAGCCCATCCCTCGGTCCACAGACCGTCCTCCTCGCTCGAGGACTCACAACCTTCGTCTATCTCAGTGAGATCCACCGACACCGGCTGCGACTCGCCCTCAGCCTTCACCTCGAAGACCGTAGCAATGCTATCCGGCTTGCGCTGGATCGCCAGCGCCTCTCGGGCAGCCGCCTCGGCCGAATCGGCCTCGATATCGATTACCCAGGAAACTCGAAACATCACGTTGCTCTCCTTCAGGCAGTGAGCCGCAGCTCATCGCCCACTTGCATCAGCCCGCGGCAGGCTCGCACGAAGCGCGCCTGGTTCTCGATCGTCTCGAGCTCGCGCATATCCGCGTAGTGATTCGGCCCACCGCAGTAATCCCGCCGGCTGGCGCAGGCCCGGTACAGCACCCGCGTCTCCCCGCGGCCTTCCTCGAACACGTACACGTACAGGTGCTCCCCGTGCAGCACCGTCTCACCGGTGACCGCACGTCCGCCTCGGTTGGTGCGCAGCTCGTAGGAACCCGCCGGCAGCGCGAGCGCCGCGACGAGACTTTTCAGGAACGTCCGGGCCGCCCGGTGAAAACACTGCTTGCGAAAGTAATCCCCCGAGACACCCGAGACCTTCAACCCGTCAGGAATCTTGAGCATTCCGACCTCTCGTGGCGTGTGCCACTGCTATTGACCTGCCGGTCTATAGCGAACGAGATCAAAGGCGCGGGGGGATAAAAGAACGGGGTTACGAGAGCGCCGCCGACGCAATAAAAAATCCGGCCACGCAATGTGGCCGGACGTAGTAGCGGGGTGTTAAGCGCCAGCGGCGCCGGAGGAACCCTCCGACTCGTGGCACTCGATCAGATACTCGAGAGAACCGTCTGCGACGGCGATGTACAGGACGTTTCCGCGCCAAGCCCAGTGCCCTGGGATTTCGGTGGCGGGGCCCGCCAGAGCGGCTAAGAAACCGTCCAAGTCAAGACCAGCCGTTTCGACCTCGAAATCAGCGTGCTTCGGATAGGCCAAGAAGAAGAGTCGATCCGGGCCCACCACCATCATCTCGCCGGCGATCCGGTATTCCTGCTCGCGCTCCCACCGGTCGAGGCCCGTCTGCTCGTATACCAATGAGAGGTGCTCCCGGAGGCAGAGATCCCGAAGATGCCTGATCCGTTCCACGAGCTGCGGCGTGACCGACATTTCAGCCCACGCGGGGTACCCGTCCGCTCCTTCAGAAAGCGCGGTGACTTCCATGACGAGTTTTATCGCCCGCGGCGTCTCGATCGGACGCTTTTGGCACGCTGGGTTATCGCAGGGCGATGTGCGCTCTGATTCGAGTGGCGTGCAGGTCGTCCCACAATCCGGGCAGTCGTCCTCGACCTCGCAGTCCCACTCTCCGCGCCACTCGGCCCCGCACTTGGGACAGCGGTACGCGTTCAATGTACCGTTGTGGTCTGGCCTGCTCATTCAGGGCCCCTGCACATCGGCGAGCGCGTCACGCCAGGCTTCCCGGCAGGCGAAGAACTCCTCGCTACGCTCGGGATCGTCTGCCGACACGTTTTCGATGAACCACGCGCACTTGCGCAGCGCGGAGAGCAGTCTCGGCGCCGCGGCGAGAAGCCGCGCATTGGCTTCGTCTTCCGGGTGTCGCACGACGGTGTCGTAGTCCGGGTCCTCGTCCGACTGGACTTCGGGGTCGTAAGGGATGACCGCGACGACGAAACCGTTGTCGGGGCATACGATGGCGAGCGATGCGCCGTGGTCGGGTTGATACGGCTGTACCGCCCACAGCCCCTTCGTGGGGCCTTGATGATTCAGATAGCGATCCGCAGCCGCATTGAGCGCCGCTGTGTCTCTCTCGTCGGTCAAAAAGCTCAC
>JAEHJW020000901.1_pt1 | contig 12958 bp, 17 predicted proteins | sample 9271431 | NCBI WGS metagenome assembly JAEHJW02
ATTTTGGCAAGTCTTCTGCGCTCGCCGAAATGGTGTCGTTCGACATGACTTTTCCTTTCACTTTGCAGAATTTTCGCGCCCCAATTTCGGGGAGCGGCTAAATCAATGGATCAGGCGTCCACGAGTTCGCGGACGCGGCGGGCGGCGCCGCCGGACAGCTTCGGCTTTGGCTGCTTCCGCTCGGCGGCGGCGGGTTCCTGGCCCTGGTTGCGCTCGGCCTTGGCGAAGATGGCGCGAAGTTGGGCGTCGGCGAAGAGGTGAGAGATTTGAATTTGCATCCCGAATTTCCTTGATCTAAAGTTCCAATGTGATACCTTTAGATCAATATGGGCTAATAGTCAATACCTTTGGATTTAAATGAGCCAAAAAGATCAATCTCGCCCGTCAGGCCGCCAGATCGCCGCCGCACGGACCCTTATCGGAATGTCGCAATCGGACCTCGCCGAGCGCGCGGCCATTTCCATTCCGACGCTCAAGCGTATGGAGGCGAGCGAAGGACTGGCCTCCGGCATAGCAAACAATGTCGCCGCCGTGCGCGCCGCTCTTGAAGCCGCTGGCGTCGAGTTCATCCCCGAGAATGGCGGCGGCGCTGGCGTGAGGTTAAGGGCTGCTGAAAAATAGGCATGCCTCAAGCACGCCCTGCGCCGGCCGGAACCGTGCTGATCGTCCGCAGATTGGCGGCGAAATCCCTCAGATGCGCCGCCGCCTGTTTGTTCGCGTCGGGATGCCGGGCGTCTTTCTCGAATATCTCCGCGAAGGTGAGGGCCCACGTGATAACCCGCTCTTGCGAAATGAGGCCTTGCTCGGCAAGCGCGGCGATGACCGCATAAATGCCGAAATTGTTGGCGATGGCTGCCGCCCCCATTTGGGCGGCAATGACGTTCGCTATGGCTTCCTGATCTTCCGGCGTCATCATGCTCAGGTGGTCCCCAGCCGGCGAAGCCCTTGATGATCGCCATTGCGCGTCGCTTGGTGCATCGCCTGCATGATTTGGCGCGAATTGTTGCCAAACCAGCTCTTGACCGAGCCGGCGTCGAGGGCGCTGACGTTCAGGTGGACATGCGTGTCGCCGCCCGAGGCGCCCGCGCCGCCGGCTGCGCCGCGGCCGCTGGCGGCGTTGTCGAGCATCGAGCGGAACGCGCCGGCCTGCGCCGCCGGCATGACCAGCTCGTTCCTGTGGACGAATGCAAGCTGATCCTGGTCGATCTGATAAGCGCCGATGTCCATCAAGGATGCGGCCATCACAGATGCGCCGGCGGCCGCGCCCGCGGGGACGGCGGCAGGCCCTAGGATCGGTGCCAGGAAGGCCGCGACGCCAGCCCCCACCTGCTTGGCGTCCATCGTGATCGCCTTGAACGCATTGACGGCCAGCGTGGCGATCGAGGCCTCAGAACCTGCCGCCGCCAGCCCCTCCCGCGCGCTGGTCCCCGCCGCGACCGCCGCCGTCTGCTGCGTCTCCCCGATGGCGGTCATCACGACCATCTGGGCTTGTCTGGCTGTCCAGTCCATAAGCATCTTCATGCCCATGTCGATGAACATCTTGAGAATGTCGCCCGACAGTTGCGCCATTGCCTGGCGGAAGGTCTCGGTGCGATTGATCATGCCCATGATCGACGATGACAGATTGCCGCCGATGCCTTCGAACACGGAGCGATATTGGGCTGCGATCTTCTCGGCGTCGGCCGCCTCGATCTGGGCGCGCTTGGTCGATTCCTGCGCCGTGATCTGCGTCAGCTTGTCCTGCGCCGTCTGATATTCGAGCGTGCCCTTCGTCTCCAAGTCTCGCAGCTTGGCGTAATGGGAGGACTCAAGCGCCTCGCGCTCGGCCAGAATCGTCTGATCGGCCTGCGCCTTTTGCGCGTTGCCGATAGTGTGCATCGCGAGATCGGCCTTGACGAGGGCCTGTTTTTTGTCGAGGGCGGCTTTTGCCGCCTCGTAGGAACTGTTTTCGGTTTCCTTCGCCATCGCCAGGATGGCCTTGTCATAGGCCTCCTGCGCCGCTTTCTTCTGCGCCAGCGCGGCATTTTGCCCCGCCACGTCGCCACCGGCGCTCTTATAGGCGAGATCGGCCGACGCAAGGCCGACCTTGAGCTTTTCGGCCGGCGTTGCCGCGTCCTTGGCGGCAAGCGTGTTTTTCGATTTCTCGATATCGAGCAGCTTTTCGGCGAGCGTCACCTGGGCGCGATGCAGCCCATTTTGAGCGGAGATAACTTTTTCCTGGGTGTGCGAGGTCGAAAGGACGCTTTCCCACGCCTTGACCATTTCGCGCGCGTCCTTGACCGAATCCTTCTGCCCGGCGGCGTTGCGGTCGAGAATGTCGGCCTGCGCCTTGGCGACGGCGTTGCCGCCGGCCTGGGCGTCCGTGGCGTCCTGGATATTCTGCTTGAGCTGATTTTCCGCCGCGGCGCCCTGTGCCACAAGCCCCGGATCGGGGGCACCCTCCGGCGCGCGGTTCTGGATATTGCGCGCCTCGGCCAGGCGGCGAATGGAATTGGCGCCGGAATTGTCGCCCATGGCGCGGATCATTTCGTCGGAGACCCCGCTCTCGTTGCCCGCTTGCGCCGCCGCGATCACGCCCGGCTTCTTCTTCGCCAGATCGCCGTAATTGTAGGCCATGTCGATCAGGCTGGCCTTGGCCGAGGCGGAAATCCGCCCCCACGACGCGCCGATTTCCCGCTCAAGCGTGGCTTGAATTTGCTCGATTCGCTGCGCCAGGTCGGCTTCCGCCGCTTCCTTGGTCGTCGTGGTCCCTTGCGTGACCGCTTGGCCGTTCTGTGTGTCGGAGCCATAGCCGACGCGCCAGCGGCCATCGGAATCCTGATAGGATTGCGAGCGGAAGCCCTCGAAATGGCGGATCATCTCGGCCGGATCACCAGACGCCCCGCTGATTCCGACCTTCAACGCGCCAAGTCCGCCCTGCAACTGCTTCAGATGATTTTGCGCGTCCTCGATTCCCTTCGCCCACGGGAGCGTGGCGTTGACCAGCTCGCGCATTTTCTCGATCATCGTATCGGTCGGGTTGACCGCCGACGAAAGCGCCTTGGCCGTGCGCAGCGCCTCCTCGTTGAGCAGCACGAGGGACTGCCGCTCGCTTTCCAGCGCCTGCACGTCGCGATTTTCCGGCGCGCCCATGCTGAAGCCCGCGCCCTGGTTCGACATCTGGTCGCGCCAGCGTTTGGTCTCCTCGATCTGGGTGTCAATTTCGCGAATCCGCGCCTCGCGGACATTGTTCAGCCGCGTCGCGATGATTTCCTGAATCGCCGCCTGTGCCTTGGCCGGATCGAGCGAATCCTCAGCCGCGCGAAGGCTAAGCCGTTCCGCCTCGGTCAGATCGCCAAAGGCCGCGCTCAGCTTTTTGACGGCATCGCCCGGATTGGCGAACACATCCTTGAGCGTTTCCGACGCCTTGGTCACTTCCTGGCCGGTAACGGCGGCGAAATCCTTGACATCCCCCTTGATGGCTTCGAAGACCGCCGTCGAGCCGTTCTTCATCGTCGCCAGCGACGCCGCCATTTTCGCGGCGTCGTCGCCGCCGAAGAACCCGGTCAACTCGCGGAACGACGCGGCGAGACCCTTGGCTTCCTTGTCCGGGACGTCTTTCCCGGACGCCGCGAGCGAGTCGCGAAACTGCTTGTAGACGCGATTTCCCTCGTAGGCTTCATAGGCAAAATAGCCAATGGCGCCGGCGACGGCGAGAAGTCCAGCCGTGGCCCCGGCCATGACCGGCGCGGAATCGGCGAAGGCGAACATCAGGCGCGAGAATGTGCCCATCGCCTGATGCGCGCGCCCGGACGACAGTTCATCCCACAGCGCCCGCAGCTCGAAGGTGTAGAAGCCCGCGCCGCGTCCGCCGTGGCCCGAACCCTCGACAAGCGGCTTGAGCGCCGTCGCCAGCTCGCCTGACTTGCCCTTGAGGGCCGTCATTTCGGTTCCGAGGCCCCGCAGCTTCTGGCCCAGCGCAGAATCCGCCGCCGCGCCCGCCGCGTTGAACTCGACGGCTGTCCTGCGCATGTCCTTCGCGAGTTCCGCCATCTTGGCGCGAACGGCGGCAGCGGCGCCCTCAAGGCCGGCCGTGTCCCCGCCGAAGGTGACAAAGACATCCGAGCCGCTTGCTGTCGTCATTAGATCAAACCTCCTTTATGAAGCCTGCCGCGAGCAGCGGCGGCGCATCGCCCGCGATAACCTGCACAAGCCGATCGGCTGGAATGGTCAGGCATTCGCCGGAAAGCAGATAAGCAGTCGAAAGACCTTCCGGCGCGCGAAGGCGGACCAGCGATTGCGCCTGGCTTTCGATCACGAGGCCGCCTGCGCGTTGTTGCGCTTCGACCTCGCGGCGGTAGAATTCTATTATGGCCGTATTGTTGCCGCTGCCGATGAACAACTCACTGAGTCCCCAAACCAAGGCGTCGAGTCGATCTGGCGATTTGGTCGCGCCGGGTTCGAATGTCGTGAGCTGATCTTCGAGCGCCGGCAGGCTTCCGACATGGTGAATTTTGCCCTGTTCATAAAGCGCGGAAATCGGCTCTGCCCTGGCGACTTTTCCGCGTGAGGCATGGACCAACTTTATCGGCGCATTCTCGTCTACGGTTCGAATTACCGCCTCCACCATCGCCCCGCCTTGGTTTGACTCGGCGACGATCCGATCAGCTTTCCATTTGTGGAAGGCGGCGACGGCCTTGGAAGCCCATTCGACGGGAAGGAATTTTCCGCTCAAATCCTCCAAAACATAGCCTTCGCCGTCTTGGCCGCGCGCGGCGACAACAATTCCCGTCTCATCTGAGTTTTCTCCGGTCGAAATCGCGGGGTCCACAGCGACAACGATCCGCGAATATTGCGGCGCATCTTCCGCGCGGACGCGATGATTTTCGATGAGGCCATGAGTCCAGAGCGCGCCTTCGATTTCCTCCAAAATTTCGGCGTTCAATTCCTGCCTGCCGAGCCGGGTATTTTCATATTTGCCGATGATCTTTTTTAGGAAGGGGGCCGCGAGATTTTGCGCATTGTCATAGGTTGAGCCGCGCGTGATATGTGTCAAAGGATCGGCGATCAATTCGCGGATTATTTTTATCGGGCGCGGCGTTGTCATGATGACGGCCTGCGGCTTCGGGCCAAGGCGCAAGCCGAACAAGGCTTGGTCCCAGGCGTCGGGATAGCGCCACGCGGCCAATTCGTCGCAAACCAGCTTCATGTGCTGTTTGCCCCGGAGCCGATCAGGCTCTTCCGCTGAGAAATAGAGGCTTTTCGCCCCGTTCGGCCATTCCAGCCGGCGCTTGTTCGTATTGAGGCGAGGCAGCTCGTCTTTCGGGCAAATCGACATAAGGCCCGACTCGCCTTCGATCAGAATCCCGATCACGTCGTCTGTCGTCGCACCGATCAGGTTGACCAAATTGAAGCCGTCTTTGATCCATTGGCGGACGGCTTCGGCTCCGGTCCTCGTTTTTCCAAAACCGCGCCCGGCCAACAGGAGCCAGTAAACCCAATCGCCCTGAGGGTTGTCAGCCGGTCGCGCGGGCGGCAAAAGCTGATCAGGCCGCGCAATCGCGCGCCAGTCGAATTGCAGGGCGTCGGCAAGGCCGCTGGCCAGCTCCTTCAGCACGTCGCCGCCTCCAAATCCAGCGCAGGCAGCAATGCGGCGGGCGCGGCGTCTTCACTGTCTTCGATCTCGCGCAAAGCCCTGAGAACGTCTGAGCGCGCGTCAGGATGGCGCGAAAGCGCGCCCAAAAGCGCGCACCGAAGCCGGACATATTGCGGCGTCAGGACAAGGCTTTTGATCTCGATTTTTGAAAGGCTCACAAACTCGCCCAAATAGCGGCCAACTAATTGTAAATTAGTGTGTATTTGTCCCGAAAGCCGAGTCACCATTTCAGCGTCGGCGAGTTCAAGCGCCATGTCCTGGCATTGCAACAGCCGCAAGCGCTGAGTGCGCAGGGCGATCAGCAGCCCTTCGCTTTCCTCCGTTCGAATTTCGTCGAGACTCGCGCCCGGCCGCAACGCCTCGCCGAATTTCTTGGCTCGCACGTCGCCGGGAACGCTGTTCAAAAACCTGTAGCAAACGTCTTTCGAGACGCCGAATTTTTTGCCGACGACGCGGACTGGAACGCCGCGCAAAAGATCGGCCTCGATTCGCTCTCGCTCATTGTGGTTTTTCAAAACAGGTTTCGTTGATCGCACCCGCTTTTTCTCAGCCATCGCGCTTTCTCACTTTCCGAGAGTTGGTGGCGCATCAATTTGCGCCGGAACGAAGCGCCACCATCTTCCGCCCGCTTTGGAGTCCGGGCGAAATCGAAATCAGACGGACGGAACCGACGTTGAGCCACTCGGCAATTTCAGAGCCCAGCCCGCGCGCATCAAATCCGAAATGTGCTTGGCGTCGACCTGGATTGATCCATCGGCGGCCGGGGTGACCATCGTAGCGTCGCGAAGGTTGATCTGCGTCGGCGGGAAGGCGCCATTCGCCAGCACCATCGTCACGATCGTAACCTGGCCTTGGGAGGTTTGCGTTGTGGTCGTAGCCATCGTCAGCCCCTTTCAAAGAAATTGCGCGTGTCATGGCGCCCAGTCAGTTTCGCGTGAACGGTCATTTTCAATGCCCGCCAAAACGGCCAGGGAAGCCCGCAGGCGGCTTTTCGTTGGCTTCGGCTGGGCTGGTTGCCGTGCCGCGTCCGAGCGTCTTGGCGACGCCTGAAACATCGCCACGATTGCGCGCGCGGTCGCTGTCGGCGGCGCCGAAGCCAAAGCGCGCGGCCTGATCGTCGGCGACCTGCTTTTCGATTTTCGACAGGCGGAAATCGATTTCACGAAAGCCCGCAACGGCGGCGCGCCCCAGATCGGCAAAGCCCGCGCTTTTGCAAAGTCGTCCGGCATTGAAAAGCATGGTTTCAAGTTCGGAAACGTGATCCTTCATTTGCGGACTCCTGCTTTCATGGCCAAGGCGCGGGCGCTGGCGGCTTCCGTGGCTCGATTGACTTCGCCAACAAGGGGCGACGCATCAACGTCGATTGACTGGCGCCCCAAGGATTCGACGCGGTGATAGATGGCAGTCGCGTCGGTGATCCTGCCGCGCATCTTCAATGTTTCGGCCTCGGAAAGAATCGCGGCCCGCACGCCGAAAACGTCGGCGGCCAGCAACCGGACGGCGGCAAGCGCGCTGGCGAACTTTTCGCGCGCGGCGTGAAATTCATTTTCGAGCGCGTCGAGAATCACGGCGTCAATTTTCCGCTCGATTTCCGCGAGGGCGGCGCTGGCCTCGGCTTGCCGGGCCTCGATTTCTGCCCTGACGGTGGAACTGGATTCGATTTGCAGCCGGGCGACGGCCAGGTGCTTCGCGGCGGCGGTGCGTTCGGATGTCAACGGTGACGGTGGATCGCCGACGCAACCTCTGGAAGCCCATTCCGTCATGCCCTCGATTTCCCGGCGGCCAATATCGTCGATCGTCGCCAGCAGGGTCGCTTCTTCGTTCGCCAGCGCCAGGAGGCGGCCAATCGTGGCGGCAAGCTCGCTGATTTGCGTTTGTAGTTTGGATTTTTCGGCATGAAGCGCGGCGAGCTGATCGGGCGCCAACGGCGGATCATTCTGGACAGCGGAGAAGCGGGTCATGTGGGGGCTTTCGGGTTGCGAAATTTCGTCGCATGTTACCCCATGATTCCCCGGACTTAAACATGACATTTCAAGACACGGAAAAATAAGCAACTTTTACTTGTGAACGCCTGATTAGATAACAGGTGCTATCCGCGAGCCCGCTCAAAATGGGTCATAAGGGCTTTTCGGTGTGGTTGCCCATTTTCGACCTACATATCTCGAAGTGGCATTTCGGACGCGTTCGGACATTTTCGATTTTCGTCCGTTCGCTGGTCCGGACCTCGAAATTGTTCGCCCTGTTCGCGCCCCCTCTCTCCTAAGAGAGAGAGAGGGGCGAATAACGGAACAAAATAGGGAATAATTCGCACCTTTGTTCGCCCGCGAATATGTGTAAAATCAATCGGTTGAGCGTGGAATAATTCGCACCTTTGTTCGCAGCGAACAGGTGCGAACAAAAACGCTGGTTTGTTCGCGGGGGGCGAACAAGATTTTTGCGTCTATTCGACCGCCTTTTTGCCCTTCGCGGTGATGCTCCATTTTCTGAGCGTCCGCTCAACGAGTTTGTCACGTTGCAGGCGTTGGAGCTTCCTGTTGATGATGCTTTTGGCCCGCCCGACAGTATCGGCCCATGTTTCTTGCGTCGCCTCTGGTTCAGCGATCATCGCGCGCAACAGTGCGATGTCAGAATTTGTTTCGGCTTCCTGGCGATCTTCGGCCGCTTTTTCCGAGGCGGGCAATAGCGTCGGCAACTGGACCTGACGGCCGTGCACATCAAGAATGTCGGGGCATCCCACGATTTCAAATCGGAACGGTACAGGCTGGAATTCCAAGCCTCGCAATTTGCCTTGCCAGTGAAGCGAGACGATTCCGGTGTCGGATTTCCATAGTGTCAGATTGCCGTCCACCTCATTCAAGATCGCGCCGGAACCATATGGAACAAGCGCGTCTTCAGTGGCGTTTTTGACCGGATGCGCGGCGACGATGACGGAGGGCAAACCGTCGATCCGCGTCAAGGGCCGCAGGCGGCGCATGAATTCGCCGCCTTCCACGGCGTCGTTGATGTTCTTCCCGTCGAAGAATGCGGCCAATGTGTCCACGATAACGAGCGTGAACATCTGCCGCTTGGCGAGCCTTTCCATTTCGGCGCAAACGGCTTCCGGTTTGGCGCGCGCGTCCAAAATCATGAGGTCGTCGGCGACTTCCGACAGATCGATATTCAGCAGGAACGCGGCGACCTGAAGCCGCATCCGAATGTCGTCAGGGTTTTCGCAGGCGAGGTAAGCGACGCGCCCGCGCGAGACTTCGCGGCCAAGAATGTCCCGTCTGCCGGTGACGATGGCGAGCGCGGCCACGATCAAAAATGCCGTCTTTCCGTGGCCCGTCCGCGCCGTGAGTGCGTAGAGCGACGCGGAACGAATGACGGGCTCGATTGCATAGGACAGCGGAACATATTCGCCGACGAACGCCGAGGCGCTTTTGAAGACAAGAGGCGCCGACTCGCGGCGCGCCGGTTCGCCCGGAGGTTGATAATCGTCGAGGAAGGCGGCGCTTCTCATTGGGCCGCCTCCAATTTCCGCCCGCGCGCAATCATCGCCTCGCGGAGAGGCTTGAATTCTCGGAGGGCGGCGCGCGCGTTTTCAGCAAACCGCTGCAATGTGTAGACCGCGCCCGCGTCGTCGCCGAGTTCCAAAAAATACTGCGCGGCGTTGGCGTAATGCGCTGCGATCGACAAATTGATTGCGGTTTCCTGCCGGGCTTTGACCGCGAATTCTTGGAGAGAGTCATCGGTCATAGCCGGCCCTCCCGTTTTAATCCGGCGAGCGCAATCAAAGCCGCCTCAGCCCGGTCCACGTCGCATTTCCGGGCGAAGTGTTCCGCCATCGAAGGCCATCGGGCGATCGCGGCGGCGCGGGCCGAGTCCTTATTTTCCTTCCCCGGCGCAATGCCGGCGCCGCGCTTCCAAACTGGCGGCGCGATCATAACGACGGGAACGCCGGCCGCGGCGAGCACGCCTTCAATCACGCCGCGCGAGCGGCCGAAGCCGAAGGCGCCAACAGCGCCCTCGCCGGGCCGTGGTCCCACCAATTCGCAGACGGCGCGGGTCGCGTGGGACTTGAAGACAATCGAGGCGAGCAATGGCGCATTGATTGCGTTTCGACCTTTGGCGCCATCGGCCAAGATCGGCATATCGTGGACTTCGATCAGTCCGCCCTTGTCGTCGAGGACGGCGACAGCGCCGCCGACTCCAGGGTCTATCCCGAGGATCATCGAATATCCTCCTCGGCGATCAAATCAAGGACAGCGCCGACGATGCCGCTCGGTTCGCCGTTCCCGTCCCGTGTGACGGCCACGCGAATGGCATCGACCGGCGTCCCATGCTGCAAGGCGATCGACAAACAGACAGCGGCGTCTCTCGCGTCGTCGCCGAGTTGCGACGATCCTTTCGCGCAATCGAGGAAGATTTCGGCCAGGGCGCCGTCAGAATGGCGCCCGACGCCAGCGATATAGCGCAGACCACGAAACTCAAATTCGCGGGTTTCATGGGCGCGGCGACTGGGAAGACGTTGACGGATCATCGGGCGTCCTCCACGAATGCGAGGCCGGCGATGAGATCGGCGCGAGCGGAGGGAAGACCAAACCGGCGCGCAACGAACGCAGCGCGGCGGGATTGAATTTCAGAGGAGATTGGGCTATTTGTTGGGCTGTCACTCGCCGGCAAGTGAATGACGATTTTCAGAGCCCGCCGCGTCGCCAGCGCGGCGGGTTTCGCTTTGGAGGACATGATTCACGCGGCCTCGCAATTCGAGTTCGCGGACGCGGTTTTTTCCTTCGACGCGGAAAGACCTTCGCGGATCAATTTCGCTTTGTATTCCGCAAGATCGTTGCCGCGAACGTATAGACGCCCGTTGATGCGGATCGTCGGGGGAAACCCCGAATTCGGGTCTTTGATTTTGCGCCCGAGCGTTCGCCGGCCAACGCCAAGGCCAAGCGCATCCGCCTTCGCCAGCGGAATCAGGACATCGTTCGTTTCCATTTGTTGCCTCTCGTCTAAGCAAAGACAAGACGGAGGTTGCGGCGCCACGCCCGAAGCGTCACGCGAAAGTGGCTGCGAAGTTACGGCTATTTTTCATCCAAACTTCGTATAGCATCTGCAATCGCGCGCTCTTTGTAAGCAAACCCATATATTGTTAAAATATCAGTCAGGAAGCATTTAAGAGAATGGCTGTTATCTCCGCCGGAAATGCGCCCGTCGAGTCCGGCTGATCGGAACCCTTGCGCGACGAATGCGACATAATGACGTAGGAGAGATGAGGTCGGCCCTGGCTTTGACCGTTCGACGTTCTGAGCGGCCTTTTCAAACAATTCCTTAATGTTATTCAACTCCTCGTAGCAGTCCGAAAATGAAATCATTTCCTGCGTCGGGTACTCAAGGACGGCGTCGGCTTCGATAGCGAGACGGTAGCTTTCTGAAAATATTTCATTGGTTGCACCTGGAATGTTTGCAACAGTTTTTATTGCTTGGATCGCCTTTCCGATTTTCTTCGCCCCGTCAGAATACAAGTTTCTTTTTTGGCTGTTGGCTAGCGCTGTCCTCGCGTGGGTTTCGTTCTTGACGTAGCCGCGCGTGGCCGCTTCGATCCCGCGTCGAAACGGGTCTAGACCTGGATAACGCAGAGTGAGCGTTGCCCATTGCTCATTACTCATTTTCCATCGGGCCGGCGGTCGTGCGTTCTTCACCGATCAACCCCTCGCGCTCGCAAGATCGATGACGTTTTCCCCGGGCTTACCGCTCACGATTGCGTCCAGCTTCCGCGCCCATGCCTCAAGCGCCGCACGCTTTTCATCCGCGAACTTATGCCGCTGATAAATCCCAACGATGCCGCCGCGCGAGCCGGAGACGTGGCCTAGCACGGCTTCTGTCACTTCCAGCCGGACGCCGAGCTTTTGCAGGTTGGTTGCCACCGTCCGGCGTAGATCGTGAAAAACCCAATGCGCAGGCTCCGCCGCTTCGTCGCCCTGTTCGGCGTGAACGAGTTCGGCGATGAGGCGATCGATATGCGCCTTGCCCTTGGAGAAACCGGAGACGGGGCGCTCGCCGCTCGTCGTGAACAGGAATTCTGGCTCTTTGCCTTTGGCTGCGACCTTCGGCAGGGACGCGATGATTTCCATTGCCTTTTCGGGCAAAGGAATTTCATGCGCTTCCTTGGCTTTCATGCGCGCGGGCGGCAGGATCAGCAATTTATGATCCATGTCGAGTTCGGACCATTTCGCCTCGGCGACTTCATCGCGCCGCGCGCCGGTCAACAGGAGCAACTGCCCCAGGCGACCGAAAGGCCAGCCGACTTTTTCAAAAGCCAACCAAGCGAGTCGGATTTCCTCATCCGTCAAAACCCGTTCCCGCGAAGTCTCTTGCGTCGGCGCCTTCAGGCCGGCGCAGGGGTTGCGGTCAATGACGCCGCGCTCCAGCGCCCAATTGGACATGGTGCGCAGGGCGGCGAAAGTCCGGTTGGCCTGCACGGCGGCGCCGCGATCGATGATCCCGTCGAGCAGCTCGTGAACGTCGGCGCGCGTCAGTTCGCCGAGCCGGCGCCCGCGCCAGGGCGTCGCGACATTGTTTTCAAGGATGCGCTTATATTCGCCCCATGTCGTCGCCTTGCATTTCTTCATCGCATATCGCTCCAGGAATGAAGCGACGACTTTTTCAACAAGATCGCTGGCTTGTTTTTCCGCCGCCTTGGCGGACTCTCTGGCGGCGACTTTCTCGGCGGCGGGGTTGTCGCCCCGCGCGATCTTCACCAACGCCTCGCGCGCCAGATTGCGGGCGTCGGCCAAGGGGATGGCGCCGGAGCCGATCGTCAGCTTGCGCGGCTTGCCGAGATGGCGATAGCGTAGCGCCCATGAAGTGGCGCCCGAGGGCTGCACCACATAATAAAGTCCGCCGATTTTCCCGTCTGGAATTTCGCGCCGGGCGGCGCCTGGCCTTAGGCTTCTAAGTGACGCATCCGTAAGAGCTTTTGCCATCCTTTTCGCCTTCTCTGTTACCCCGCATTCTCGATATCCCGAAAAAAGGGCGTTTCCGAACATCAAAAACAGGTGCTACTTCTGGGGTAACGAATGGGGTAACAAAAAATGCCCGTCTTGTAGTGTTACCCCGTGTCATAGACATTAACGGACAAGGCGACAAAAGCAAGTGAAAATATGGACGTTATCAACAAGCGTTGTCCGGTTCTGTCTTGTCGCGTCTTATAAATTGTCCGGTCTCCAAAACCGGGTGTCGTCGGTTCGAGCCCGGCCACTCCTGCCATCGTCGCCACTGGCGCCGGCCCGGAATCCGACGACGGGCTTCGCCAAAGCTGCTGAATGCCGCCGCCATTTCTCA
>JAEHJW020002663.1_pt1 | contig 12957 bp, 18 predicted proteins | sample 9271431 | NCBI WGS metagenome assembly JAEHJW02
CGGAGGGCTCGAGTGAGCTGGGCCGCGAGAGAGAGCAACGCGAGTTGCTCGGGGGTTGCCTCGGGGTGGGCGAGCTTGGCAAGGGCCAAGTCGAGGATGTTGCGGGCGTCGGCGAGGTCGAGGGTGACCCTGACCTCTTTCGCCGGCCTGAGAGCATGAATAGGCTTCAGTACGTCCATGGAGCTAGTACCTCCTGGGCCAGCCCTCGGGGTGTTCGTCGCACCGCCGGGGGCACCTTATGTTCCGGGGACCAGCGTACCGCCAGGCAGCCCGGGCGGCAAGGCCCTGTCAGCCCATGTCGGCACCAGGGGGACCGCTCTTTAGCCGTCGTAGGCTCGCCAGCTCGGCCGACGTGACCGGTGGCCCGTAGACGAGCAACCCGCTCCTATGGCGGTCGAGGAGAAGGGTAGCCGGCGGGAGCGGCGAAGCGGGGCCGGCCCGGAAGCCCCCGAAGGTGCGCAGCTCCCCCTCTCTGCCGAGCGTCAGTACGGGGAGCCCTTCGGCAACGGCGTCGGCCACTTCTCGCAGGCACCCGTCAGAGAGCCAGCCGCCCTCGTCGGACCACAGGACCATCACGTCGATGGTGGGGAGCAGGGCGCCCCACTCTGCCAACCACTCACCGTTGCTCGACCACAACCGGGCCGGGTCGATGATGGCCGCCTCGGGGAAGTGCCAGTGGGCCACGGCGCCGAGCTGGTGGCGGTCATGCTCGGTGCCGAAACTGCGACGGGGCCGGGCGCAGTAGATGTTCATCGTGCCGGCATCCTCACGGGTACCCCCGCTCGAAGCGCTCGGGCCACCGTGTCGGCTGTGCCTCGGCCGCCGGGGAAGGCGACCACGAGGTCGGGCTTGGCCTCGTCGAGCATCCGTTGGTTACGGAGCGGGCCAGCCCTTTTGCCGTAACGGTCCCACCCGGCCCTGTACACGAGGCAGGGCAGCCCATGGCGTGCCGCGAAGGCCCTAGCAAGGCTGTCAGCCCCACGGGCACCACCATGAACGACCACCAGCTCCCCCGCCTCGCGCCACAGCTCCTCCATGACCTCCGAGAACCACCGGTGGTCGGCAAAGTCACGGCCACCGCACACGAGGACTTTCATACGGCCGCTTCCCTGCCAGGCGCCGGCAGGGCCTCGCTTACGAGGTCCCCTCGGTGCATGAGCCACCAGATGCCCACCAGGTGGGTGAAGGCCTGCCAGGCGAAGCCGGAGAAGCCTATATCGACCCTGTGCACGCCGTAGCCTCCATCGGCCCCGAGCCTCACCACGAGCCCACCCTCGACCTTCGGCGCCGGCTCCCGCCTCCCGTGAGGGTGCACGACCTCGGGGGCGTTCGCCAGGGCTGCGAGCTGTAAGGCTGCTTCGGGGTGCACCGCCTTGGAGGTCTTGTAGTCGATGACGTGGCGCCGGCCCTCGACCTCGACCACTACCCGGGCGTCGAGGGTGCCTGCATACCCAAGTTCCTCGTCCCAAATTGTGACCTCGGCGTCAGCAAAGCTCGGGCGCCAGTCGCCCACGAAGGACCGGAAAGCCTGAGCGTAACCCTCGTGCTCGGAGGCCAGCTCGGGCAGGGGCTCGCCCTTGGCCCAGGCTTCGGCGGAGGCGTGCACCGCTGTCCCCCGTTCGGCAGCCCTATCAGCTATGCGGTTGGCCGCCTGGGACAACCGCTCGACGGCCACTCGGTCCCCGTGACCAAGACGAAGCTTTTCCAGGTGGTCGTGATGGTGCACGGCGGCCTCTGCAACCTGGCGCAACTTCCAGGCGTCGAGGCCAGGTTTGGCGAGAAGGCGTAAGACAGTCGTAACGCTGGGGACGACCTGACCGGTAAGGGGGTCACGGTAGCCGCGACCCTCGGGAATGGTGATTGCCAGCGGGGGTGCGGTCAACTTTGTCGCCTCGGTCTCGTGAGTCGGCGCAGGTCTGCGAGGGCATGGTCGAGTGCCCGGTCGTTGCGGGGGGAATTGCTGAGCACCAACGGCCGGCCGCCGTGCGGCGGCACGAGCACGATGTGCCCGCCGGGACGTTGCTCCCGGCGCCAGCCCTGGCGTTCGAGCTGGCGGGCCAGCTCCCGAAGGTCTTTGCCAGCCGCCACTAGAAAGCCTCGTCCTCGCCGTAGTCGGCGGCCGCGACCCTCTCCCCGCGGCGGTTGACGTGGTAGCCCACGGCCGGCTCTCGTGGGTTGCAGGTGGCCGCCAACGGGTACACGGTGCCATCTGGCCGCGTCCTGAACTGGCAGCGGCTCGCGCCCTCGGCGCCGAGCAAGCCGCCTTCGCGGGCATGGCGCAGGTGCCTCGCCGCGCGGCCCTCGTCGGCGTGGTGCAGCTCGGCGAAGTCGTAGGGCTCGCCCACGATCAGGCTCGCCGGATCTTGGCCGCCGTAGCGGTCGGGGTTGGTGTGGCGGCCGGTTGCCATCGCGCGGGTCATGTCGGCGTTCCTGGTGAGCTGTAGCCACTCTCGGATCGATATGCGAGTTGCTACCTCGTCGGGGCTCTCGCCGTGGCCCTCGGGCGCAAACCAGCCGTTTTCCCGTAGGCGTGACTGCTCGGCCCTAGAAAGGCCCTCGAACCAGTCCCACTCGCCCGAGTGGGCAACCCGGCGGTACTCGGTGCGGCCCGTCGCGGTGCGGGAGCGTACCGACCTCGGGGGCGCTTCCATGACACCGCGGCCGGCGCCGGCCCGCTCCAGCTCGCCTAGGTAAATCTCCTCGGCGCTCCGTGCTTGCTCGCGAACAGAGGCCCGGACGGCCGCAAGCTGGCGGCGCTCGTCGGCGCTTGGCTCGGTCGGCCCCCAAACCGCGTCGGTAATGCGGTCACCGATGCTACGACGGGGCGGCATCAGGCGACCGCCTCGGACGTCCCCCGCGTGTGCGTGACTATGGCGACGGGGATAGCGGCCATGGCACGCAACTTCGCCTCGGCCAGCCACAGGGCCGGGACGGGGCAGTTATCGATGTGCGGGCCGATTCCGCAACAACTACACCCCAATTCGTCGCCCGGGTCGAGCCTTTCGGCCATCAGCCGTACCCTCTTTGCGAACCCTTCCAGCAGTTCGACGCTGGCAGCCGGGCGGTACGTGAGCGTCTCTTTTTTCCTCATCGGTCCTCCTCGTCTTTTCGCCGTTCTTCCTTGTAGTCCTGTGCCCAAAACGCCAAGAGCACGCCAACGCAGCCGACCAGGACCGCAGTCATGCCGACAATCACCAGCTCGGCGCCAGTCACGACGAGGCCTCCGGGGGCCACGAGCCGGCGGCCTGGTCAGCGTTGCCGCCTTTGGGACGCTCGGCCCAGCGGTGCCCGTACCGTTCTCGTTTGCCCTTGTTCTGACACTGCCGGCACACTCGAAATACGGCCCCGTTACCTCGGCGCCCTACACCGTCATAAGGGTGACCCTGGGGGCATATAGTCTTTGCCTGCTCCCAATGCCGGCCCTTGTCAGCACAATCCCGCATGTTGTCCCTGTGCGTCCCGAGGAACAAGTGAGCAGGGTTCACGCACGGCGGGTTGTCGCAGTGATGACAAACGTACATGCCCGGAGGAACCGGCCCGTGCACCAAGGCCCAAGCGGCCCTGTGTGCGCCGTCGCCCTTCTTGCCATCGAGAGAGAACCACCCGTGCCCGCTAGGTCGTCTGGAGCCTTCCCACTCCCAACATTCATCGGGCGTGCCAGGGCTCACTTTGGCAAGAAACCGTGCAAGGGGCGTGTTTAGGACCGCTGGTGATTGTGTTGACAAGTGCCGGTACCGTCGTACGCCTCTTCGCCTCCGTTCGCTCGCTTTTCCCCTCTCCGATGCTTTATAGCGCCGTCGAGCCGCTTTCCCCTTCTCCGATGCTTCATAGCGCCGTCGAGCCGCTTTTTGAGCTGCTTTTCTCTTCTCTGACGCTGCATAACGCTGAGCATTTTCTCTCTTCTTCCCTGCATCTTTATACGGCATCACTGGCTGCTCTCTTCAGTGGACCAGCGGTGCCCGCAGTCGCAACATGTCCACGTACGGGACGGGTCGAAGGAGGACGGCGGGAGCAACCGGAACGAGCCGCAAGACGGGCAGCGGTTGGGTGATATGTCTGTGGTAAAGGTGCTCAACGTTTAGCCTCCTTCGTGTGGCCGGCGGTTGCTGGCAATTGGGTGAAAAGGTCGAGCTGTCCTACGGGTGCCGTTCTTTGGCGCTCGGCCAACATCTGGAGCAATTTCGGGGCGGCACGCTTACCGACTTTCGACCACCAGCCGCCATGCGGCCCGCTGGCGTGCACCCCGAGTACCTCCTCGACGACGGGCCGGGCCTGGCGCCAACCCACCTGCTCGATGGCTTCGGCGACTTTCAACCGGAGTGGGGCCAGCTCCTCGCGGCGGGCCGCGGTGGCCATGGCGATGGCGTGGTCCTGGCGGCTCAAAGGAGCACGCTTTCTCGGTGTGGGTGCCTCTTTTGCGAAGGCCCCCTCTTGGCTTGCCCCGTAGGTGTGACCTCGACGGCACCAGGGAAGGCCCGCAAGACAAAGGTGACGGCCTCGTCTTGCGCCAGGGCTTTGCGCACCGGGCCGTAACGGCCACAGTTGCAAACGGCCTTTAGCGATGCCAACAAGCGTTCTTTCTCGGGCACCTCGGTAGCCGTGCCGTCAAGGGCTGCCCACAGCTCGGCCACTTGGGACGCGGGCCACTCGTCGGGGGGCGCTGCCCAAAAGCCGTCCGGGGCCATCACCCCCACTTGCACGGCCGTCTCCCAGGCAGGGTGGTCGCCCGGGAGGGCCAACAATACCAAGGCCACGTCGCGCCCCGGCCCCTCTGCGGTCCGCCCGCTCACGCTGCCTCCTCCTCGGTGTACAAGGCGTCGAGGAGGGAGGAGGGCGACGTGTAGAAGAGGACAAGGCTCTCCTTGGCTCGCGTGACGGCTACGTAGAAGAGCCGCCTTTCTTCGGCCACTTCCTCGTCGGTGACCGCTCTCTGCGACGGCCAGGTGCCGTGGTCGAACCCGATCACGAAGACGTAGCGCCATTCGAGCCCCTTGGCCCCGTGAGCGGTGGAAAGGGTCACCCGCTCGCCTGCGTCATCGGGACAGTCGTCGAGGGCCAGCTCGTCCAGGAAGTCGGGCAACGTGGCGCCCTCGTGCTCTGCCCTTGAGGCGAGGGCGAGCAGCTCCTCGACGTACTGGCTGTCCTTCGCTTCCCGCTCCAGGTAGTGCTCGAAGTCGAGGCGTTGCACGCTCCAAGAGAGAAAGCTGTACGGCCCGTCGTCTTTGTGCTCACCTGCCTCTATGAGCAGCTCGACCAGACGGGAGCCACCCGAGCAGCACGGGCACCGGCCCTTGCGGGACCGGCCCTTGCCTGCCAGGCAGTGACGGAGGGGGCGTCCTGTGGCCTCGGCCTCAGCCTCGGCTTTGGCGAGGGCCTCCGGGCCGAAGTCGAGGCCGAGCGTAGGCGACAACCATGCTCGCAGCGCCGGGAAAAGGGCGTCGTGCTTGGCGCTCGGTTCCAGGGCCCATTTCACCCAGGCCAGGAGGTCGGCCACTTCCTTGCGGCTCGTCAGGCGAAGGCCGGTCTCGTAGAAGGGGACGCCCAGCTCCCGCAGCGCCAACCGGAGGCCGGTGCTCCTGCCTTCGTCGTCCCAGTTGGGGACGAAGTGGTTACGGTAGAGGACGGTAATTTCCGAAGCGGGCACGCCCTTGTCGATGAGGGCTGCCACTCCTTGCGCCACGGCCTTTCCTTGAAGGCGAGGGGAGGGACAATGCAGCCGGGCCCACACCCCGGCCGTGCCCTCGTTCCCCGGCGCCGGCACGAGGTCGAGCCCCGAAGCGCCTATCCGGTTGGCCAGGTCGAGCACCCTCGTGGGGCAGCGGTAGCTCACTGGGAGGTCGTAGCGCACGAGGTCGGGGAAGACCTGACGGAGTGAAGCGATATTGCCGGGGTCGGCCCCCCGGAACCCGTAGATGCTCTGTGCCGGGTCGCCCACAGCGAACAGAGACGCCCCCTCGGAGCAGAGCAGGCGCACCAGCTCGACTTGGCAGCTATTGGTGTCCTGGTACTCGTCCACAAGTACGTGGTCGAAACTGCCCGCAATTTCGGCCCTTATGGCGTCGTCGGTGCCCATGAGCCGGACAGGCAGGAGGAGTAGGTCGTCGAAGTCCACGAGGTCCCCGGCAATGAGCTGGGCGTTGTAGGCATCGAAAACGACCCGTTGCAACGGGCTCTCCGGCACCGTCATGGCGTTCTTGGCCAAGGAGAAGATGCGGGCCCATTCCTCCCAGCCCTCGCGGTCGGTGGGCAGTTTGTCGCCCGGGTGCTCTTTTTCGTGCGCCTCCCCCACGGCTCGGAGCACACCCAGGACATCCCTGTCGTCGGCAACTCTCGCGCGTTGCAGGCCGAAGCAGTCGGCGTAGGGCCGTACCACCAGGTGGAGCATGAGCGAATGGAACGTGCCCACGTGGGCCATATCGGGACGACCAATGCGCTTTCTCAGCTCCCGGGCAGCGGCATTGGTGAACACCATGGCCAACAACCGCTCGGGGTCAGCCCCCTGCCCGAGCAGGTGGGCGGCCCGGCCGTGGAGGGTGCGGGTCTTACCGGCGCCGGGACCGGCCACCACGAGGACATGGTGAGCCGTAGTAGTGGCCGCGGAGAACTGGTCGGAGTCGAGGGACGGCCCCGGGGCAGTCTCGGGTACCTCGTTGCCCGGCTCCTCGTCGGGCCAAAATCTCGGTCCCTCGTCAAGCCATCGCGTCATCCCTCCTCCTCCCTATTGGCCCGGTGACGGGCAACTGCCCGGCGGTTACGTTCTTGGCGACAGTCCTGGCAGAGCAAGGAGCGACAGTCCCGAGGCTTGCTACAGCCATCGCCCCGGCATGTCTCCAGGTGCTCGGCGAAACGTTCCAGGAGCGGCCGCTCGAAGTCGTCACCCAAGAGGCCCGTCTGCTCAGCCCTTTGGGCCTCCTGGCGCAACCTGGCGGCCCAGCTCCGGTGCATGATGGCGCTCATCGCCCGGCGGCCCACGTGGTCGTCGAGGAAACCAACCTTGCGCCGTTCGGCCGGGGTCATGGCCCGGACGGTGCGGGCCAGGAGGGGCAGGTCCACGTCTTCGGAGCCGGCGTAGGCGACCACCAGCTCGCCCTGCCCGAGGGGCGATGTCCCCCGGGGGCGTTCGGCCAGGTCCACCCCCTCCTTCCCCACCAGCACGGTGCCGGTGACCCGGTAGGCGATGGGCTCCAGCTCGCCCTGGTGGAAGGCACCGGCCGACATGCGGTGGAAAACCGGGTGTTTCCCTGGCTCGGCCGAGGCGGCCCACTTCCCGATGGCGTCTGCGACCGTCCGAGGGACGAAAAGACCTGGCACCCTCAGGCCGAAAACTGCCTCGCTGTCCCCGGCTTCGACCTCGGAGCCGTCCCGCCCCCTCCAAGTAAGACCGGGCCAGTCCTCGGGGGACGTGCTCCAGAGCGCCCTCACGACGGGCGCCGGGGCACCCCCGCCCGGGCCGGTTGCCACGTGGAGGGCGAGGCCTTGGTCGAAGGGCCGTGCCCCCTCGCCGAGCCACGCCAACTGCTCGGGGGCGGCCCCTCGGAAGGGGGAGACCGCCCAGTTCCCGGCCCATCCCGGTAGCTCGGGGTCGTCGCCGGTGTAGGTACCGGCAACGGCCCGCACCGCCTCCTCGGTCCAGGCCCGCATGCCCGATGGGCCAGGAGCGTCGTCACGGCCGGAAGGGTCGAGGTAGACGCCGCCCAAGAAGATCTCGCTGGCATGGGCGACCTCGCCTCCTCGCACGGAGGAATTGCGGCTCCCGATGGCCCCTTCCCTGCGAGTGACGACCTCGGCACCCCGCACGAGCACGTACCGGCTCCGGCCACCGACCCAGGCCACCAGGGGCTCCCGGTCGCTCCCGTACTGCGGTCGCAACACCACCCCGAGGCCCTCGTACAGCCGCTTGGCCACGGCTGACATGTCCGTGACGGCGGAGACGGTGAGGGCATCGACCACGACTTGGAGCACCCGGGCCGTGCTCGTGGCCCGGCCGGTACCGTCGCCCCATTCCACGCCCAGGTCGCCTTGGTCCCTCACCATCCGCTCAGTGAGGGCCAATAGCAGCCGCCCTCCGGCCAGGACCGAGGCCGCGGCGGGTGGGAAGTTGTCGGGGGCCGCCTTTTCCTCGAAACGGGCGCCAGCCGGCGCCCGTATGCGCTCACCATCGGGGCCGATGACCTCGAGCCGTTTATGGCCCTCTTTCCGTTTGTCGGGACGCTTGGGCAGCGGGTTACGGTCCACCCTGGCCGTGACGCCGGAGCTGCCCGAGACGAGGAGGCCTTTTACCGCAGCCTGGCGGCGAGAACGCTGGGCCGGCGTCCAACAGGGGAAGTCCCTGCTCGCATCGCGGGAAGTGAGTAGGGACGTGAAGAGGTCGGCGCCGTGACGTCCCGGGTCGAAGCAGACCTCACCGGGCAGCTCGACCGGGCGCAGCCCCCGCAACTTCCCCTCGGCCCGCACCCCGAACGCCTCGTGGACCTCGACGCCAGGGCCGTCAGGGTCGAGCAGGACCATGCTGGCGAGGTCGGTCATCATCACCCAGAGGCTCTGGTCCTCGTCGGTGGTGACCGGGGCGAAACGCATCGTCCAGTCCCCCGGCCGGGCTTTCGACGGCACCCGTACCGGCAGGAGGGCGCCGACGTCGGGACGGGAACAGCGCACCACGGTAAAGCACCACCGGTGCCACCAGGTGGGGTCGAGCAGGAGGGCCACCGGGTCGGCCGCATCCTGGAGACGGGACAGCTCGGAGATGGCCTTGGCGGTGCACTCGTCCGCCACCATGCGGTGGGCGAAGTAGAAGCGGGACAGGCCGGACAGGCGGGCGACGTGGCCGTAGGTGCCCGAAAAGTCCCAGTGCTGGGCCAGCTCCGGCTCACGGACGACGTATGCCTCGCTCCGGCCCCCATGGGTGGCGGCGGCGAAGGCGCCCACGACCCGGTCGTGGCCCAGCTCGCCCTCGACGATGCGTTCGCCAAGGGGGAGGCCACCTGCCGTCTCCCGGAAAGAGCGGAAAAGGCCACCCGAACTGTAGAGCCAGCGGGGATCGGCCAGTACACCGGTGGGATGAGCGTCCTCGCCTTCCCGGTCGTCGCCCCGGCGACGTTCCCAAAAGTCGCACTCAGCGAAGCACGCCAGGGCCAGCTCCTCGACAGCCCGCACCCGGTCGGCCAACCGGTCGAGAAAATCGCCGTCTTCAGCCGGCGGGGCTACTTCGAGCTCACGACAAGCAGCCGCCAGGGTGCCGAGCCCCTTGCCGGCAAGGGCCCGCACGAGCTGGCACAAGCCGATGACGGGACCGGGACGGGGAGCACCCCAAGGTTCCCCGGTCCAGCGAGAGATCGCCATGTCCTCGCTGACCTGGCGGAGGAAAAGGCGAGGCTTCCCGCCCTCGAAAAGGTCGAAGCTCCAACCGCCATAGTTCCGCTTCCCTCGTCCCGGGGCAAAGTCCCGGCCCAGGCGAGAGAGGTCCCAAAGCGGCTCCCAGGCGACGAGCCATGCCTGCGTGAGGCGACCGGCCACAGCGTCGCCCACGCCCATCACCTGAGGACGGAGCACCTTTTCCCGCCACTCCGAAAGCCTGTGCAACTGCCGGCGGGAGGCGCCGCGGGAGAGGCGGGCGGACGAAGGCTGGGCCGCCCATGCCTGCGCAGCGGCTTCGGCTTCGAGCGTCGGGTCGTCGGGGACCACGACGCCCTCGGCCACGAGCCTGCCAAACTTGGCCAGGCGCCATATGGCGAAGGCGAGGTGCTGGTCGCCATCTACCTCGACAGCCACCGAAAGGAGGGCCGGTCGCTTCCACCAGGAACGGGGGCGGTGGCCAAACTGCCTCTCCCACCCGGCTTTGGTGCGCCGGGCCAAGTCGTGCTTGCCCGGCTGGCGAGGAGGATAGGCCACCCGGAGGGCGACGGGGCCACTATCGCCAGTGCTGGCACCCATCAGGAAGCCCCTAGCCCGTGCACTTCAACACCCCGGACAACCGGCCGCGTGCCCACAGCGGGGGCCGTCCGGGTCCTGACCATGGCACTCCTGACAGTGTTGATGGCCCTCGGGGTGGGAGAGCACGTAGTACCAGGGGCACTCTTTCTCGGGACCATGCTCGCAGGTGTGCAGCATGGGAACGCCGTCCGTACCGCCCGCAGGGGCGGGGAAGTTACCCTCCCCGCCCACGTCAGGGTTACCCATTAGAAGGGCTCTGCCTCGTCGCGGGCGACGACGTTGGCGGCGTGGCCATTGCGGGAGGCCTTGTTGACTATGGCCGTGGCCCAGCGCAGGTCCGGGCCGACGCCGGTTACGAGGATGCGCTTGCTGCTCCTCGCCTTGCCGTCGTCGCCCGTCCAGCTCTCGACCTCGGCGTCGCCGACCACGACGACCCGCATGCCCTTCTTCAGGCACGCGGCTGCGTTCTCCGCCAGCGAGCGGAAAACCACGAGGTCGATGAACGTTGTTTGGCGTTCACCGGCCCAGTCGCCGGGGGTCTTGGGGGTATCGACAGCCAAGCCGCCTTGGGCATAAGGGGTGCCCTTGTCGCTGAAAGAAAGCTCGAAATCCTTGGTCAGGTTGCCGATCTTGGCGACCTCGCCGAGCTTCTTGGTGCTGCGCTCCTGAGTTGCGGTAGCCATTGCTGGGCTACTCCTTTTCTCCGGCCTTATGGCCGGCTTTTGGGGGTGGGGCTTTTCCCCACCGCAGGGCCGCCCGCCACCGGAGCGGGAAACCCTGCGCTGGGCAAAGCGACATGGGTGAGCTGGTCGGCGAGGCGGCCGAGACAGTCAGCGACCTCGGGCAGCCCGAGGAAGTCGAGGTACACAGCGAGGCGGCGAAGGCCCAGCTCGACCGGGGCCAGTCCACCGAGGCCGGCAAGCCCATCGGCGGGACGGTCGTAGCCAAGGCCCCGGAGCCGAGCGTGCACGCCGTCGGGACCACCGTGGCACCCTCGGCACAAGGGCACCGTGGCGGGGTCGAGCGCCCGGCCCACGATGTGGTGGGCATGATGGGCAGGGCGCCCGCACCGGCAGCAAGGCCCGTTCATGCCGCCCTCGCCTCGGGATAGGGGCCGCCGTCGAGCAACCCGGTCTGGTGCCAAGCCCGGAGGCGGGGAAGGTCCTTCACCCCAGCCAGGCGGTGACCGGCAACCTCCCGGCCCTCCAGGCGACGGAGGGCGCCCGGGCGCCCTTCCAAAGCGGCCTGGATGGCGTGCCAATGCTGGCCGACCAGCTCCCGCTCCGCCTGGGTTGTGGTGGCAACCAGCACCACGCCGTCTGCAGAGGCGATCGACATGACGACGCCCTGGTCCGATGTCCCGGCCAGCTCCTCGGCGCTGAACTCTCGCCGGAGCGTGCCGGGCGCCAGGTCGTAGCGGCGCTCAGCCCGGGCCATGGTGCGCCGGCCAGAGGCCACGTCGGCCCGGGCCTGGAACTGCCGCCCCCGGAGGGCCTGGGCCTGACGGGCCCAGTCACCGAGAGCTTGCTCGCGAAGGCTGGCCCCGGGACGGTCGGCCCGGTTGACGAGGTCGGCACCGGCCGCCGTCGAGGCCGCAGCCGCAACGGCCTTGGCCGGCGCCCCCGGCCCGGTGCCAAGGGCCCTACCCAGGCGACGGGCGGCACTGAAGCTGAGGCCGCCGTGCCGCTGAGCAAAGCTCTCACGGTAGGCCCGGGAACGGGCGGCGTTACTCTGCCGCGCCACCGGACCGCTCCGCAGCAAAGGTGCCGAGCGGTGGTATGATCGTCTTGACCTGGACGATCAGAACGTCACCGCTCGCGGCCCCCGGCTCCTGTCGGGGGCTGCGGCACGCCTGGGGGCTCACGCGGCGCCCCCTTCGTCACTCAGCCGGGCCAACTCCTCCTCGATCTCCCCGACAACCTCGGCCCAACGGATCGCCGCTGAACGGGAGGGTTGGTCCTGGCCGAGTTCCCAGCGACAAAGAGCGCTCGGCTGCACCCGGGCCAGCCCGGCCACGTCCCGAAGAGACAAGCCGGCGGCCTGGCGGACCGCCCGGCCGGTACCATCCCGTCCCAACCGGCGCCCTCTGAGAAGAAGTCGCAGCTCATCTGACATGCTGACCACGTTATCCGGACGGCTGCGTATGCGTGTCCGTTTAGCTATGGGAGAATTGCCATGCGTCAGGAAATCGGACAGTGTTGCGTATCCGTTGAGCGCTGAGTTATGATAGGGGGGTGCCGAAGTCCCGAGCAGGAGTGGTCGAGGTAGGACGAGAGGAGGACGGCAGTACCGTCGTGCGCTCGTTCCGCGGGACCAGCCAACTCGAATGGCGCAAGTGGGTAGCCAAGCACGCACCAAAGGCCAAGACGGTGAACGACCTGGAGGCGGGGATCAAGACCGGGAAAGTGCCCCGGCCTTTCCCGTGGTCGTCACCGACGCAACCCGACGGCTACAGCATCGGGGTCAAAGGGGAGTTCGTGGCCGAGCTACAAGTGTGGCCGGCCGAGGGCGCCCATCCACGGACGGCCCGTGTCACCCTCGCCGAAGGGCTCACACCGGCAGCCCTCCAGCGGTTCCCCTGGAAGAGCATGCTCACCATCGCCGACGCCGCCTTACGCATCCCAGCGGAAGAGACCCTAGCCGGAGCGGGAGCACGCCTGGACAGGGCGTTCGACGCTGCCTTCCCCAACCCCGACGAACCCCGCCGGCCCGGCCGGAAAGGCCACCCCGACGAGTTCTACCAGGCGATAGCGAAGGAATATCACTTCCTCGTCGCCAAGGGCGCTACCGACCCCACCACCCAGTTAGCCCACGCCCGCGGCTACAACCGCAGCACGGTCGCCGGATGGGTCAGCACCGCCCGCCAACGTGGCTACTTGCCGGCGGCCCGGATTGGGCGACCTGGCTAGTCGAGAGGCATCTAGCCCGGCCAAGAAGCTCCTAGCGCCCGTACGGGGGCGACCTGGCTGGCTGAGCTGGGGTGTCCCTTGCGGCCTCGCCGGCGAGGCCCCTGCGCCAGCCGAGCTG
>JAEHJW020009904.1_pt1 | contig 12939 bp, 13 predicted proteins | sample 9271431 | NCBI WGS metagenome assembly JAEHJW02
CAAGCGTTATCTTATTGGATTCGTCGCGCGTAAGATATTCCGTATGGAGTTCGCCCATGACGCGCGTGGCGTCTGACAGCGTCTTGTCCATGCGCGAAATGTCGTCGCGAATCCCCGCCGTCTGTTCGGTCATCGTCACCAATTGTTCGCCTTGTTGCTCAACCTTTGTCTGTAGCCGCAGGAGGATTGCCGTCACCGAATACTCTTCCGCCACATCCATTCCTCCTGTCATGAGTTGACCCACTCACACTTAAATTTAACGGCCTTGTATGTTGCAAGATCCTCCGGAGTGCATGCCCTCTCCGCCGCAATCTTGCAGACGGGTTCCCATGCATCATAGGCGAGAACCGAACACACGAGACTGTATTTCTGCTTCCATGGAATCTGCAATCCGAACAACAGGCGCACGGCCAGGATGGCGATGAGCCACCACGAATATTTATAATCTCCGATGTATAGCCGCATCGCCCTGTAGCGAATTTTCTGGCGTTCCGCCTCTGTCGTCGGTCGCGTGTAGATGTCTGCCGATCCGAGATACTTGCTTGCCGGACTTCGCACGACACCGCGCCCTATTGCCTCGATGACCGTGCTGTTGCCTGCGTAGACAGCCACATGAACATAAATCGGGCGTCCGCGAGGTGGTTTAATCCCCTGCCGCAACATGGACACGCGCTCCGCAAAGGCTATCGCATCCTCGTATACGTCGTTCTGCCGCACCAGCAACAAGTCGCCTATTTCGATGCCGGGAACCACACCAACCCCTCCTTATGCGCAACAAAAAAAGCGCCCCACCGGACGCCCATTGCCGCTGCTCTGCCGCTCTTAATACCAATTCGTGATCGCCGTATCCATCTTCGACTGTAGCGCCGCAAACTGGAGTATGCTCGCCTTGGTCTGCGCGTAGAGTGTCGCCGCCGTACTCTGCGCATTGGCGAGCGTCAGCACGAGGTCAGGAAACACATTCGTGACCAAGTCGCTAAACGTCGCCTGCTCCGCTGCCGTCATGCTCGTCTCCAAAGGCGAACACGCGATCCTGTGCATGTCATACGACAGATGCTGGATCGCCGCCGTCATTTGCAGCGCCACATAGAGGTTCGGGAACTGGCTAAACAGGTACGCCTGATAGTCGCCGACCGCCGCAGGAATCACCGTGAGCGTGCCTGTTGCAGCCGAAGCCGTCAGCGCGAACGCCGAAGCCGATCCGATGCTCGCCTGACCCGATACGCACCCCGTAGCCGCCGCGCTCACCGTCAAAGCCTGATTCGCCGCACTTGGATCGACCGTGAACGCGAGAGTCGCAACGTTGCCACTGAGCGCAACCGTAGACGCGACGCCCGCGACCGTGATTGTGCAGGATGTCGGCGGCGTTGACGGTGGATTGTTGAGTGTCGCCGTCGCCGTCCAGTCGCCTGCCGTCGCGGATTCGGTGAGCGGCACCGTGAAATACGGCTGAAGTTGTAACCCCGCAGGGCTGCCGAGAATCAGGTAACGCTGTGGATATGTGTACGCCATGACCACGTCCGACGCTGCCGTTGCCTGCGCGAAACTGAGTACAGACCACGTAGACGGCGGATTCGGCCATGGGTTGGAGGCGGACAGAATCGGGTTGACTTGAATGATGCCTGTTGACGTATCAAACAGGAAATAATACTGCACTAAAATCCCTCCTCAGACGTAATAGACTGTGTAATAACAAGTGGTGCTGGCCGAATATGTTGGAAGTACGATGCTGGAGGTGGTTAAAGAGAGCGGGCTCCCGGCTATGACGGAGAGATAGGTATCCGCCGCCATCAAAACAGCCAAAACCGTACTAGCTGCACCATCAGCATATCCAAGCGGACTCGCATACACTGTTCCGGTTCCGGCGGCGGGGTTTACAGTAGCTTCCGGAACTGCCAGCCCAACCGTCATAGAGATCCCAATAATCTGATTAGCTCCAGATGGTACGGGAATGGTTACTGGATAAAATCCGCCAGCTGCTGCTCCTCCGTATTCTACAAAGGTGGAAGCAGTTCCGCTTGAAGTAGCTGTTCCTGACGCAACCTTAATCGCCGCCACACTGCCACCCGTATAGTTCCCCGCAGGTATCGAGTTGCTCGGATACAGTGTCGGACTCCCCTGCGCAGGCATCGTGCCCACAAAATTGAATCCCGCGCCACTGCTGGCGGTCTGGCCGCTTAGGATATCCGCTGGCGTCGCGGTGCCGGGTAAGGCTAATGTCGTCATATATTCACCTCCTCAGTACCCTATCAGGACAGCCGTCGCAAACACCTGATTCGCCACGCTCGCCGTAACCTGGACCGTGATCGCCGCCGCTGTGGTCGCGTCAATCGTCGCGGGAATCGTCCGATAGCTTCCGACCACTTCACTCGTCGCAGGGAGTATGTCGTCTACCTGTGCGCCTGTGACATCATCGTAAGTTGCCGCGACGGTGACAGTGGTCGTGCCTGTGACGACGCGGAAATATACCTTGATCTCGTAGACACCTTGCGCAGGCGGTGTGAAACTCAGGATCGTCTGCGCAGTTGTGCCCGTGATTTCGACTTCCTGCGCCTGCGTCACAACCGTAGCCACGCCGAATGATCCGGAGGTGGATACTCCCCGGATCATTGTGAATCTTCCCAAACCACCAATTTGCGCTACTAGGTTCCAGGCAGAACCCGTCCAGTTATAAAATCCCCAAGCGCCTCCTGAGGTTCCGGGATCATTGAGAAAATCTGTATCTCCCACGCCATCAAGACCCCAACCGATATATGCGCCTTGTCCGTAGGGTGCGGCTTGACCGAAACTGCTATTAGCAGCAAGTATCCAAGGAAACTGTTGTGCCGCCGTCCATGCATTCGCATTCCCCAAATTCACAGCCAGCCCACTCGCACCGTTGCTAAGCGACGTGCCATTAAGCACGAGACTATACGATGCCGCGCCGGGTGACGTGGGATTCACGACGCTCAGGCCGTTGGTGGCCGTCAGACTCGTGACCAGCGGCGAGCCTGCGTAGGTGCCGTTGTTGGTGAGGGTTTGGTTGGCGGCGACGGTGAGTCCAGCATTGAAGGTGGCGAAGCCGGATGCGTTGAGCTTCCACAGGTTGGCGACGGTGCCAGTGGTGTTCGTCGTGGGCATGGCTGCGCCGAGCGAAGCGTCGGGGGTGTTGTCGGTCCAAGACGTTGTCGCGTTATCATCGATCTGATAGAGGTAATATAGGCTTGATCCGTTAGCATCCGTGCGATATAAGACGCGCGCAACCGTTCCTGTCGGACCGATCGGAATGTTCGAGAGCGAGACTTGTTGCGCACTCGGCGAAACGGTCGCCGACAGCACGCCTCCGCCTGTGTTGCCCGATGCGATGAGCGATCCGAGTTGACCCGCCGTGTCGATGCTCCAGAATCCCGTGACGAAGGCGACGTCATATTGATAGTTGCCCGTCAAGTTGCCTGCTGTCGAGAGAATTTGTAGCGTCGGTGCGGTCGCGGGAGCCGCAATCTGCGGATAGGCGGCGATCTCCGACACGTCCGTGTTGCCTTTGAGCGCAGAAATCGGCGTCTCGACGTTCGACACATACGGCGGCGCGCCTGCGATAATATCCTGTAATGTGCTTGCCATGCGTAAGCCTCCTTTCTAGCCGTTCGTCGCGGTGACCGTCCACTGTAGAGTCAAGTTCTGCGCGCTCGTCTTGCTGACGGCTGTGGCGGGCGCAAAGAAGAACCACGGATTCCCGCTCACATCCTGCCACTGATACTGAGTAAACGTGCCTGCCGGATCGGATGCGACCCACTGAGCGACCGCGATCATCTGCCCGCTGCCTTGATATCGCGTGTAGCTGATGGTCTTGAGCGTGCCCGCGACAGGCGTGAATGTGCTGCCCGTTCCGTCGCCCAGTTCCATCTGAGCCGGGGCGACAAGCGCGTTATAACCCGTGTTGTTCGCGCCCGCCAGCCACTGCATAAAGGCGTCAAGGCTGAACGAGAGTGCCGTGTTGTGACCGGATACGCGCTGTACGATGCGCCCGCTCGCGGCGTCTGTGACGGTGAGATGGACGTTGTCGCGGATGGCGATGCCGGAATCAGTGAGAATCTCGGACATTTGGCAGCCTCCTTTCTGCGGACATGCAAAAGCCGCCCCGAAGGACGGCTCGACGGCGATGTGTGCTATAGCAGTTCGCTGACGTAAATCAGGACATTTCCGCTCGTCGGCAGTGTTGCCCCAATCCCCAGGACCGCCTGAAAAGAATCAACGTGCGACGCAACCAGACCTTGACTGCTAGCGCTGGCTGACTCCGATGTCACCGTCGAAACCGCGCTTGATCCTGCCGCAGTAAAAACGGCAGTCTGCGATATTCCGGGTTGGCCAGTGATACCGAGTACGGAATCGTAAAAGGCAAGAGCGTTTGAAGTCAGGGGCTGATTCATCGTGTTGTAAATCATGAACGTCCGTTCCCTTGCGCTACGAGTCAAACTGGATAGATAGTAGGGATAGATGCTTTTGGATGCGGTTGTAAAATCCGTATAGGGGATAGTGGCCAACAATTTAGGAGTGATCGGTTGGAGCGCTGCGGCCCCCGGCAGGAAGATGCCGGATGCGTTCATAAACCATTGCTCGACGCCGACCGCATAGTTCGGTGTGCTGCTGCTGTCGGCGCGCCCGATCATCGGCAGCGATGTGCCCGCAGGAAGACTTGGACCTGTTGCGTAAATCGGCTGTGTTGTGTTTGCCAAAGGAATCAACCCTCTCAACGTAAAATAAACCTCCGCGCTGGGAGGTTGAGGCTAGTTGCTATTGACGCGGGGTCAGGTCATCCACTGCCCAGTTCCCCATACCCACCCTGCAGGCATGAGATAGGAAATGCCGAGGATTGAGGTAGTCAGCCCGGCCCATACATACGTCGCCGGATCGGACACGGTTGACGCCACGGAGTCAGTCAAGGCAATCGAGTCAGACGCCGTTCCTTGCAGCAAGACGGTCGCAATCGTCCCCACCGCCTTGAGCGTGGTGAGCGCATCCTGGAGTTGACTCGTGCTGTAGGTGTACCCTTGCGGCGGCTGAGTCGGCAAATTCACATTGACCGAAAACGCGCCGGGGGACGTGTCGGCAATTGTCGTCTGATATCCCATGCGCAAGAAGAAATTTTGCAGCGCGATGTTGTTGACGTTGTGACCGAACTTCAGCCCGAAAATGCGTTCTGCATAGAGATTGTCTGGTTCACCTTGATAGCGCGGAACCTGCAGAAACCATCCCCAGTAATCGAGCCATGCCGCCTGTGCAGACCGGAGATTGTATTGCGTCGCAATGCCTTTGCTCGATTGCGCGGCTTGATCCAATACCGCCGCCGCCGCACGAAACAGCACGTAGTTAGGCGACGTAAACACCTGCAAGGTCAGCGGCACGGAGGTCATTGCCACTCCCGCCGATACGTCCATGAGCGTGAGCGCCGAAGCGCTGGGGGTGCTGTATAAAACGGTGTTGCCGATGCCGTTCGCCGTGAGCGCAGAGGAGAGCGACGACAGCGTATATCCAGTTAGCGCATAGGTGAAATCTTGCGTGCTTGTATGGACCGTCATGACGTTTCCACCTATGTTGACCGTTGCATCCGACGCGATAGACAGACCGTTCACAGGCTTGGCGTCCTTGCTCAGTACGGGAGACAGACTGTTGATGAAGTCCGTAAAAGTAGCCACGCCCCAACCTCCTAACTGAATGTCGGCGTGCCGGACAGCGTGTAAATCAGGCCGTCCACGCCCGCTTGATCTACTGCAGGCGACGTAACCGTTGCGTTTCCGACGCCCGGCACCTGGCGCATGGCATATTGGAGGTCGCCGACATACAATTCGTCGCCGATATCGAGGTTGTTAAAGACGCCCTGCACAGCAATGGCCAGACTCCCCGAAAGCATGGCGAGCGTATAACCGGGCAGCGGAACGATGGTCGCCGCGACGCTATGCGGGGATTCCGTTGCACCGTAGGCAGTCGCGATAACGCCCGCCGCTTTGTACCCCGTATGCGCCACGCCCTGCGCATCCGTATAGCCGTTGACCACGTTTTGCAGGAGAGTCAGGAGTGTGCTGCTCATCGCGCCCGTTCCATTATAGCCCCAAACCGTCGCCGTTCCTGCAGTCGCCAGATAGGCGGTATTGATAATCGGCGGGGATGCAGCGCCAGTTGCAGGGAGAGCCGTCAACTCGATCTGCGCGCCCGTTCCCGATGCGTCGAACGCGAGAGTCGATCCGTTTGCCGACGTGCTAAGATAATAGTCAACAGCCGCCGCGCCTGTCGGGAGGGTTAACGCCGATACCTGAATCTCTTGACCTGCCGTGATCGTCACAGTGGCCGTCGGCGAGATAAGCGTCTGTCCCGCACTGTTCGTCCACGCATACCCACTCGTATACGTGCCTGCCGCCAGACTCGTAGCGGTTCCGGGCGTAACAGCCGTCAAAGTCGGCGCGACAGTCGGATTCGTGACAAACGTTCCGTCGATGGCCTGCGACTTGACAACTTGCTCCGTGACGTAGCCTGACGCATCGTAGAGCGCCGTTCCTGTCGCTCCTGCTTCAAGTGCTTCCGTGTCGCCCCGGTGGATTTTTGCCATGTGATTCTGAAACCGCGCCGCCCGTTGGTCTGACGTTTCTGCATCCGCGCCCGCAATGACCGCCTGCGCGTTTGTGACGGTCACGCCGGATATCGGACTAACCAGTTGCGTGATGCTGTTTGCGGGCGTGTTTCCGGTCGTCCCGGAAGCCGTGCAGACTATGGTTGATGTAGCCGTTCCGTTTGTTCCGCCCGATGCGGCGGGGATTGTAAAAGTCGCCTGCACGCTGTACTGCACCGTGCTGTTCGGGATGGTCAAAAGCGTTCCGCCCGCGATCGTTTGCGCCGTTGCATTGGCATTCGTGAACGTCTCTTGTACATACGCGTTGATCGCCGGAAGCGGCGGAAACTGGAACGTCTGATACATGAGGTTGGGGATGTCTTGCTCTGCCGCAATGATGTTTTGCTCGTATAGGGCTTCGAGCGCCGCTGCCTGCCCGCTTCCCAAGAGACGAATCACCGACCCGATGTTGTAATCGGTGATCGGAGCGCCCGCGATGGACTGGAGGAAGGCCAGAAATTGCTGTTGAATCTGCTCTGCGGTTTGCGCCGTTACGCTCACGTGACCACCTCCGCCGCGAGTACCGCGTTGCTGTTGTTGATCTTGGCCTGCACCGCTATGGTTGTTGCATTCCCCGCCCGCGCGACCGCCGAACTAAGCACGTCGGCAATACGCGGGTCTTGCATGGCCGTCTCGCGCACATAGAGCTTGGCGAGCGTCGAATAGTGCGGCTCGTTTACATCGCCGATCAAAAGCGGCAATTTGCTGCCATAAGTCGGATGATACGGGTCGGCTCCTTGCGGCGTCCGAAAGCGATTCTGGAGCGCCTGTTGCAGATTGGGCGAACCGGACACTGTCTGCAAGTCGCCATTTGCAAACGACACTTGACCGCCCGCGAGTGCGATGTCCGTACCGAGAAAGTTGTCTGGCGTCGTTACCTGGTTACTCGTCGTGGCAAGCGCCTGCGGAATGTGCAGAAGTCCGCCTACCGCCAGCACCTTGGTCGTTACATCCATCGGAACCGGGAAGATGATCCACGTTGCCCCCTGCGGATATGCGTTCGCGGTCGATCCCGACAGCGCAGCCACGTAGGTCGATTGATCAAAAGACAAAACAGGAAGCGCCTCATAGACCGGACCGCTCGCGCCAAGTGTTTGCAGATACAGAAGTGTTCCCTGTGTGATGACTTGCGCGTTGGCTCCCGGAAGCGAAACCGCACTACTTCCGACTGCAAGGGAGGCGGAAAGCGTACCTTGTGTAAGCGGATTGCCGTATTGGTCCTGCGGATTGTCGCTGATATACGGTGCGCGGAGTTGGTTATAGGTCGCGATTGCCTGCCAGTTCGCAGCGCTTCCGGTGATCTTGGCGGCGATGCTCGGAAGATCGTCCAGTTGGCGAATGCGGTAGAGATAGTCAATCTGTTTTTGGACGGCAGGAGGCGTGGTGCCACCTTGCAAAACGGTCAACCCGTCATAAACCTGCTGCATTCGGTGCAGCACGTCAAAGCCGGGCGTCACCTGCAAAACAGGATCCCATCCGAGAATCGATTCCAAAGCCGAAAGCGCCCGTTGTGTGATATTGATCGTGTAGCCGTGTCCGGCAATGGGTTGCTGGAGTCCGCACACCACGTTCATGTCTGACGCAATTCTCTTTTGCCCCATCAAATACGACAGCTCATGCACCGAGAGATTTCCTTGCGCGATGCGATAGGCCAGCGCACTGTTCGTCGCTGTCAGGACTTCTTGCGCAAGCCGCAGAGCGTCGATTGTCAGTTGATCAAGATGCGCCGTCACTTGCGTCACAAAGAGCGTCGTTTGGTCCATCCACGGATGCCGAAAGCGCAGTCCATCCACTTGCGGCTTGGTGAGCGGCGGCGGATTGGCGAGCATGCGATTACCTCCTAGCGATACGGAATGACGAGAACTTTACCGATGCCAATCAAGTCTGGATTTGCAATATGATTCGCCTTGGCGATAATCCCCCAGAGCGATCCATTGCCGTAGTACAGTTGCGCGATGCCTGACAGCGTATCGCCTGATTGCACCGTATATGTGCGTTGCTTTGGCTGGAGAGCCGCCTTGACTCTCGCCTTGACTTTCTCGTTGAGTGTCTTGACCGCAGCCGGACGATCTTTCGGATTGCTGATGAAACCTGGATCAACGAGAGGCTTTAACGCCTGCGACGATAGGCTGCTGTGCGTTACAATGAACGTCGCGCTGTAGGGAAACAGGAGAGGCGTCGTATTGGATCTTGTATCACTGAATTGCTGCGTCGGAACGATCCGATACGTCACGCGGTCCACATCGTCAATCATCACCATTTCCACGCTGTCCGGGTTCGTTTTTGCGAGCGCGCGCGCCGCGAAAAAGTGTTGGATGATGTCTTGGTACAGATGCAGATACGCCTGGAATCCATCTACCACGCGTCCGTTGTACCTCCCGTGAAGCGGTCGCCATCCGGTGTTTCCGGTCAGCGTCAGGATCGGTACGCCCATGCCGAAGTCGTCAATCCACGCGCCACCCTCCGTCTGTGTGAGCGTCGTGCGAATGTCGTGCTGAAACGTCTTGGTCGACGGATTCACTGGAAGCGTCAAGGTGTGGTTCTCGTGGACGTTCGCGAAGTCGATCACCTTGAGCGTCACATAACGGTTGTTTTGCGGCGTGATGCTGAATGCAGTAACGCCAGACATCACATCGCCCCCTATCCCGCAAACACGGTTGTCGATCCACTCGTGATTGTTCCGATTCCCGTAGACGTGTTCACGCTCACGCTATCGCCCACGCGCGAGACGGCTGCCGTGCTCCCGTTTAACTCGATCTTGGACGCGCCCGTCACACTTACAACGCCTGTCGAACTCACTTCAAGGACCGCGCCGGACGAATGATGGAAGATCAGATTTATCGGCGATCCGCCAGTCGGTTGTTCCCAGTTGTCGTTGACTGCGCTCATGTCTTTTTGCGTTGTCGTCGGACCGACAGAAAGCCATGAGCCGTCAGGAAAATTCGTCTGCTTGTTGCCGCCCGCGTCGATGGTCTCGTATATTCCTGATTCGTGACCGCTATAAGACAGCCCGACCTCGCCGATGAATTGGATGTTGTCCGGCGGCAGAAATGTTCGCACGAATGGCATACGTGAATTTGGCGACTTGGAGAAGGGGTTGGTCGCAAACTCCACCAAGCAGTACACATTGCTTCCCTCCGCTGGAGTCGGTGGCTCATACGGGCCTTGCGCACCAAACGCCTGAGTAGCCAAGTCGTTTTTCGGGATATAGAAGTCTCCGCTGTCGGTCGACAGTACAGGCGAACAGACCATGACGTTGCGCAGGATACCCCCGGAGTTGAGCGATACGTCAATGGTGCCGTTGGCGTGTCGCGCCACCATCTTTCCGGCGATGCTCGCAGGCGCATCGCGGTACGGATTGGGCGGTGGATTGCGGACTTCTTGTATCAGTTCATCAGGCGTAAACGGTCGCACGCAATCGCCTCCTCAATACGAAAAAAGCACGGGCGCAGTCTGCCCCCCGTAGGTGTAGCCGCGCAATACGGACAGGTCGGATGTCCACGTCTGATACTGGACCAGCGTGTGGTTGACCGTCTGCACGTAATACTCGCTATCCCACTCAGGGATACGAACATATGCGCCAGGCAGTAGATCGGGAGAGCCGTGAACCGTCAGTGTGCCGCTCTCGAATTGCGCGTTATCCTTGTAGACGTGATAGAGCCATGTGCACATGGAGACCGCCGTCGAGTTGACTCCTGACAGCCATTGTTGCTGCAGACTGTTTGCCTGTGTGGACGATGTACCCTTTGGTGCGGGAATAAAGGCGCTGATAAATGGTGTGTTAATGTTGAGTGGCTGGAAACCGTATCGCGCTTCAATGGATTCGTCATAAATCGGATTCGATGGACTTTTCGTGCCGATGCTGCTGGTGACCGCTCCCGGCTTGTCGAGACCGAGCGCCGCACCGCCAAAAAATGGCGCATAGTTGAACGATCCGCCCGGCGTGATAGTCACTTGATCGCTATAGACCATCAGGAACGCATACATCTCATTGGCGCTCTTGCCGAGCGCATGCGTCTTCTTTTGCGCCAATGGCACGTCAACGGTCGGTAGCGTTGCAAACGGCGCAGTGAACACGCCTGTCGGCGAGCCATCAAGCAACCGATAAGGCGGTTGTCTGTAGAGAAAGATCGGACCGCTCGGCAGGTCGAGGTAAAACATTTCGCTAAATGGCGCAGACTTGAAATAAGACAGCAAGTTCCAATATGCTCCCGTGAAAGGTTGTACGCTGATTAAGTTCATCTCGTAGCCATCAGGCAAGTCGGACACAACTTCAAAGTCAGGAATCTGCGGAATCTGCTGCCTCATGCGGGCGATGCCGTCACCGTTGATGATGGTTGAGAACACGTTCTCGATGAACGCCTTGGGCGAGTAAGGACCCGGTCCGATGTGATAGGTAGCGTTCAGTTGCAGCGAACTCGCGATGATGGCTGTCGGATCAAATTGCCACAAATAGCGAACTTGATTCGCCTGGAAGATGTAGCCGAGATCCACGCCATTTAGTTGCGTGTAGCGCGACGGTCCGCCTGTTGCGCCGATGTCGAATATGCGCTGCGCATTGATGACGAAACCGCGCATGATGATTTGCGGTTCTTGCGGCTCGTTCGCCATGTAGATTTCGCAGTAATCCATCACCTGCGCCCGCTGCTGCCAAGTCAGACCGTCGGTTCCGATGCGATCCACTACCTGGACAGCGAATGTGCCAGACGGCGAACTCTTGCTCTTGCTTGTCGTAACCTGGATTAGATCATCGTATAGCTCATATCGATTGCCGCGAGAATATAAAACCACCTTCGCGGTAGGCCGGAAGGTGGCGATTTGAAAGTCATATTGTGGGCGCGACGTTGGATTCGCCTCCTTTCGCGGGCATGAAAAAACCACCCCGGAAGGAGTGGCTGGCGCGGAGTTCGATTATTCCGATTTACGGATCAAATACTGCCGTTTTCGGTTGTTGGATCGGTGTTCTGAGGCGCTATAGTAGAAGCGAATGGCGTCCTGCACGCTCTGCATATTTGCGCGTCCTCAGCCGAATACTCCCCGCATTGGAGACATCTCTTTGGGCGGCTGTGAGGCAAAACGGCAATTATGATCGTGCCGACCCACCCTATAAACAGAGATATAAACCCCCACAGAAACGGATCGCGCTTCTTGTTTACCGCAATTGCTCCACTAACAATAATTGGGGCAATCCAAAGGATCAAGATCAATAAAATTGCACCATTCATTTTATCCGCCTCTTTCGCGAAAAGATGTTTCCAAAAGCGTATGCCTAATACCGCAGAAAATCAAGGAAAACCACCTGATGTGATCGCCCTTTGTTCTATGCTCCACTGTTCCAACCCTAAGTTCGTATTGTTACTGTGCACATGGACGTGGACCGCGAACGCGCCTTTCTTCGAGAACGCCTGATAGATTCCCTCCACAACCGCCGCATAGTGTTGTTCTGCCGATCCGTACATGCCGCCGCTGCCTCCGTTGTAAGCGGCCAACCCATTCTTTACGCCGTATTTTTTCACGTCTCCAGCAAGGATGCTCGCTCCCGCCATAATGCTGGCGGATGGGTTGTATGGATTTTTGAGACCCATCCCCTTCCAGTTTACACTGTTGATCTGCATGAGTCCCGCATCGATTGTTCCGTTTGTGTTTACGTTTTTGGCATTCGGGTTGCCCGAACTTTCGTGTTGCATAACCGCCGCGATAAGAGCAGGCGGAAGTCCGTATTTCGCAGATGCTCGTTTAATTAGAGTTGACCATCCGGATACGGTGTTCGCTCCTGGGTAAGAAGTTGCTCCTCCGTTTTTGCTTAACGTTATGCCGGGTCGACTGGGGTATCTCGGGTTTTGCTTGCCTGTAGTGAGTTTCGCGGCAAGCCATGCATCGGTGGCGGATGGATTGAGGCCCGGAATGTTACCTGCCGTACCGACGATTTTTCCGATCATATTGTTAAGATTGTACAACTCATTGACCAGCGGCGTGAGTTTCTTCCCGATATTCGCCCAAGTCGCCTGACTGTCGTTCATCGCCTTGATCAACTGATCCTCCGCCGTCAGCAGTTTCCCGTTCATCATCTCTTGACCGAGGCTCTTTTTAAGCGCATTGAGCGCATGCGTGTTTCCGCCGCGTGCCTGTGCCAACAGTTTGGCCTGATTCGCGGTCGTTGCGAAGCCGCCGGACTGCATCGTGCCCATGACGCCCTTGATCGATTTGTAACTGTTGGCGTTAAACAGTTGCGCGGCAGCCACGGCCATGCTTGTGGACTTTGGCATGCCGCCAAAGTTGTTTTGCCACCACTGCGACTC
>JAEHJW020000586.1_pt1 | contig 12934 bp, 19 predicted proteins | sample 9271431 | NCBI WGS metagenome assembly JAEHJW02
TTTTCGGAATCGTCTGCGGACTCCCACTTGGACGAATCGAAAAGCGCGTCATACACAGTCATCGAGCCGTCACGCGATTTTCCTCGGGTTTCAATTTGGATCGCCATAAGGGCGTCCTTCACCTCCTTGAGGCGGTGAATCTCACGTTCCAAATCGATGATGGCGGTCGTTAATTCATAGACCGTGGCATCGCGTACCGGCTTGACCGCCCATTCGTTCTTGCCGTCCTTGGTCGCCGTTCGGAGTTGGATCTTTCGGGGAATCGAGACGTTATGGTGAAACCGCATGAAATCGCACCACTCCTCCCAGCTATACTTATAGAATTCCAAGCGATTTTCAGTGTTCATCTGATTTTCTCCGTAACTACCTCGAGGTTCTCTGCCCTCATCATCCGAACCGACTTTGCTCTGCGGGGGAGAAGCGGGCGAACGGCCGCATTCTATGGTTCTCCTTCCCGCCATTCTTCGAAGCCCACATGTGGAGGACCGGGACCCGAGAGCGACACTGCCGGTTCGCGTAGATCCGACGCCGCTTTTGCGCAGGAATTTTGCCTCCCAACGTCTTCTCTCAGGATGACCGAGTCGTTGTTCATGCGGACGTAATCTGGCCCATAGGACACCACAGTTCGACCTTGAAGCCGCCAGATCAAACCGCCTCCGCTGTCGACGCAGGGAGCCTCAAACAATTCGTCCGGAGGCCACTCCCAACCCGAACGACAAACCCAGCCCCAGGTGTCGAAAAAATGCCGACCATCGTCCAGCGCCCGCCGCCAGTCCGCCTCCGAGACCCTCATCGGCTTTTGGCAATTCAGCCGCACCCAGGCATCGAGGTAGATCGCGGGAAAGCCATCGACGCAGAGCCCGGCGCGCTCGATCATGTCGGCTTCGGCGCCGGTCTCCATTGGCGCGCGGGGCGTTGCGACAATTGCGACATTGCGACTTTGGGTTGCGTTTCGTCGCAAAGTCGCGGTTGTCGCAGAAAGGTTGTCGCCATATTTCTCACGCGCGCGACTGAGCGCGGCCGTGGCGTTGAAGGCGAAAGAAGGGGCGCTCACTGGGGCGCTCCTTTAACGAGAACCCATTTGGCGCCCTTCCCTTGGCCTTGCCGCACGAGCCATCCGTGGTCTTCGAGTTTAGCGAGCGCCGCCTCGGCCTCGGCTTTCGTGCGGATGCGATTCGGGCCGGTTCGCATGACATCGCGAAGCGTGATTTCAACCTTGCCCTTGGCGCGGATCCATTCGAGTAGAGTGTTTGCGTTCCGTAAGGCCTCCGGCAGTCGGTGCAGCCCAGTAAGGCGCAGTTCCTCGTTCAGATACCACGACATCAGTTCGCAGGCCGCCGCCAAAGTCTCGGCCTCGATGGTCGAGGCGTCGGGCGTTTCGATAATGGTCAGGACACCGGCTATGCGGGCCGCGTTTTCCGCCGCCTTTCCGGCAACGTCACGCAAACCTTCGAGCGGACCATCGGCGGACATGCCGGTTTCCACGGCGTCGTGAAAGCCGATCCAAACGTCCCGGGCCTCGACGCTCATGTCGAGCACGCGCGGCATCAATTCATTGCCAGCCTGATTCGCTGTGGGCGCGGGGCGCTCAAGCAGGTCGACAACGGCGGCGTTGTAACGATCCATGGCCGATCCGACATCTTCCATTAGTTCGTTCCACAAGCGCGTCCCCGCCAAACTTTCCGGCGCGGCAATGAGGAGCCGCGACAACAGCCCTTGGTCACGGAGGACCGGCTCCGACAAGAACGCCGCCGCCGCATCCGGCTGGACCATTAGATGAAGGGAAAGCCGCCTTCCGGGCAGATCGGTTATGCCATCGCCCGCGCGCAAGCGGCGAATGCCGGAGCCGTCCCAAAGCGCGGAGAGGGTCGCCGCCGTCTTGAGCCGATGGTCTGGCCCGAATCCGTGACCGCCGGTCATCTGGCCGCCTTCGGCGCTGAACAACCCCAGCGCGCCAGGCAGAGCATGCCAATGTTTCGCCAACGCCTCGACGGTCGGTTCTGGCGCCGTCAGCAAGGGCTTGATCGGTTCGATTGGCGCGCGTCCAAGGGCCGATAATTCAGCCTCGCGCGCGAGGCGGTCCAAGCCCTTGTCGTTTTCAATTTTCCGATGCTGCGCAGCCCAGGCGGCATCGGAAATCCGCCAGCTTTCGTGTTGGATTTCGTAATCGCATTTCAAATTGCTTTCGCGCTTCCGCACCGGAACCAGCGCCTCATTGTCGGCTGTTGACTTCCGGTCACCTGAAGCGGCGATGGTCACGAAAAACAGACTGAGGGGCCTCGTCTGACCGTAGGGGAGCCGGACATCCGCCAACCGTTGCGCCGCAAGTGAGGCCACTGCCAAGACGGATTGGGCCGCCAGCGCGGGCGCGCATTGGGTTTTCGAGGCAATGCTGCTTGCCGCGTCGCCCAAGATCGAGCCAAGCGCGGCGACTGGATAGGGCCGCGCCGCTGGCAAAGGCGGCGCCAGCGGCAGGGGGTCAGGGCGGCGCATTATTGACGTATCGAATTCTTTGGCGAATTTCACGGCCGCCTTCCGCAAGGCTCGCAAGTCCACCCATTCCGCCACTGCATCCGCCGCATCAAATTTTTCAGCCGCCTCGCGCTCGCCCCCGGCAGGATTGACCGCCGCCAGCGCCTTGGCGTTGATTATCAAAACATCACAATCCAGCGCCGCCAAAATCGCCGCGATTTCGCGCGCGTATTTGGCGCCCGCTTCGTCATTGTCGGGCCAGATCAAGACCCGCCGCCCCGCAAGCGGCGCCCAGTCGGATTTCGCCGCCGCGTTGGCGCCGCCGCTGGACGTTGTCACGATGCTTTGCGGAAAGATTCGCGCCGCCGCGTCCGCCGCTTTTTCGCCTTCACAAACGACAATCGGCGCATTGGGTTTCGCCGTGATTTCATCCAGCCGATAGAGGGGGCGTTGGCCTGGCCACGCTTCAAAAGCCCAGCCTTTGTCCTCGATGTAGGACAATGGGCGGAACGCCTTTTTGCCGTCCGGGAAATCCCAGCGGCAGACATAGAAGGCCGTTGTGCCGTTCTGCATGGCATAACGCCAGAGATGATCCGGCGCCCGCCCAAAGAGCCGCCCAGCGGCGTCGCTGCCGTGTCCTGCATCGGCCGGCGGACAGATTGCCTTCGCCTCGCGCGCGCGCCGGGCCTGCGTAGTTTCGCCCCTACCTGCGGACAGTTCCCCGTCGGACAAGGGCGCGAACATTTCGGACTGGTCATCCATTGCGGTGTTCCCCGATTTCCAGCCCAAGCATTTGCGCCAGCAGCCGCGCCGCCTCGCCTTGGGAAACGTCCGCCAGATACGCTCCCTGTGCCGCAGGCCCGAGCGCGGGTCGCCGTCGGGGGGAACGATGGTAGCGGAGGAGGGACTCGAACCCCCCGACACAAGGATTATGATTCCGTCTCTTTTCAAATCAACATACGGAAACAAAACGATTTTTATTTTTTATGTCGCGCTTGTGTCGCATCAACCCAAAAGGGAGCGCTCGGCTGCTGCAAGCTCGTTGCCGGTGTCGTCGCGTGGGAACAAGTGACCATATGTGTCGAGTGTCATGACGATAGACGAGTGGCCGAGGCGAACTTGCGCGGCTTTCGCGGACAAACCCAGACCGCCGTCAGCAACCGAGTTGATGCACCATGAAGCATAGAAGTGGCGCAGCGCATGCAGGCCCGTGTATTTCGCGACCATTGCGGGGCGACCCTGATCGTCCTTCACGGTCGGCGATGTGATGGTTACGCCCGCCGAGATCTGGACGGGGATTAAGCCGCGATTGATGACGTTGGCGTGGCTCTCTGGCGTTCCCTTGCCTGTCGGGAAAACCAAATCAAGTTCACCATTGGGGCATTGTAAGCGCCACTCACGCAAGACCTTCACCAACAATGGCGGAATTGGAATAGTCCGCTCGCCGGCCCCGGATTTCGGAGCGCCGAATTTGCGATATTGATCGACGCGCTGGCGGACGTGGACCTGCGCGGCCTTTAGATCAACGTCCGACCATCGAAGACCGCGAAGCTCAGATGAGCGCAGCCCCGAGAAAATCGCCGCAAGCAGCATCGGGCGCCAGCGTCCGGTCAAGTGCTCGACCATCTTCCTGATTTCATCGCGTGTCGGAATATCAGGTAATTGATACAGCAACAGGGGCGAAAGTCATGGCGCGCAGGGAACTCATCAAGGCTGTGGCCTACATTCGCACATCGTCACCCACGAACGTCGGTCAGGACAAAGACTCTGAAAAGCGCCAGCGCGAGGCCGTCGCCGGTTACGCCAAAGCGGCCGGTTACGAGATCGTCGCCGAATTCGCTGATCCGGGCGTGAAGGGCTCTGATCCTATCGAGACGCGCCCAGGATTTGCCGCCCTTCTGGACAGGATCGAAAGCAACGGCGTCCGCGTCGTGTTGGTCGAGGATGCTTCCCGCTTCGCGCGTGATCTAGTGACGCAGGAACTCGGCATCTTGGCGCTGATCGGTCGCGGTGTCCGCGTTCTGACGGCCACGGGCGACGACCTGACCAATACGGATGACCCCTTCAAGGTCGCCATGCGCCAGATTGCCGGCGCGTTCGCACAGCTTGAGAAGGCCCGTCTTGTCGCCAAATTGAAACATGCGCGGGACCGCAAGAAGGCAGAAACCGGCAAGTGTGGCGGACGTAAATCATACGTCGAGCGCGACTCCAACATGGTTGCTCTGGCCAAAAAGCTGGCGCGGTATCCAATGAACGGACGCAAACGCAGCCTTCGTGCGATTTCCTCAGAATTGGCGGCACAAGGATACACGGCAGAGAGCGGAAATCCGTTCGCCGCAACTGCAATTAGCCGGATGATTTCATAATCAGCTTGTGAATATCGGGCAGGATAAGCGGACTAATTCACGGCAACTATTAAATGGCACTTGAAGCGCGCCGCGTTTCCGCATATAATTTACAAATTCGCTATCGGGTCTCGACGGCCAGGGCGCTCAGAACTGAGTGACCAAATGGATAGCGAGCCCGAATTCCGAACCCGACCGAAGGTAACGGAGCCGACCGGCGAGCGCCGCCCATCGGCCCGTTGCACTGTCTGCCGTTCCCCGAATCGCGCTCGCATCGAAGCGGACATGGCGAAAGGCCTCGGAAAGCGCGAGACCGCGACGAAATACAAGCTCGGCGAAGATTCGATCTGGCGCCATTGGCACAGACATGTGCCGGAAGCCGTCAAAGCCGCGCGGAAGGTCGATTACCTCAAGCCCGGCGCCAATCTCGAAAAGCTTCTGGTCGAAGAGCCAGCAGGCCTGTTGGAAAGCCTATCCCTCATTCGCGCGGGGTTGCTCAGCCAATTCGACATTGCGCTTGAACTCGACGACCGGACCGGCGTTGCGGGCATGGCGCGAGAGCTTCATCGTAACCTGAACCTGATGGCGCAGGCGACTGGCGAGCTGGCGCAACATGCGAAAAGCTCCGTCACGAATATCATTCTCTCACCGTCATACCTCGCCCTTCGCGCAAACCTTCTTCGCGCTCTGAGGCCGTTTCCAGAGGCCGCCAGGGCGGTCGCTGAAGCCCTTCGGCAAGCGGAGGGTGACGCCATGTCCGCGATGATGGCTGATGCCCCCACGCCCGTCCTGATCGAGGAGACGGCAACGGAGGCGCAGCCATGATTGAGATGAGCCTGGCGCAGGATTTGGCCTATGCGCTCGACCCCGTCGCTTTCGCGGAAGATCGCCTCAAATGGAGGCCAGATCCGTGGCAGCGCGACTTGCTGCGCTCGACCGCAAAGCAATCGATCCTTCTTTGCTCGCGGCAATCCGGCAAATCGACGGTGACGGCAGTCATTGCGACGCACACGGCGGTTTATTCCGATGGCGCGCTGATTGTCCTGATCGCGCCCAGCTTGCGCCAATCGCGCGAGTTATTCGCGAAGGTGGCGGACTTTCTGAAGGCGCTTCAGCCCGTTGAACCGCTTGAGGAAGATAACAAATTGAGCTGCACGCTCGCAAATGGCTCCCGGATTGTGGCGCTTCCAGGCGACGCCAAGACGACGCGCGGCTTTTCCGCTCCGGCGCTCATCATCGAGGATGAGGCGGCTTTCGTCTCTGACGAGTTGCACCTTGCCATACGCCCCATGCGCGCTGTCAGCCGGGGACGTCTGATCCTGATGTCTACTCCCTTCGGCAGGCGTGGTCATTTTTTTGAAGGATGGCAGAACGGCGGCGACACCTGGGAACGAATTGCGGTTCCCGCGACTGCCTGCCCCCGCATTACGCCGGAGTTTTTGGAGGAGGAGCGCAACGCCCTGGGAGATTGGCACTTCAGGCAAGAATACCTGAATGAATTCGTCGAAGGTCAAGACAATCTCTTCAGTTATGACCTCGTGCAGTCGGCCATTTCGGACGACGTGGCGCCCTTGTTCAGCCCTGCTGAATTTGCCGCGATGGGGGGCGTCTGATGGGCAACAATTACACGATGAAACTCGGCTATGTCGTCGGCCTCGATCTTGGCCAGGCGAACGATTTTACGGCCCTGACTGTTGCTGAGCGGACGGCGGAAGTTGTCGAGGACGTGAAGAGGCCGGCGCAATACGCCATCCGGCATTTGCAACGCTTCAAGCTCGGGACGCCATATCCTTCTCAGGTCGACACGGTTGGGAAGATCATGCGCGCATTGCCTGCGGCCAGGAACAAGCCGGCGCTGATCGTTGATGCGACGGGTGTGGGACGCCCTGTTGTGGATCTTCTCCGCAAGTCCGGTCTTCATCCTATCGCGGTGACGATTACGGGCGGCGTTGCGGAAAATCGATCGAGCGAATTTCAGTATTCGATTCCAAAGCGGAACCTCGTTTCCTCGTTGCAGGTGCTCTTGCAGAGCGGCCGCCTTCAGGTGGCTCGTGGTCTGCCCGAGGCGGAAACGCTCGTGAATGAGCTTTTGAACTTCAAAGTGAAAATCAGCGCGGCGGGCCATGATTCCTATGAGGCCTGGCGCGAATCCGTACACGACGACCTCGTGTTGAGCGCGGCGCTGGCCCTCTGGTGGGCAGAGCGTCACGGCGGCGGTCATCGTCATGCAAACATCGATTTTATGCAGAGGTAACATGGGGAACGAAACGGTCAAAAACCCAAGCGACTACACGCCGGAGGAATGGGCGGCGCTACCGGTTGAGGCTCGAAAGGCGCAGCCGCACGCTCGCGACTACACGGAGGCCGAGTGGCGCGCCCTGACGGAAAAAATCCGCTTCGGCTCGGAAATTTTCGAGCGAAAGCCGAAGCCGCGAATTGAGAAACACGCGCGCGAAATGTCCGAGCAGGAATGGTGCCGCGAATTGGATTCCATGCACACGAAAGGACGAAACAAATGATTTTGAGCGAAGAGTTTCAGGCTTTAATTGATCTGTCGGGGGTGACCGCCGCCGAGCAGGAATGGCGCGAGGCGGACACGGCTTGCCTGCCGTTTTTCGCGAAGGTCGCCGAGGCCGACCGCGCCGTTAAAAATGCCGAGCACGCCTACCGGCTGATTTCTGCTCCGGTTCCCTTTCGTGTCGTTTCGAAAGACGAGAGAGACGAGGTTGTCGCGGCGATTGAGACGGCGCGCGCGGCAAAGGCCGAAGCGGAGGCTGAATTGCTCGCGGCACAGGATCGCAGTCGCGCCGCGAATGACGCAATCGCCGCCGCCAAGGCCAGCGCATGGAAGCCAGTTCTTGATAAAGCGATTGATCTTCGCATTGCCGCCGCTGCGAAGGCGGACGCGCTGAAAGTCGAACTGGCGCGGATAGAGGCGGAATCGAAACACGCTGGCGCGATCATCGTCGAAGCCGCGCGAAATGGTGCGAAATTGCCGGGAGGCCTTCAGTCCCCGCCACTTATGGGCATGGCGTCCGAGGCGTCGGAACGCTCAACGTGGCGCCGTGATCCGGCGACCGGTCCCCGCCCTCTGTTTAAGTGGGAATGACCATGTCCGGGATTTTCACAGTCGCGGAATTCGTGGCCCATGTGGCGACCGTCGAGGCCGACATAAAACTTGCCGAGGAGGCGGCGATCGTGCGGGCGTGCAAGATTGTCCGCAAGCAGGCGCGGGATTTGATCGGCCATGAGCAGCCGTTTTGGCCACCTTTGAAGGAAGCGACAATCGCGCAGAAGAAGAACGGCAACACGCCGCTGCTTGAAACCGGAGAGATGCGCGACAGCATCAAGATGATGGCGCCATTTCATGAGGGCGAGGACGTCGTCGGCTATGTCGGGTCGAACAACGATAAGGCGGTTTGGCATGAATTGGGGACGCGAACGATTCCACCCAGGCCGTTTTTATCGTCCGCAGCGTCAATGAAGGAAAAGGAGATCGTCAAAATGACAGGCGATCTCATTTTCAAGACGATCATCAACGGGGGCCGGAACTATCGCGGCACATTCAAGGCTCTGCGCCTTCTGCAAGGGGCCGGGCGGGATATCGGGGAAGCCGCTTTCAGCAGTCAGAGCGACGGGATGGAAGATTTCTGGAATGATCTTGAATCCGTCGCCAATGCCGCAACGACGGTTCTCGGCTGGGCCATAGATCTGGCGGAGGCGCTGGAATGACGGCGCCGAAATCCAAAGAAGAGGCGATCGCGTTCCTTCGCGGACTGCTTGAGACAAATATCCCGCGCGAGATTTTCGAGCGGGTCTATCTCGACAAGGCCGGGAAGCCGCAGGAACAGATTGACGCCGAGTTGATGGAATTCGCGCGGAAGATCGTCGATCTGTGGAGAGCGCAACGCGGCGCGGATGGCTGGCCCTCGGATTCAGTCTGCACCGCATTTCCCTATATGTTTGTCGATATGATCCGCGAGCATGTCAGGATGATGCAGGCGGGAACGGTTTAGGGGGGCGCAGTATGCCTAATGAGCTTGAAATCGTCGCGGCCTGCGAAACGAAATTGCACGCGATGGCGAAAGCTATGGCGTCGGGGTCGAAATCAGAATTTGAGGCGGCGCTAAACGCCGTCATTTCTCAAATCGAGGCGGAATGGCCCGAACAGTTCGGCGACCTCCTCACGCCTGAACAGACACAAATTGTCATCGAGACAGTTAAGAACGGTACGTGGGACGTGTGGCGCCAAGCGTCGGGTGACTGGTCTGAACAAGGCTAAGACGCGCCTCGCAAGCCTCCTTCGCCTCCGCGGCCCGTCGCTGGACAAGGGCGTCGAGATCGACGCGCCGAGCTTACGGTTTTGGAACGTGACGAACAGATCGCGGAATGGGTGAGGTTGTCCGAAATAATTTCTCGTCAAGTTGGCGAGAAAATAGGGCGCGGGCGTCCGGAGAGCGGAACAGCTAAGGCATCTCGCGAAATTGGCATTTCCGAGCCTGACGCTCGCCGCGCCGTCCAGGTTGATAGCCTGAGCCTTTGCTTATCGTCTCGTTTGCATTAATGCGGTTAATGCATGCAGCCCCAAAGAGACGAAAATATCGAACCACAGTTGCCGCAGAGCTGGCAATCGCTGGGATCCCATCCGCGAGAGCCTTGGGGCCATCCCGGTGACGCGGAAATATTTGTTCACACGAGTCTCGATCGCATGACGGGCCGTGGACTTAGCCAGCGCGCTCGGCCGAAGATGATGGAAGCATACCAGCTTGCTAAGTGTAAGTTAAATTTCGCGGCAGCTGCTGATGTGATAGAAAATTGCTGGAGCCTTGCAATTGAAGATAGAATAATAGATAAGATGGAAGGGATCAGCGTTGAGCCAATAATTGTTTTTCCGCATCCGAGCTTTGATGACGACGATGCGGAAGGCTGGGACGTTCCGAGGCGCGGGCCAACCAATGCGCTACCATTTCAGCTGGCGAATTATTTAGCTCGCCGTATCGGTGCGGCCGCAAACGACAGCATTGTTCAAGCCGCCCGCGTTGGACGAACCAAACTGTCTGCCGAATGCCGCTTCATATGGCAGCCAAGCTTTGTCGGAGACGTAATCGAGAAACAACCATACATTCTGATTGATGATGTCGCGACGACCGGTGGGACGCTTGCAGCCCTGCGCAGTCATATTGTTCGTGGCGGTGGAACGGTAATTGCTTGCACTGCGTTGGCGCATAAGACCGCCGTAAACCAAAAGTTTGCAATTGCGGACTACACACTAAGTGTGGTTCAAAGGGCATATGGTCTCGATATCGACGCATTTTGGAGGGAGACTATCGGCCATGACATACAGTGTATCACTGAGGCAGAGGCTGGGATCCTTCTTCGCTGGCAACAAGGTTGCGGAAAACGACCCGGGCCCTCGGCTCTACTCGACCTCCGAGATAGACTCGTTGAGGCAGCATCTTCGTGACGGAAACGATGGCGCCTCCGCCGTCTGGGAAAAGAGGGGAATCGGATTGAACCCTCGGTTAGCCAAACGAACAAAATAAGAGCCCTCTGGGGCTCTTTTATTTTGCTCCTGTCGCCGTTTGATCTAGCGCAAAATCCCTTTTTTCAACCTCACGCCGGCGCCACCGCCGTTCTCTGGGATGAACTCGACGCCAGCGGCTTCAAGCGCGGCACGGATTTTGGCAATCGTTTCGGCCGAAGGGAATGGCGCGCCCGCGCCTTCAGCACGCTTAACCGTCATTGTTGAGACGCCGCAGCGCGAAGCAAGATCGGGTTGAGATAAGCCCACCAAAGCGCGTCCAGCTCTCAGTTGCGCGGCTGTCGCCATTTTGCCTCTTGTTCTAATCAGAACATTATCGTATGTTCTAAAAGTATCACAAACCGCTCGATTGGAGCAACTCCATGTCGAAAACCACCATTTCGGCAAGCGCTACCGCTTTGCCTTCTCGCCGCCTCATCCTGGCCGCCGCGCCAGCCGCCGCCATCCTCGCGCCCCTGCACGTGGCCGCGGTCGAAGAATCGCACCTGACGACGCTGATCGAGCGCCACAAGGCCGCCTGCGCTGCGTTCGATGACGCATCCGGATTTGACGACAAAGTTCCGGAGAATGATCCGCGTTTCCCGGTGTTCGGGGAGCAACATGCGGCCTTATTCGAAGCTGAGGCGGCGGCACTCGACGAGTTGTGCGCCTACCGCCCCAAGACCATCGAGGAAGTCCGCCAACGCGGCGATTATCTCGTCGTCTGGACACGCACCTGCCTCCTCACGCCTAAGCAGGAAAGCGCGCTTCTCGCATCCCACGCCAGCTAAGGGCGCCGATCATGGACAACCGAGACAATGCCGTCCACCGGCTACACCTGACGCAAATCCTATACGCCCTCGACGCGATAACGGCTGCGGTTCGGGGCTCAGACTTCAACGACCTTAGCCACCAGCGCGGGATTATCCATCTTCTCGGCGAGCAATACATCCAACTCGGCGAAGTCATCAAGGAAATGGGCGGGGAGCGCATTCCCCGCGATTGGGAAGACGATTCGGAGGATTAGCCATGTCGAATAATCCCACAGCCAAAAACGCAAACGTTACCGAAGGCGACCGGGCGCTACTTCACTGGCCTGCAAGACAGAACTGCCTCATGGACCTTGAAAGCCATCTCGCCACAGCCGCCAGGCTTTCGAGGTCGCTTTTTATGGCTCTTCAGGACGACGACAACAGCATTGACGACCGGCGCACCCGCTCTGCGTTGACGGAACTGGCCTCCGTCGTCGCGGACCATACGAGCGCCGCTGAATTCCTTTTTAATACCCAGCCCGACTATGGCGATGTGCGCGCCTGACGCCCCGACCCGCATCCTCGAATTCACGCCGCCCGGTCGTCCGCCAGCGCGCCATGCGCGCGCAAGGTTCTTTTAATCATTGACTTTGCCGTGCGCAGATGCTCGAGCCCCCGCATGGCGTGCGGGGGTTTTTCCGTCTGCGTCACCAAGGCAGCTTCCGCTTTGACAATTGCTGTCAAAACCGCTCTCAGTTTCACCAATTCGGATGGGTTCATGGGAGTCCTTACACCAAGCTTTAGGGTTGCTTAGCGCGCACGATTCCCGTGGACAATTGTCGATGGTCACAAATCTGATAATTAGGCCGCCTCAATCTGGTCCGAAGGCTGCGATTTTTCGAGGCCGGAAGCTGAGGCCAATGACTGCAAATGGCTGAGGGCGCGTTCTAAATGCTCCAAAGCCCTCATAATTGGCCCGGTGAAAATCTGCGACTGCGCAATTTCGGCGCGCGCATACATGAGTTCAACGACCGCCAGTTCCGCCGACTGATCATTCCGTTTTGTCATTCGCCGCGGCTCCTCAGCGCGAATCAATGTCAACGCTGAGAATATGGCTGCCTTACAGTTCGGTAAATGGTTGCATGATAACAATTAAACAATTTGTCGTTGTGCGGTCTCGTCCGCATAGATGACGAACCCCGGCAGAACGTCCCGCTCGATGAATACGGCGCCACCATCTACGCGGCGAGGACGATGCAGGCCCCGCCGTCCATCCGGCAACGCAGATGCCCCCAATGTCCGCCAACACGCTAAGAACGCCCGCCGAGCATAAACTGGCGGCCGTCTTGATTTATTGTGACGGCCCCATCTTCGATCACGCATCGACAAGTCTGGCCTCAAGAAAACGGTCGCCGCCCGGGGGCACACGAAGAATCGCTAAAATTTATGATAAAAATGTCTTTAATTTGCATATAGACCGTTTCGACGTTAATCGTTCGACAAAGCAGTCGTTCGAGGCATTGCAAACCTTAGCAACAATGTCGAATAATAGGTTTAACTGAACTCCGTTAATTCGTACCAACAAACCACATCGCTTGGAATTGAAACACCATTGAGAGACGAAAAAAAATAATATGAAAACAACAAACCAGATCGATATTCAGGTCGGCAAGAGACTGAAAGAGCTCCGCAAGCGAGCGGGATGGAAGCGCTTGGACCTAGTGGAGCGAATCTAACGCTTGGTGCCCGCGCCTGACGGCTGCGATGATTTTGTCGGGGTCGGCGGTCCATGTAAATGGCTTCGATTGCTCGTTGTGCTCGTTGAGGAAACGGTTGATTGCGGC
>JAEHJW020004178.1_pt1 | contig 12919 bp, 16 predicted proteins | sample 9271431 | NCBI WGS metagenome assembly JAEHJW02
GCTACCTCACCTGATGGGTTCATATAAGCGCTACTGATAGCAAACGCCATTGCGGTGAGCGCACCGGCTGGCTTGATTGGGTTGCCCACGGTTAATTTTGTGGACAGTTTTATCCGTCGAAAGTGCCAGGAGACCCACGATTTAGGCCAGATTGGGGTTAAACATCCGGACGGTAGCCACTTTCACCGGCCATTTGGGCCGGAAATCTGCTATACCGCTGGCATCATCGCGGCGTGGCGCATTCGCCGGCCCGGTTCACACCAGATCAAACGACATTCGAACGTAAAGCAGGATCCCTGCTTGGACATCGCCGCCCCTGGCAAGACCAACCACTCTGGTGGGTTCGCGCAACGTCCACGCGGCCAGACCGGAAATCTGACCTGAACAAACACCATCGCCGCCCCCAATCCCGGGGCCGCGACCCCGTACACAACCACAGAGGACCGTATAGGAGTGTCCGACCCGAACCATGGCCCGCCGAGCCGTTCTGAGGCCGGTCATAGGGCCGGGGTCGATTCCGTCGTTTGTCGCCTACTACCGCGTCAGCACCGATAAACAGGGCCGCTCCGGCCTTGGTTTGGAAGCCCAGAGGGAAGCCGTCGCTCGCCACGTCCAGTCGGTCAACGGCCTGATCGTTGCGGAAATGCAGGAGGTCGAATCCGGCAAACGCGCCGACCGGCCGCAGCTTCTCGCCGCGATCTCGGCCTGCCGCGTCAAGCGGGCCACCCTGGTCATCGCCAAACTGGATCGGCTGACCCGCAACGTCGCTTTCCTGGCCAACCTCATGGAAAGCGGCATCGAATTCGTCGCCTGCGACAACCCGCATGCGACCCGTTTCACCATCCACATCCTGGCCGCGGTTGCCGAACACGAGCGGGAGATGATCTCCGCCCGCACCACGGCCGCCCTCGCCGCCGCAAAAGCGCGCGGTGTGCGGCTCGGTAACCCCAACCTCCGGGGCGGCAATCCCTCAGCCTCGCGCTTGGCGAGTGCGGCGAAGTCCGCGCTGGCCAACGAGTATGCGGCCGACGTTCAGCCGTTCATCGACGCGGCCCGTCGCGCCGGAGCCGACACGCCCGGCCAGATCGCCAAGGCGCTGATCGCCCGGGGCGTTCGGACGCCAAGCGGCGGCGAGCGATGGACGCATGTGCAGGTGCAGCGAACGCTGCGGCGGGTATCGACGGTGTGACGGAGGCAGTTATGGACGTTCTCGAACTGGATATGGATCTGACTGAACCTCCTCCCCCTCGTTTCTTCTATGGCGTTCAAGGCACCAAGTTCGCGGATGCCGCCGAGGCCTGGTTCTGGACGCTGGATTGCCTCGAATCCCGCGCCGACGGATCGAAAGCGTGCGCGTCCCTGAAACTGGGGCGCCCCTGCGATCCGGACGATGTGGTGAACGCCATGCGGCGGCTCGATCTGCCGAAGGTGCATGCCCGGACGGTGATGGCATGGGGCAAAAAGCGCACAGCGCCACCCGAGGGCAGCGACGCGCTGCGGCTTTGGAACGAGGTGATGGAACGCCTGACGATCACGTTGCAGGCGAAGGGAATTGTTCGGACACCGGCGTCGTCGGATCTGGAGCTGGTTGACGCCCTGCTGACCGGAATTGACCAATCGCCGGTCTTGGAACCTGGCTTGATCGTCGGCACCGGCGGCTTTCGCCATCGGATGACGGCGACGGCTCGCCTGCCGGTCAGCAAGATATCCGCCGATCGGTCTTCAGCCGAGAGGGCGCAAGGCTAATGCGGACAAGTTCCCGGGTGGACCTTGCCGTGCTGTGGAAAAACCCATCGCGCCGGGCCGCGGTCCGACGACATATTTTGGCCAGCCTATGCCGATGCGCCCGCCCATCCATACGACCGAGCGGCGCCTGGTCCGAGACCGGTGGCGCGGTTCGGCCGCCTCGCGGGGTTACGATGCTGCGTGGAAACGGTTTCGCCTCGGGTTCTTGAAGGCGCATCCGCTGTGCGCGGATTGCGCCGCGGCCGGGATCGTGGCGGCGGCGACCGAGGTGCATCACATCCGGAAGCTCCGCGACCACCCTGAGTTCCGGTTGGACGCTGCCCACGCGATGGCGCTGTGCCGGCGTTGCCATTCCAGCCGGACGGCGAACGGCGAGTAGGCCGCCGCCCCTGACACGAACGGAGTCTGACATACGATGGGCTTCTGGTCGCGAATGGCCGATTTCGCCAAGCGTCGATCCGGCGACGGCGATGATCGGCTTTGGGGCGACTGGGCGGGCGGTGGCGTATCCGCCGCCGGCGTTCCCGTCACCTCGGCCACGGCGATGCGGCATGTGGCGGTCATGGCCTGCGTTTCGATCCTGGCCGGCGATGTGGCGAAGATCCCGCTCGGTGTGTACCGGCGGTTGCCGACCGGCGGGAAGGAGGTCGCGAAAGGTCACTACCTGAACCGCCTGCTGCGCGATCCGAACGATTGGCAGACCGGGTTCGAGTTCAAAGAGATGCTGCAAGCCTCGCTGGTGCTGCGGGGCAACGGCTATGCGGCCGTGGTGCGGAATGGGCGCGGCGATCCGCTGTATATGGTGCCGATCCACCCTGACCGGGTCGGGCTGTTCGAGGCGCCCTCGGGGGAATATTTCTACGCCGTCACGCGGAATGGCCTGCACGAGATGGCCATGCTGCGGGATCAGCCGCTGCTGATCCCATCGCGGGATATGTTCCACCTGCGCTGGCTACCGCAGTGGAATTCGCTGCTCGGTTCGTCGCGGCTGAGCATGGTGCGGCAGTCGATCGGGTTAAGCCTCGGGCTGGAGGAGCATCAGGCGCGGTTCGTGGCACAGGGTGCCCGGACGGGCGGCGTGCTTTCGACCGAGCAGAAATTCGCCAGCAAGGAGGTGCGCGAGCAGCTTCGGGACGAATGGGAACGGTTGCAGGCCGGTTCCCGTAACTCCGGCGCAACGGCGATCCTAGAGCAAGGGCTGAAGTGGGAACCGCTCGGCCTGACGATGGTCGATAGCCAGTTCATTGAGTCCCGGAATTTCCAGTTGCGCGATATCGCGCGGGCGTTCGACGTGCCGCCCTACAAACTGGCGATCGAGGGCGAGAACGAAGGGCCGGCGATGGTGCAGATGGGCCAGCAATATCTGAACGGGCCGATTAGTGGCTACTGCGAGCGGTGGAAGGCCAAAGGCGAGAAGTTCTTCGGCCTCGACGGCGTGGAGACGTTTCTGGATTGGGACTATGCCCATTTCCTGAAGGCGGACCCGCTGTCTCGGTTCACGGCATACCGACAAGCGGTCGGTGGCCCGTGGATGGCGGTCAATGAGGCACGGCGCGGCGAGGGCATGCCGAATGTCGATGGCGGAGAGACGGTGCAGCAGGCGGTGAACATGGCGCCGCTGGGCTGGATGCCGCCGGATCGGGGAGCCGGCGATCAGGGCAGCAATCAGACCGGCGTTCCTGGCGAGGGAGGAAATGGCGACCCGAACCGAAACACGGCTGATGATCCAGCGCCTGGGGTGTAAGGCAACCAGTTCATCTACCGCACGGAAATCCGTCGGTTGGACTGCCGACCTTCGACCCATAGACGATCCTGACGTACGGATCGGATGGTAACCATCCGAACCTTCGGGCGCGGGCAAACTTGGACCTTGAAATGTCCCGTTAGGACACGCATATGTCCAAAATGGACGTATGGTCGTCTGAATTGGACGGATGTGTCTTATGCTGAAGTATGCCTTCTGGAACAACAAGGGGGGGACAGGGAAGACCAGCCTCGCCTTTCAAGCGGTCACCCGGTACGCCGAGCTTCACCCAAAAGCGCGGGTGCTCGTTGTCGATGCGTGCCCACAAGCCAATATTTCCGAGCTGTTGCTTGGGGGTATGACCAACAACGGCAGTGCCAAGTTGCTACAGCAGCAAGGCAAGGTGCCGCGCTGCAGCCTCGGTGGTTACTTTCAAATTCGCTTGCCGTCGCCATTCAATGTACCGCCTTTCAATGCTCACGATTACATCATGGCTCCAAATGGCCAAAATTTCGCCATCCCGGCCAACATCTCGCTCGTCTGCGGCGATCCGCTCCTTGAGCTACAGTCGAACGCTATTAACACGCTGTCGAATGCTCAGATCCCTGGAACCGACACCTGGATAGCTGTTGTCGACTGGATCAAAAATTTTCTTGATCAAGTCACCAGCGACTTCGACATCGTATTCATCGACTGCAATCCAAGCTTCTCGCTGTACACACAGATAGCACTGGCGTCAGTTGACCGCCTGATCATCCCGGTGATGGCCGACGATTCCTCGCGCCGCGCTGTGCAAAACGCCCTGTCGCTCGTCTATGGGCTTAGTCTTCCCTCGCCTATCTACGCCACTTACGCGTTCAACACGAAACTTCTCGCGGCTGGAAGGTCGCTGCCGAAAGTTCACCTAATCGCGAAAAACCGAATCACGCAGTATATGGGCTCTGCCTCTGCGTATGCCGCTGTTCTGAGGGCGATCGAGCAAGACGTGGCCGCTCTTCGCGCCGCTAACCCAAACCTGTTCACATTCACGAACACAGCGAGCGGAATGGTCGACGTTCGGGATTTCCAGACAACCGGCGTCGTCGCTTTCGCAAGAGGGTTGCCATTCACCCGCCTCCTGGCCGGCAAGCAATCGATCTTCGGCCACCGCGTGCAGGTCAATGAGAGCTATCGCCAAGAATCAATCCGCGCCATCGATTCGCTTGTAGCCAGGCTTTAGAGGCAGCGATCAGTCTCTTCGGGCGCGCCGCTGTGGTGGTTCTGGCTGCAAGGGTCTGATCGGCGCTTCGTGGCGGCGGCCATGATGGTCGCCCGCCCAGGGGTATGGGGTTTCAGCCCACCCGCTCGCCCGCTCCGGGACCGTGCATGGGTAAAGTGCAATACGTCGCGGAATTCGGGAGGGGGGGTCCTCAGCCGCAAACCCCCAGGCTTCCGTCAGGTTGCGTCGAGAAAACTGGCCTGTACGGCGGCTTCGCGCAGCGCGAGCTCGATCCGGCGCAGGTCTTTCTGCATGACACCCAACAGGTCGGCGAGGTTGCCGGCACGGTGTGGGTTCGTCCTCCGGACGGCGACCACCTGGTTGTCCCGGATGCCGTGACGCAGCATTGAGGCGATGCGTTCGACGCTGGCCTCGAAGGCGTTGGCCAGTTGCTTATCGCTGGCCGAGGGCGGCGGCGGTTCGTCGGTTATCAGGCTGATCTGTGACTCCGCCTACACCAGAGCGTTGGCGGTGGCTCGCAAGTCGGCGTAGTTGCGGCAGGTGCCGGTGCGGATAGCGTTGAACAGCACGGTCTGGCCACGCGGACCGAGGCGGGCCAGTTCGGTCGCCTCGGAGGGTTTCAGGTTCCCGCTGGCCAGCAGGGCCTGATACTCGGGCTTGAGGGTCAGCAGCACGGTTCGTTCCGCGATCCGGTGGGGCGCCTTGCCGAGCCGTGTGGCGAGGGCTTCGACCGACCAACCGGCTTCGTCCATCAGCGCCTGATAGGAGCGGGCTTGTTCCAGCGGGGTGACGTTCTCGCGCTGGTCATTTTCGATGATCTGTTTGACGCGGATGTCGGCAGTGTCTGCCGGTTCGATGATGATCGCTCGGATGGTGGACGCCCTGTTGATCTGATGGGCCCGCCAGCGCCGCTCACCGGCAACGATCTGGTAAGCGCCAGGAGCCAGCTCGCGGACGGTCACCGGTTGCAGTAGCCCGTCCGCCCGGATTGAGGCGGCGAGTTCCCGCAGCGCCGTTGGCTCGAAGATCTTCCGGGGTTGGCCCGGGTCGGCGGTGAGCTGGTCCATTGGGATGTTGCGGACAACGGTGTCGGCGGCGTCGCTGGCAGCGGCGGTTATTACGGGTCCATGATAGACGATTTTCGTTCGGGAGGCGGACATGGATAACTCCTATGGTCGGGGTTGTCAGTGGACGCGGCCCATAATCAAGAGCTCTTCGGCGCCGTAGACTTGGTTTTCCTTGCAGTCGTCGCAGCGGTATTGGCAGGCGTCCGGCTCGCAACATTCCTGCATGGCGCCGCAGGCGAGGCAGAAGCCGCAATCAAGGCCGCTGGCCTCTTCGATTTGCGCGAGGGTGAAGGTCCGGAATTTGCGGGCGCGCACGATGGATTTTGGGGTTGCCATTTGACGATGCTCCAGTGGCAAAATGGTTCAGTATTCTAAGGGCAGTATGAGCACCGGGCGCCCCTCGGGTCCGCCTGCCGCCAGATACAGCTTGATGCCGCTTTCGAGCGGGAAGTCCGAATACTCGATCATTTGGGTGGCCAGGATGTTGCCATCGCCGTCGTCGGCTTGCAGGCGCCATTCGGTCTGGCGGGTCAGCGACCACACCTGGAGCGGTTCCGCTCGGACCTTGGGTTGAACCTGCCAACTGGCGATGGCGTCGATCAGCCAATACGCCTGGGCGGCTTCGGCGAGGTATTGGACACCTTCGGTGTAGACCAGCACGCGGTTGGGGCCACGGAAGTATCGCTCGGTGCCGGTGAACTGTATCAGCGTGGCGATGATTTCACCGGCGGGCGATTGGTTAGGGTTCGATGCTGGGGGAGAGGACTGGGCCATTCTGCATGCTCCATTTGATGAAATCTGTGGATTTCGATTTCACTTAAGTATAATACTGGACTAACTACGCATATTACACTTTTTGTTTGAGTATAGTGGTATTTTATACGCCGATGGCGTGGCGATCCGAGGTGGATAGAGTTGTTTCAACGCCGCGATGCCGGCGGCGACGGTGGCTTCGGGATCGCGGCCGAGGCTGCGGTAGAAGCGCGGATGGACGCGGCATTCATGCGCGAGGCGGATGGTGTCACGATGGGGGCCGAGCATGCGGAACCTGCTGGCGAGGCTGAGGGCAGCGGGCCAGTTTTCGGCTTGCATGAAGCCGATCAGGCGCTGCGTCTTGGTGAGCGGCGGCCCGTTCATCGGGCCGGCTTGGCTGGCACCAGGAACGGGATCCGCCTTCCGTGGTTGTCGCCGCCTTTGAAGCGCATCGGCAGGTTCAGTTCGATCGCGCCCTTGAGGGTTACCCGGTAGAGGGTCTTGCTGGGTCCGGTGACCAGCCAGCCCTTGGTGACCGCGTATTTGATGGCGGAGGGTGGGACGGTGCCGAGCATTTCGTTGGCCTCGACGGCGACCCGGTTGAGCAGGGTGGAGGCGATGTCGGCATTTGAGTAAGAGGACATTTCCGACGATTTCCAAACGCGCATGACGTTGCCGTTGTCGTCTTCGATGACTTCGGGTTTGGTGAAGATGGCCTTGGCGAGGATGACGCTGGCGCGCTTGTTCATGCCAGCGCGGTCAGCATAGGACTTACGGGCGCGGCCGGACGACTTCTTGGGAGTTGTTTGGCCTGTCTTCGCTGGTGCAGTCATGTTCTTGTCTCCTTGAGAGGATTGACTAAGAACAATCTAGCTTATTTACTCGAATAATTACAGTATAAAGTCGATATACACTTCATTATGCGGCGACAATTAGTTGACTGGTGGTCCTCCCATCGGGCGGGTGCAGTTCCCGTAGCCGCTCCAAATTGCGACGCCGCTATCATGCTACTCCGGTATCGTGATAGCGAAAAAGCCTGCTCGCCCGAAAGGAAGACACCACGAAGCCGCAACCGCGTGGGCAACAAGGCACGCCGGCTATGGGGTAACGAAGTGGTGGCGCAGCGTCTCGATCCCGGTGGAGAATTGCCTATCGCCGGCGGCGATGATCGCCTTGCCCGGCTGCTTGGGATCGGGGCCAATGACGCGATGAAGCTCGCCATCGATCGTCGCGCCACGGCCGATGTATGGGGTGATGTCGGGGATGGTCGTGGCGACAGGACGACGAAGCTGGGCCGGCATCAGCGGGTGTTCGTGCTGCGGCAGCGCCTCGAACCCAAACTCGGGCACCACAGAGCCGAGGGCTTCGGCTAACCACTCGGCCGCCATGGCTCGGTGGCACCAGTCGGTTGTGCCCGGGCGCTCATAGCAAAGGATCACTGGAACCTTGCCGCCGGCCAGCCGATGCAAGTCTTCGGCGACGGTTCGTGGGTTGAGCGGCCCCAGAATTTCGGTACGGTACCGATGGTAGTACTCGTCAACGCCGACACTGTTGAACCAAGCGCCCGGCGCGAGCGATTTGTAGATACCGTAGCCAGCCGCCATTCGGCGAGGCGCGCCGCGGGAGATGCCGATCCGCATGTGGTCTTCGGGGAGCTGGGTGAACCAGGACGCAGTTTTCATTTCGTCAATTCCAGTAGGGTTTCGCGCTTTTCATAATGACACAAATAACTCTAAAATACAACGAATAGTCACAGTGATGGACTGCACTTTATACTTCACGGACAGGATCGCGCATGTTTCTGGTGTTTCTTTGGCAGGGGCCGCCACCCAGCCCAACGCCCCCGGCCAATAGATGTTTGTCGGAGCCGTGCCGCGCCAAGCGGTGGAACAGATCACCCGCACCGTTCCCTTCGCGGAGTGGCGCGAGGTCTTTGTCGGCTGTTCGGGATCGTTCCGCTTCGATCGCGCGGTGAAGGATGTTCACCCGTCCGTGGCCGTGCATTCGAACGACGTGTCGCTGCTGACCTGCTCGTTGGGCGCGCTGGCGACCGGTGCGGGGTTCCCGATCAAGTTCAAAGGGCGCCTAGCCTTCATAGAGGAGGCGCTGGCAGGACAGCCATTCGCAGCACGCGTCGGCGCGGTCGAAGTCGCGCTGGAGATGGCGAAATACAAAGGATCGAACCCGTTCGCCCAGGCACACTTCGGGCACTACCAGGAACGGTTCGCTGACTTCCTGGCCTCGGTGATGACCCGGCTGGAGACCTTCCTGAAGGGGCTGCAGATCGCCAGCTTTCACCCGGGTGATTTTCGGGAACAAGGGAGGCGCGCGGCCGAGGTTGGCGGCGGGGTGGCGGCTTTCCCGCCAACCTACAAGAACGGGTATGAACGGCTCTACCGCTTCGTCGATGACAACACCGACTGGAACCGGCCCGGTTACGATATCTGGGATCCGGCGAAGATCGAAGATTGGCTGGATGAGCTGGACGGGATGGGCGTGCGCTACTGCGTCCTGACCGATCACAGGCTGGACCACCATGAACCGACGACCGTTTATCGGGGGCAGTCCAACAAGCCAGTCTATACGTTCGCCGACAAGGCCAAGAGTTCCGTGCGGCGGTCCACGCATAGCTCGCAGGGGTTCCGTTACGCCTCGCTGGACCCTGCCGCGCTGACGCCCCGGTCGGTGGTGGAGATCGTCGGTGCCACTTCAGCGCAGATGAATTATCTGAAGGACATCTACCTGGCCAAAGGCATCGCGCATGTCAGCGGTCTGGCTAACTTCCTTGTGCTGATCGACGGAAAGCTGGCCGGCGGATTCATCTACTCACGCGACAAATGGGGCGGCGACCTGCTGTATCTGCTGTCGGATTTCGCACTGTCGCCAAAAAGCCGGGTGTCGAAACTGATCGCCATGCTGGCGACGTCCTCGACGGTGACCGGCCGGCTGGAAATCAAGCTGGTGCAGCGCATCGACGCTATCGTTACGACCGCCTTCACGTCGAAGCCGGTGTCCATGAAATATCGCGGCATTTTCGAACTTGTTGGCCGTAGCCCCGGGAAACTCAACTATGCCAGCAAAATCCGCCACCGAACCCCTGCCGCCATCTACGCCGAGTGGTTCCAGCGCTTCGTCGCGGGTGGAACGCGCCTCCGACCCGATGCAAACGCGCGTCATCCGGGGACGGCTGGCCGACCTAAAACTGCTTGAGAAAAACGCCCGCTACATGAAGGGGGCGGACTTCAATCGGCTGGTCGAGAACATCAAACACGACGGCTGCCTCACCAGCCTTCCGCTGGTGTATCGCGATGGCGACGTTCTTACCGTCGTATCGGGCAACCATCGCGTCTCGGCGGCGATCAAGGCCGGTATTGAAGAATCGGACCTGATCGAGGTCACCTCGCCGCTGACCCGGCAGCAGTTCGTGGCGCTGCAACTGAGCCACAACGCGATCGTCGGCAAGGACGATCCGAACATCTTGCAATCGCTCTATGACGAACTCGACTTCGGCTGGAAAGAGTATTCCGGCCTGACCGACGACGCCTTCAAAATCGAGGACCTGGACACATCGGTCCTGCGCGTGGAGCAACCGTTCTACGAGGAACTGCACATCTCGTTTCTGCCCGCCGACGCGGTCGTTTTCAACGACTGGTTGGACAAGATCGCCAAATCGAAGGCGACAGCGATGCGCGTGGTGGCGGCCTACGACGATTTCGACCGTTTCTTCAAATCGTTGGTCGCGGTCAAGGGCGCGTCAGGCATCCACAACACGGCGGTCGCCCTGCGGACGATGGCGGAGCTGGCGGGCGAAGCGCTGGCCGCGCGGGAGGCCGCCGATGCGGGGGGCTAAACCCAAGGCGACCGTGCTGAAGCTGATCACGGGCAACCCCGGCCGCCGGCCCCTCAATCCGAAGGAAGCGAAGCCGCCGGCGGTGGTCCCCGATCCACCCGAGATGATAAAGGGCGCGGCGCTGGACGAATGGAAGCGAGTGACGCCGCTGCTGGCAGATGTCGGTCTGATCGCGAAGCTGGATCGCGCGATCATCGCCGCGTACTGCATGGCCTGGGCACGCTGGATCGACTGCGAGCGAATGCTTGAAACGACCGGACTGATTGTGAAGGCCCCCAATGGGTATCCGATGTATTCGCCCTATCTGTCAGCGTCCAACAAGGCGCTGGATCAGGTGCGGCAGTTATCCGAGCAGATCGGGCTTTCGGGGTCGTCACGGTCGCGGATCAAGACCAACGATCCGGCCAGCGAGACCGATCCGGCTGAAGCCTTCCTGCGTGGCAGCGCGTAGGCCTCCCAAAAAGGCCGCGCCGAGGGACCCTGTCGAAGCCTACGCGAAAGCGGTCGTTGGCAACGAGGTCGTCACCGGGCGGCTGGTCCGACTGGCGTGCGAGCGGCATTTACGCGACCTGGTTGACGGCCCTTCCCGTGGCCTGCGCTGGGATCGGGCAACCGCGCAGCGTGCGATCGACTTCTTCCCGGCGGTGCTGCGTCACACCAAGGGGCAGCATGCGGGGCAGCCGTTCGAACTGCCGGCCTGGGAAGAATTCGTCATCGGTTCCATCTTCGGCTGGATGCTCGGTGACATCCGGCGGTTTCGGACGGCGTTCGTCTCGACCGCCCGAAAGAACGGCAAATCGACGATTGAGGCTGGGATCGGTCTGAAGGCACTGATCGACGAAAGGGAGCCCGGCGCGGAGATCTATTCGGCCGCGACCACCAAGGATCAGGCCCGGATCGTGTTCTCGGAAGCCGAACGGATGCGGGCCGGATCTCCGGCACTGCGGCGGCGGATCACGCGGACGACGAACAACCTGGCGGTGATGTCGACCGCGTCGTGGTTCCGGCCGCTGTCGGCAGACTCGTCGCGAATGGACGGGCTGAACGTGTTCGTTGCGCTGGTGGATGAGCTGCATGAACACCCGGATGCCGGGATTATCGAGAAGCTCGACACCGGCATGGGCGCTCGGCTTCAGCCGTTGATGTATGAGACGACGACGGCGGGGGTGAGCCGCACCTCGGTCTGTTATCAGCATTGGGATTTCTCGACCAAGGTTTTGGAAGGCGTCATCCCGGATGTGACGGCCGACCGCTGGTTTGCCTACATCGCGACCGTCGATGAGCGCGACGATTGGCGCGATGAACTGGCTTGGCGAAAGGCCAACCCGTCGCTCGGCAGCGTCCTCAAAATCGAGGATTTGCGCGCCGAGATTGCCTTGGCGCGGGAGATGCCGTCGCGCCAGAACGCGATCCGGCGGCTGCGGCTGAACCAGTGGACCCAGCAGCTCGTGCGCTGGATCGATATGGAGGTCTGGGCGGCTGGCGCGGAGGCGATCGACGCCGAGGCTTTGCGTGGGCGTCGCTGCTTCGCCGGCCTGGACCTCGCGCGGGTCAATGACCTGTCGTCGCTGGCGCTGCTGTTCCCGCCGGTCGCGGCGGGCGAGCGCTGGAAAGTGCTGTGGCGGCACTGGTGCCCGGAGGACAACATCGAAGAGCGGTCGCGGCGTGATCGGGCGCTCTACACCGTTTGGCGCGACCAGGGCCGTCTTACGGCGACCGAGGGAAACACGACCGATTTCAAGTTTGTCGAAGCCGCGATTCTCGAACTGGCCGGCATCTACAACATCGAGGAGTTGGCGTTCGACCGCACCTTCGCGGGCGAGATCGTCCGGAACCTGGGCGACGAAGGCATGAACCTGGTGGAGTTCGGCCAGGGCTTTCTCAGCATGGGACCGGCGACGGCGGAGCTCACCCGCAAGCTGCTCGCGCGGGAACTGCAACATGGCAGCGATCCGGTCGCCGACTGGTGCGCTTCGAATGTGACGGTGCGCACCGATCCGGCAGGTAACCAAAAGCCAGATAAGGAACGCTCTATCGAACGCATCGATCCGATCGTCGCGCTGATCATGGCGGTGGGCCGCTCGATGGCGGAGCAGTCGGGGATTTATGGTGACGGCCGCGGACTGCTTATTCTGGGAAGGGTGAAGATTTGACCAAGTTGATCAGTGCCGACCAGTTCCGCACGGAATTGCGGGCGGACCGAACGCCGTCTGGGGGTGTTTACCGTGTCAGCGCCGACGCGCTGATTCCGGTGGAAGGAGCCGAGCGGACACTGCGCTTTTGTTTCTCCGACAACAGTGTTGACCGGATGGGCGACACGATCGACGCCGCTGGTTGGGACCTGACGGACTTCAACCGGAACCCGGTGGCGTTGTGGGCACACGATAGCTCCGCGCCGCCGATCGGGGGGGCGGTAAGCGTCCGGCCAGGACCGTTCCTGGTCTGATTGCTACGGCGGTTAGCTACTGCGCTGACGTGGCGTTCCGGATCATCTTCCAGGGCATCAGTTCGCCGATGCGGTTGATGGTGTGTCCCTCGGC
>JAEHJW020003879.1_pt1 | contig 12915 bp, 18 predicted proteins | sample 9271431 | NCBI WGS metagenome assembly JAEHJW02
GGATGCGCCAGCGCTTGATCCTGAGCTTTTTTTGTTCATGAGGTCACTTAACAAGTTTGTCAACATGCAGAGCTCCGCTCGGTTTGACCTGTGCGAGTCTAATTTCATGCAACGCAAAAACGGGCGTTTGATATTCAACGATCCCGTTTGTGACAGCTCATTGTGGGAGGGCTATTCCTGGAGCAGTGGTAGCAGCTAAGCTAAAAACGAATAACAATGTTTAAGTCTCATTAAGTCTGGCGATATTGTTCGCCAGACTTTTTTATAGGGTCTACGCAGTGAGTGGTTTAAACCTCTCACGAGGCCATTCCGCGCCGTGAGACCGCGAAAATCCGCCCATGGAATTGGGAAAAACAAAGAAATTTGTTGAAACTGAGACATCGTGTTTCTGGCGAGGCTGCCTGAAAACGTTTGAGCGGCTTGCGGCTGGCCGGTACTCGTGTTGCAAAAGACTAGGCTGCATTTATGTGCGGCCGTGTTATTGCTGGGTTTTATGTCGAATTTCCAGAAAAACATGCAGGTTAAAAATTCGCGGGTGCTATATGAAGTCAAATTGTGACGAAATCGACAGTTATACCAATTATGCATCCTATTGTAATTTATCACGGAGAGTGTGCTGACGGGTTTACCGGAGCCTGGGTGGCAAATAAAAAGTTCAAGGGTAGTCTGACTCTTCATTCCGCCATGCACGGCAGCAGAGCACCGGAGGTGTCTGGCCGGGAGGTCATCCTCATTGATTTTGCGTATCCGCGTCCGGTAATGCTTGAGCTCAAAGAAAAAGCTGCAAGCCTTACCGTGCTCGATCATCATAAAACGGCTGCCGCGGATCTCGTGGATATTGAGGGAATTCAAAAAATTCTCGATATGAGCCGATCAGGCTCTCATATCGCCTGGGACTACTTCTTCCCGCACGAAGAGCCGCCTGAGCTTCTGCGTTATATCGAAGATCAGGACCTAGGCCGATTTTTGTTGCCCTTTAGCCGAGAAGTCAATGAGGCCGTATTTTCCTATTCCCTGAATTTAGCCGTATGGGATCGCTTGATGCGAACCGATATTGCCCAGCTCATGCACGAGGGAGTCATTTTGCATCGAAAACTGATGCAGGACCTCTCAAGGCTTACGCCTGCTCTGACGCGGCGGATGCTTATCGGGGGCTATCAGGTTCCCGCCATAAACCTGCCCTTCACGCTGGCACCGCATGCGGTCGAGGCCTTAGCGCACGGAGAGCCGTTTGCAGCCGGGTATTGGGATACCCCTGGCTGTCGGCAGTTCTCCCTGCGATCAAGCGACAGGGGCCTTGACGTTGCGGATATTGCCAGGCAATACGGGGGCGGCGGTCATGCGCGGGCCGCGGGGTTCAGGGTAAGTTTAAAAGATGTGGATTTATTCGAAATAAAATAATCGAGGCTAACCGCCGGATACTGCCCCCTGGGGTAAAGATCTCGATCTGAACGTAAGCCCTGTACCGCCGGACTTTACGTAAACCACTTGGGCGCTTCGGCGGTGAAGCTTTACGGTTTTTCCCATTTCAATGGAGAAAACCAGCTCGACCTCCTGGCCCGGTGCAAGTCCGAGACTTTTGGAGTCAAGAAAAACACCGCTTGCGCTGAGATTCCTTGCTCTACATTGCGCGATTTGTTTTCCGTCTAAACGAACAAAAACAGGCGTGCTTACCTTGAAACGTGCATCAAATCTGCGATCAGCTGCTTCTTTTGCATTCATGCCGTGTATAGCCCTTTGAGTAAAGTACCTCATGCATAGCGAGGCGTTTTAGCCGGAGTTCCTTTGCAATTGTTTGTTCTTAAAAAAGAAACTACTCGCTGTCGCAATACGCTAGTGGGTGTATTCGTCGGGATTCGGAAGGGTCCAACCCTCCGCAATTATGAGTTGGTTGGCCCGTGTACTGACATACAAAGTCAGTGTTTGCAGCTCGTCGGGCTCGAAGGCACCTAAAACACTTTGATTTCCATTATCCCATAGCACGTACCAATGGCACGCCAGTGCAAACTTCAAAGTACCGCCTTGACTCTTATCCTGATTAAGCACCCGCAGCCCGGGCACGAGCTGCCTTAGTTTGATATCAGAAAACTTCACGTTAAGACCCCCCTTTCTTTGCGTAGTTTAAGCGTGCGCAAGACCCAACGCAATAGTAAATCGTGGCAACGCAAGTGCTGTTCCGTAAAGGTACCAAAGTTCTTTAAAGCATCTGAATCCGTAGGATCCGATCTCGACGCCACCCAGGCACAGATCCAGTTGTTCGCGATTGATCCTCTGTCTTTCGATAGCCGCATTGGGCGGGCTGACTTCGACACAAAGTGCTCGGAACAGTTCGGTTTGACGCGCTACGAGCTCATCCAGTGCTTGAGGCCCAGCAGCTTTGTCTGTGAGCGGAACGAAAACTTCGGCTTTAAGGAAGTAAAACTGATGCAACTGATCAAAAAACGGCTCGTCTCTAAAACAAGGCGTCCAGCCTACGTATCCGGGTGCAAGAGGAAGCGACTTTTCTGTGTAAAGTTTCAAGAAACTCTGTTCACCGGAGGCGACCAGATTACCGTAGGGCGTAACAACTTCTTTGCCCCCAGGCGGGCAGGTAGCGCGGGTGTAGCGCTCTTCGATTACCCAGGGGAGATCTACAAAGACGTAACCTTGTTTCTGCCAGTAACAAATTGATTTATCGATTAAAGAAAGACTCTGGGGGGTAAAGTTACCGGCGGCCATTTTCAAAAGCCCTTCGGGTAATGCGAGAAAAACGCTTCAGGTCCTCTAGCGTTACACCGGGATGCTGATGTTCTAAATAGTGCTCGATAGCCCCTATCAGATCGGATAATTCCACGAGAGCCATGATTTTACTCTCCTGTGCGACAGCGTCTTCAAGTTCCAGGAGTTCTTCTTTGATCTTGCTGATTTTGCCAAGTTCACCACGAGGAATAGCTCTGAGATGATAACCGGGCTTTTTCATGAAAGGCTCCAAGGCAAGTTGTTGAAAAGCGTGTGTATAGCCCTGTGTTTTATTCTTTTTTGGCTTAAAATGGTATAAAATAGAATGCTACACAAGGCTGTCTCTGTTCACAGCTAGTAATAGAAAACAATGTTTAGCACGGCAAATATCTGAGAAAATCTGCCGTAAACGGATTGAAACAAAAATGCCGGCGTAAGAGACGGTCAAGACAAAGTTCACCAGGACTTTGCGTATTCTGAGGCTTTTAACAATTCTAAAAATAAGTCATGAACAGCACACCAAAAATAGATCTTCCGGCGGTAGCAGACCCTCTGGCAAAAGCCGTAAGAGGGGTTTCGCAGCAGTTGGGATTAAACACAACGCAAACAGCCGCTATCCTGGGGATGACCCCGCTGGAATGCGCCCGATTTTTGGCCGCAAAAGATCGGCTGACACTCAACGAAAGTACACTGGATCGGTTTGGCTATCTTTGTGATATCCATCGAGCCCTAGCGCGGCTGGTGAACCATGACATGCGCAAGCTGCGAGAATGGCTGCATCGTGAGCAGCCTGGTATGGAGGGCGCTGCGCTAAAACAGATGCATACACTGGAAGGGCTCAGTACGGTATTGAGCTCGATCGGTAAGCACTTGGAAGCGCAAGAGACTTCGAGAAAGGTTGTATGCATTTAATCAATTCATCTTCGGTGGTTCATTTGGTTTTAATCGCTATTGAAGCGGCCATCGGCGGCTTTTTAGCTTATCTACTCATTCTTTTCCTGCTGTGGCTGTCAATCAAGCTCTTCCAGCGGGTATGGGGATCTACCCGCCATGCGCAACGCCAGTATGCGCTGCGTTATGAGCAGAATAAGGGCGTCTTCGATTTGCGTAAGCATCTAGTGCGGCAGATCGCATTTTCTTCAAAAGCCTTCGGCGGAGGCTATCGGTCCAAAGCTATCGTGGACCACATAAAAAAGGAGCTTGCTGAAATCGAAGCGGATCCTTATGACTTGAAGGAATGGATCGATGTTATTCTTCTCGGCTTAGACGGCGCCTGGCGTTCAAGTCATACACCGGAGCAGATCTGTAACGCTTTGGCGGCGAAACTGGAAGAGAATGAGAAGAGAACCTGGCCGGACTGGCGTACCGCGGATCCCGATAAAGCCATTGAGCACATCAAGAGCTACGCCCCTAGCAGTACTGAGAATAGCGTAATGGAGAAAGAGGCCGCCCATGAAGTATGAGGCGACACCGGTCACCGCAGAAAGTATTGCCCGAGCCACTTGGCGAGCGCAAAGGCAGGCTGTTGAAATCACTCGTTTGGCGGAGAGCTTGAAAAAGGATCCGGATAAAAAAGCCCGGCTTGAAAAACGGCTTTGCAAGGTTTGTTACTATAGTCGCGGCTCACGGATCGGCGGCGCTGCGATGACATTCAGAGACTGTGGTTCATGCGGCAAGGAGCAATCATACGGCTCCACAATAACCGATGTGCTGTGCCTGGATTGCGCCAGGGAGCTGTCGCTCTGTAAGCATTGTGGGGCCGATATAAACGGTGTGCCCCGCTCGCCGAATACGAAGAGTTCCAGTTCTTGAGCGGCTAAAACTGCAGTGCGATGCTGCGCTGCCTATCAGCATCGGCGTAGAGTTCAAAAACCGCTTGGACGAGGGATATTACCCCTGTGAATATACTTATCAAGCGTAAGTAGTCATGAGGAGCTTTTATGCAGAACAAAACGAATAACCCCCTTTTAAGAAGAGGCTTTGGCTTTACCGATAGTCCCGCCTTTGCCGTGGACCGTATGAGCTTGTCAGGAACGGTCAACAAGAGCTTCTTGCTTCTGGTCGCTCTGCTGATCGGTGCGCTGTATCCGTGGACACACCCCGCGATGGGAGCCCTTTCCAGCTCGATGCTGCTCGGTACGATTGGCGGATTTATTCTGGCGATCGCCGTAAGCTTCAAGCCACAGTGGTCCCCGTACCTGGCAGTTCCTTATGCACTCCTGGAAGGACTTGCGATGGGCGCCATTTCGGCCCTCTTCGAAAGGCGCTATCCAGGTATTGCCATTGAGTCGGTTTTATTGACCTTCGCCACGTTTGGTGTGATGCTCCTGGCCTATCGAACGGGGCTGATCAAGGTCACCAACCGTTTTCGGACTGCAGTTTTTGCGGCAACCGGCGCCATCATGCTCTTTTATCTCGTGGATATGCTTCTGGGTTTCTTCCATGTGCACATGGGCATCGTCAACTCAGCCTCGCCTCTTGGGATTGGGATTTCGGTCATCATCGTAGGCGTTGCAGCCCTTAACCTTGCGCTCGATTTCGACATGATTGAGTCTGGCGTGAGAAATGCAGCACCGAAATATTACGAATGGTACAGCGCGTTCGCGCTCACCGTGACGTTGGTATGGCTTTATATGGAAATCCTGAGACTGTTGAGCAAGATCAACCGCAGCTGATGCGCTTGTTCAGACCGTAGCCAGACGAGCACCCCACATCGTGGGGTGCTTTGCTTAAGCGTTAAAAATAAGCGTATTCGCTACACCCATCAAGGTCAGTATGTAAAGTGAATCAAATACCATGAGAATTTTATTCAGGAGAGCCCGTTCATGAGCGTACGGAAAAGAGCGATTAACAACAGGCTGGCTCGTACCTTGAACGAGTCGCAGGAGGCTCTTTCCGAGCTTCGCGCTGAGCTTGCTGAGCGAGACAAGCTGATCGCAGATCTTTCGCAAAAGCTTGCTGCGCAAAGTTCCCGCAACGATGCACTCTTTCAGAGCAGCCAGCAGGACAGGGAGGCTTTGAAACAGCTTGCCGCTCTTGTGGCAAGACAGTTCACGACCCCGCCGGCTGTACTGAGCCGCGATAGCGAGCTGTTCGCTGTCGTAAAGCGGCTTGCACCCCACAAGATTCCGCCGACCCCGACGGAGCTGATCGATACAGTGCTGGGATCCGTGGGCCTTAACCTCAACGATGTCGTAGGATGGGCAAACTCTGCGGCCAATGCAGGGAAAGACTTGGCACAGACGTCAAGGTAGCCGAACAACGAGCTGCATGTTTGATGTCCTTCAATAAAGCGCCTGACTTTTCAGGCGCTTTTTTTGTGTCATTTTTGGTGCACGTGGGTCGAAGTTCGCTTTTCGCACAGATATTTTCCGCTTGATTCCGCGCCGATGTCGCAAGCCGTTGGAAACGAGTAATAGTTTGGAGCTATCGCCAAAAGCCTTGGCTTGCACAAAAATCTTTATGTTCAAAAAATCTAAAAACACAGAAATTCCGGTTTATGCTATACTGAAAGTATAAAACTATAAGCATTAGCGCTCACCCGCTATACCTTAGGTCGCTAAGCGCGACTCATCGAGGAGTTTGACTGCATGCTAATCCGTAAAATGTCCCTAAAAGCGCTCTTGCTTGTCTTAACCGTGAGTTTCGCCACGGCGGCCCTACCCGGCGTTGCCTGTGCGGATACTGCAAGTGCTGCACTTGCCGCGATGCCCGAGCTGCCCAACCACGCTACTAACCCCGGGGCCATTAATCCTAATGTCACGGTATCCGATGAGTACGCGACGATTTGTCACAGAGGCTGGACAAAAACCGTCCGACCGCCATTTGAGTACACCAATAAGCTGAAGCATCAACTGTTGCAAAGAGCCGGTCTTCCGGGCGCGGATATTCATGACTTCGAACTCGATCACCTGGTGTCGCTTGAGCTCGGCGGAGCCCCCTGGGACCCACGCAATCTGTGGCTAGAGCCTCTTTGGGGCAAGTGGAACGCGCACGTCAAGGATCAGCTGGAGAATAAGTTGAATCAGCTGGTATGTGACCATCAACTCACACTTGCTACCGCTCAATACGACATCGCCACAAACTGGATTGCGACTTATAAGCGCTATGTGTCCCCAACGCCATTGCCTAGCCAAAGCGGCTGGGGACATAAAGAGAACTACCACGGCTACGAAGCCGCGGGCGCCGGTTACGCGGCTTATCGAGCGTATCGGGTATATCATCACTATCACCGATATCACAAGTGGCACCGTGATGAGTATCATCGTGATCCCCCACAGGATCCGCAAAAATAATGCAGCCTAACCGCTAAGCTTTAATGCTGATTTGTGCCGCTGCGGTCCTGACAGGACGGCATTGAGCGAGAATAAAGAACCGGTTGCCTCACCAGCAACCGGTTTTTTAAGGCAGTGCTCACCGATTAAAACAGGAAATTTTTACTGGTGGCCCGTTCGAGGCGGCTATGCCTGAAGCGTTTTGCAATCCGCCCTTTCCGCTCAGCACCAATGCTTCGTGCCTGGCGGCGAGCATACTGGAGCCCCGAGTAGCTCTCTCCTTGACCGACGACAGAAGGCACAACGATCCATCGTCCAGCCTCGGCTTCAAGTTTATGGCGAAGCGCATTGATGTGCTCGTGCGCTTCCACAGCCACTTGTTTGCGGATATGCTGAAAGACGCCAAACCCTCTCCAAGCCTTGGCGATGTACAGCCAGTCGATATGTATGTTGAGCGTGACGGTATTTTGACGCTGATGTGCCGAGAATCCATACGCGCATAGTCCTACCGCCTTACCCTCGATCACCGTCACCAGCAGCAACCGGCGACGTCTTGGAGTGGAGCGGCCACGCTGAGCGATTTTTGTCAGCCACAGCGCATTGGAGAAAAAGGGCTTACGTTTTCTGCTCTTTGAGAAAAGAGCTCTGATGGAAGCTCTTTTGTTGACCTCTATCTGTCGGAATTGATCCAGATTCAATCGGCGCAAGAACCGCGCAAGCGACTCCCCCGGCGGTCTTCTGCGTAAAACAAGAGAAGCCTCTACGCCCTGAGAGTTTCTGATCGAAATAGATTCATTTGAAAGTGTCGGGGATCGAGCAAGCTGTAAAACCGCTGCACGTAGACGAGTTTCCATGGGACATCTCGGTGTGAAGGGAAGGATATGGGGTATAGAGAGCCCCTTTATCACGCGAAAAGCCCGTGTTAAATCAAGTAGTTACAGCTCGCTTCTTGAAGCGATGAGTTATTGGGTATCGCTGTGGGCGAGGCGTTTTAAGCCAAACGTTTAAATATTTCTGCCAGTATTTGTGAAAAACTGTATGTTTTTAGCATCCGTCCTTCCTGTTTACGCGCGGAATCGCTACATGAAAGACAGAATTATTTCTTACTAAACGGATAGGACCCATGACGTACATGAAATTGAATTCCTCTGCCTTGAAGCGATTTTTTGCGGCAGGCCTGACCGCCTCCGTACTGTTGCTGAGCGCCTGTGCCGATCATCCTCGCGTTGAGACCCGCGCGGTCTATAGCGCCCCGTTGACCTCGTTAAGCGTTCTGCGGGAGTCCCGTGGGGTACTCAAGGTCTGCTTACATGCTGAAGCGTTTGCGCTGGATGACGGAAAGTCGGCAGTCAGCAAGATCGCCGATCAGGCGCTTGCGAACTGTTACCCTGAACTTGATACCTACGCGAGGCTGAACGCAGGACGCACCAACACATTCCACGGTCAGCTGCTGCTGTTCCAGAGCGCTCTGGAGCAGGCGCACAGGCTCGCGAACCGCAGTGTACGGGAAGAACGCTCCGCGCAGTGAGCACTGGGCGGCGGGCTGAGGAGCGCTCGTCGGACTCGATGCTCCGACGGGTTTTCAGCGCTCAGACAAGCCGCATCAGATCGGTAGTGAGTTGCTGTTTCTCGGCAAAACGGATCCGGGCGCGAATAAAGTGCTTCGCTCCTGCCTTCGCTCGTGCATAGCCTTGGTGCCCGTGGCTGTTATCGCCGCCCCATTGTGCGCCGATAGCCTTATCGGCGTAGGTGCTCACCCTTCCGTCACCCCCAAGAGGACTGCCTTTGTAGCGTGAGCCGTCCTTGCGAGGCCGGTTGGGCCGTCGATAGTTTCTATGGGACATGAAGTGCCACCTTTTAGTATTAAAAATTGAATTGAGTCGGCTGAGGGGTATCGGCCACAAGCTGCTCGTATTGACCCTCGATCAGGGCCCATAAGACAAAGGCATGGCCCATCTTTTTTCTCGGGTTATTGGCTACCTCTGAAATGGTCAAATTTTTGACCAGATGATCATAACCGTCCCAATCCCTGAGATAAATGTCCTGCGAGGTAGTTCTGAGAAGTTCGCGCAGCTCGGCATAGGCTTGTGTTTTGACAACGGCTCGTGCGTACAGCGGGGCATAGATCTTCTTTCGCGCTTCGATATACCCCAGCCGACGTCCCTCCCAAAGACTGCATAGCGGCTTTGCGCCCTTGCCCATCGGGTAGCGATGGGCACGGGAGTCTGCCCAGCCGTTCTTTGCCCAGGCCCAATACGCCTCTGTGGGATCGCCCTGTGCATCTGCGTGCTCGGCATAGAGTTTGGCGAACTGCCAGGCGTTCTCGTGCCGCAGGGCCTCATGGCCGTCATAAAGAGGCCCTCCGGGCAGCAGAAACGGGGACAGCTCACTCCACAGTCCCTTGGCAGAGGTTGTATCGATGGAGAGCGCCTCCGGGGGGATCCGAGAGAATTTGTGGGTCACGTGTAGCATGGTATTAAGAATAAAGTCTTTGTTAATTGCGTATAAGGTAGCCCGGTTATATCTCAGCGCTACCAATTCAGTTCACGGCTGACGGAGCCGGTTTCTTCAGGCGTTTAGCGCCATTGCGCTTCCTGCATACCGGGCACTTCTGGCTCGCGGCAACCCGCGCCCTGTCGCAGGTGTTGCACCAAAATAAGCCTCTTTTGGGCTCGCGTGCCTTATCTCGATTGGTACCCATAAGTTTAAAATTAGCGTTCAGCGCATTGCTGTTCGGGGGAGGTCTCGGTGCGGCTCGCTGTCGCGTTTTTCACCCGAGCAGCCCGCCAGTTCTGGCAAAGAGCCGCATAGTCCCGCCGAAGGGCCTGATAGTCCTGCCGAAGAGAACCCTGTGTGGGCTTCGCAATAGCAGTCCCAAAAATATCAAAGATATTGACCGCTCGCGCAAGCGCGTTGAGACAATTCAACCATCGTGAAAGCACGAGAGTGTCTCCTCAGATGAGGTCGTTTGACCGGCTCTGCGTTTTTGAGCTCCCGCAATGACTTCCCGGAGCCTAAGACTCAGTCGTCTTCGACCCTGGCTCTCTTTCCACAAGCACTTGTCGAGAGTATCCGAAGCGGTTGAGATCAGCGTTACGCTGTAGACTGATTTGCCGCGAAATCCGACGCGATAGGCCTCGCCCTTATAAACGTACTCGACGTTTGAAATACCCTCTTCTATCGGGGCTTTAGCGAAGTGTCCCCAAATGGAGTCAAAGCCGCCGTTTTGCGTCTCAATAAGTGCTTTCTGCGGGGCGCACCAGCCTCCTGAGGAAATCTCGCGCAGTCGCCGGCGAATCTCGCGCGGATAGGCGCAGCCCTCACTCAGATGATCGAGAGCCTGGCGAATTCGAGAAAGATCCTCTTTCTGTCGTAGCCCGTCTTCAAGCACGGCAAGAAGCACTTTTGTCTCGTCCTGGTTTAAAGTGACAGAGCCTCCGGAGCGTACTTTGAAGCGAAGTATTTCAGCCCAAATTTCAAGATCACCGGCAGGTGGACCCGGTAAGTTGGCTGTTTTGAGGGTTGAACGCAGAGGCATATTGAATAGCGGTATCAGCTCGAAGTTTGCGCGCCGGCCTGCTCAGCGGTGCACGCTTTGATGAACCGGGGGCGATCAAAACGAGTGCTTGTCCTCTCAAGAGCGTCCGCCGATACCCGAAGCATTTTATCGAAAGCTTTTCTCTCGGCAGAGGATTGCTGATCCAGCGCTTGATGCACTTGGCGAAGCGCGCGAATCATTTCGAGTTCAAGTGCTTCAATAAAGTTCTCATTCTGCTCTGAGCTGTATGTACGCTGCAGGACCCGCTTGAAAGAATGGTAGACTACAGCTGTGCGCCGGTATTCCGAAATTCCGTAAAACAGAGCGGCAATAGCTCCGATCAATATCGCTAAAGCTAGTAGGATAATTTGCGGATTAGTGGAGTTGACGGTGATCATAAAGCAATACCTGGCTTATACTACGTTGTTATTGGGGGTAGGCGTACAGGGGTGTAGCGTCTGTGCTTCTTCGGGTGTTAACCCGAGGTAGCGCTGCCATCTGGGGCGGGTCAGCATTTTAGGCAGATAGCGGTCCTTTAGCGCTAAAAATCGTCTGAAATTGCGAAGTTCGCGCCGATCAGACGCGCTCAGCTCGACGGGCTTAACCCTGGCTTTCGCGCGTCGTACTTTAGTGTGTCTGGTTTTTGGCATAAACAGTCAGAAATAGATTCCCGAGCATTTAGCTCGCCCTTAAAAGTTTCAATACTACAAGTATAGCACGAATCGGATAGGAAAGTTTGTGACTCGAATAAAAATAGTCCAATAAAATAGTTCTCCGTAAAGTTACAGCACATAAAAAATTCCCGGCAATTGCCGGGAATGTAAAATGAAATCAGCAGTCTTATAAACTATCGGTACGTCTACGCGCATACATACGATCGGCGTCAGGAGCCAAAATCGGCTTCAGTTCACTGAACGCGTGCCAAGCGATAATTTCCGGGAAAATCCGCTCAAGGATGACATGGACATCAACCCCGACGCCCTCACACCTTGGTCGCACGGCGCTGCTCATTGTCACCACCGCACCGAAGCTCGACGTCCCGTAGCCACCTTCCAGTTTCATCGAGAATCTGATCTTGCTGCCATTCGAAGCGGTTCGGCGCGCGCTTAAGCACGCCAAAGCGCTCTTGTGCTGCCTTAAACGAGGAAAACTCAGCTCTTAATGCCCTGTGCGTACTCAACATCCGAGTCAGGCGAGCATCGCAGCCAAAGTTATCTTTGTGCTGGTTAAAAATTTAGCATCAAATTAGCCCATAAGAAATGGGATAAAAAACGAGCCCCTGAAGGGGCTCGTTGAGAGAATAAAAATAGATCACTCGGACAGAAGTTCAGGCTTGTTTGCCTTCACCCAGGCCAGAGCTGATTCTTCTTCGACACTCACCGAGTAGCTGATCAAAAGATCGCTATCGACGTTTCGATTCATTCGCTCGATGTAATCAAAAAGCTTCTCGATGTCACGATTTCCTTGGTCATAAGCCCACAGGCCGATCGGATCGGTTGCCTTCCCGGGTCCAAAGCCCCACTGGAGAACGTCGCTTAAGTCCGCCTCGGAGGCCTGCTCGAACCATTCGGTCACATCCAATCGGCAGCTGAACGCACGGTCATCCGTTTCTACGGTCGCAAAGACCCGTAGGGCAGTACTGGACTTAGTGACGTCTTCCTCCTCGGAATCACCGAGAATGTCCCAGTCGATACGCCCGGTAACCCTAAAGGCCACGGCCAAATCGGTCGGATTGGCGATACTCACGACATCGTAGCTAAAGTCCACGAGTGCGAGCGTTCCGCTCAACCGCTCGGAAAGCGCATCGAGAAAATCCTCGAAGCTGCCCTCGATAAGCGTATCGAGTTCGAGCTCGACAATCGCGATGACCTGGTCCTCGAATCGAGCTTCAAGGGCTTCAAGCGCTGCTCTATCAAGTGGCTTATCGCCAAGGCGAACGATGGGATAATCGGAAAATCCCCCGGTTTCGACCTCTTTGACCGATTGACCGAGAACCTTGATTGCCGCCGGAAGTTCCTTTTTGCCTCGATGCCTGATCACTCTGCGTGCCGCATCGATGAGCCGCTCGAAGGAAGCCTCTCTGCGCTCGCTCAAGCGCGATACAAGGCCTTGGGGCATAGGAGCTGAGACATGCGCCCTGTGAGCCGCAATAGCCTCCTCAGCCTGCACCAAGGACAAAAGATATTCGCGGTCCGTATCGCTAAGCACAAGTGCCGGATTGATGCAATCAACCGTGGCGAGCTTCTGGGCAAGAACCTGCCAGTTTGTCTGCCCTGCTGCTCTCGCAAAAGCTTGCAGTAAGACACTATGGGGAACCTCGTAGCCCAGCGTTTCAAGGGCCTTATTCACACCATGAGCAAGCTGCTTAAACTCTATAGTCTTCAT
>JAEHJW020001894.1_pt1 | contig 12905 bp, 12 predicted proteins | sample 9271431 | NCBI WGS metagenome assembly JAEHJW02
CTCCTCCTCCAACGTCGGCGTCATCAGTTAAGGCTACAGACATGTCTAAACTAAATTCTGAAAAATATATGTACGGTATTACCGCAAGTTCTTCGACAGGCGCGATTGTTGGATCTGGTAGCACGACCACAGAAATATTGGGACCGCTATTAACGGTAACGCGCATTCAGTCGATTGGTGAATTAATTGCTAATAGTATCAATATTGAAGAAACCTATTTCTCGAATAATGATTTAACATCATCGGACTATGAAACATTTTTACAAGAAAATGGCACTATCATTACATTTACCGATTCACTTGGAACTAACTATATTGTACCAAGTACGTTTGTAAATTGGCCGCCAGGTCAAAACGGATATCCGTATCAAGTTATGGGAGCAAATATTTCCGTAGGTCCGTTTATGGCGCAGCTAAATTTATCGTCGCAAATAGAGTATTTGAGCGGAGTTATTGAACAAATTACAGGCATTACTCCGAATATCACTTTAGTGGAGTTATCTGATATATACCCCATAGATAAACCGAGCGCTAACATTATTGAATATGTTCGTGACAATAATATTAACGGCCCAGGCACTCCGGCGTATTATGACAATATGTTTAACGAAATTCAGAATGACATGCAAGGTCTTATAGAAAATGCCGGCATGAATGTCGTTGATTACGGTTCATTTATTCCGAATGTCAATATTCCTCCTTTGGACAGCTTACCGGATGAAGTATTGACTTCTTCTTCTCAAGTACTGCCTTTGAGTTCATATAACACTTGATTTATTGATCGACAGACATAGACTACAATGTCTATGTCTGCTCAATTTTTTGATGACTATTATTAAAAAGGATTTCTCATGAACTCCAATGGTTTGCTTAGTAAAAACGCTTTTTTATCGACAGACTTACAAAATCCCGTAAGTCTTTATAAAACGGCATCTAATTCGGTATTGACTTTGGCAAAAGTCTACATCGCCACTCTTCCGACGATATCTGGTATCATTAGCCTGTATATTAGTAAAATGAATATTTTACCCAATCCTCAGGACTTGGTGCTGACCAATAAAGACATTTACGGCTACAATGGAACATTGATTACTGAGGAGTTTGAATTAGCCCCCAATGAAAGCATTTTCGTCAAAGTCAGTAACTGTCAATATTGTAATACCACGTCCACCGCACCGATTACGTTTTCTTTTCAGGTGCGTGGATTAACTGAAATAGCTGCTTAACTCGGATGATAACGTATGACTGCGACAATAATTGATACGGTTTTGAGTTCATATATCGTCCACATTTATATGACGGGATTCGTTATCGCTTTTATCTGGAGAATCATTAATATCAGAAACAATAATCTCAATATTGTTAATGACGATCATCCGGTACGTTACGTAGATAGCGATGAACTCGACAGTATCAAAGATTATAACATCGACTGGCTCATGCTTTTTGTAGAGTGTTCGGTGGGTGCTTTTTTTGCGATATTTATGGCATCTCTTTTAGTGGTGCTGGGTGTGATTAATGCTAAATTTAAATTGACGATAAGTTTTGAAATGGTAGCTTCGTTCATTTCTATTCCGGGGTACAGTTTGTTTATTCGAAGTCGGGACTTGTTTAACAAGTACGTTACGAGCAAAATTTCCAAGTCTTTATGGGAGTAGAATATGGCACTGAGTATTTATGCGTTAGACCCCACCGGGACTAATCCCAACAACCTCATTACAGACGACCTATTCTCTGTAATACCCAATCAAAATACAGCCATTGTTCCTACACAGGGTCTTTATTTCGCGGATAGTCTTATTGTTACTGATAATAATACTCAGGCTGTTTTAGTGAGAAATACAGACTATGTGTGCGTTGAATTATCTGGCGAAATGACTGGAAAATATGGACAGGAAATTTGTAACGCCATTCTCTTCCTAGGAACCAGTGGGACCGTTGAAATCAATTTGACATATCAATGTCTAGGGAGTCAGGCTGGCGCCGAAGTACCGCAGATACAACAATTATTACAAAATGTGGCGGCGTCTAAGAATCAGTTAGATTGGATGAATATTGTTAATAAGCCATTACTTTATACACCGAATAATCATATTAATATGTTATCGGATATCTATGGATTCGAACCAGTCGTATATGCCATAGAACGCTTAACGGACATCTTAAAATTAGGTCAGGTAGGTAACAATCAACTGATCTTAAACTACATCAATAATCAATTAAATGGGTTCTGTTATCAAATGACTGCTGTGCAGTATAGTTTTGTTGGTTCAACCACTATTGATATCAACTATACGTATAGTAACACCATTTTAACTAACAACTTAAATTACACTAACGCACCCAATGGTCTTACATTAAGTTGGTCTTTAACCAACGCAATTGCCGACATTAGTAGTAGCTATTATCCCTCTCAGGGTATCTTTGCGTGCAACAATTATAATCTTCCGCCGCAGCAGGGAAATATACAAACCAACGCACCGTTAGGAGTAATTCCCGGAACAGTGTTGACGCTCGCCATCATGAGCCCGTGTAGTAATTCAAGTAATATCGTGATATCTTGGTATACCTATACCAACGGCTTTCCAGACGCCAGCAATAGTCATTTTTCATTGGCTTATAACGCTACGAGCCATTATCGATTTATGCCACCAAGTACAAGCCGTACATTTAGAAAATCATTTAATAGTGCTAGACGATATAGTGTATAACAGAGTCATTCCAGCCGTTTGGCTGGAATGACTTATTTCTCACGAAGGGTCGTTTCATAGTGTGTGTAAAAAATAGCCAAAGAGTCTATGGAATGTTCGTCTAACTCCTCCATAGGTACAAAGCCGCCATAATGAAAGAAGTTTTTCTTCCTTAACACATATTCCCGGACTTCTTCTTTTTTGCAGGTAGCATTCGCACCAATGGTTTTCTTAATAATAGACGGCTGGTAAAGTGCCAAATTAGCTGTGGGAAGTAAATCCCGTAAGGTGAACCTTAGTTGGTACATCAGTTCAACTAATGGCATAAATGCTGCTGGACGTTTCATATTGTAAAATGGTGTCTCAATAGCCAATGTAACTGGTTTGAACTTCTCAACGAAATTAATGAATTGTTCATTGAGATAATCGATTTTAGTTTGTTTGAGGCCATAGTTTTCTATCGAATAAAGACTCAAGTACTTTTCTTTGACATGGATAGTTTGTGTCTGAGTTTTGAGTACTTGTTTATTTTTAAAATCTACTTCACTAATCGAAAGACCCAGATGGTTAATGCCTGGGTCGATCGAAAAGATGACAAATACTTGATCCATTAAGAACTGGCTGCTTCAAGCAACATCAACGGTTCCGTTGCACCGACATTAAAAGTCAGATTTAATCCATTTTGACTGTAGTACATCGCATAGAACGTATTAATAAATGCATTGATCTGAACGGCTACTGCTTCTGAATAATTAATGGAGGCACCGTTTGATGTACCGGCTACAGTAATGTCGTATCCAGTACACAGACCGATTTCGCTAATGATGGCAGAAGAAGGGCTACCGTAGAGAATGTTACATGCATTAATAAACTCGCTAACCTGACTAGCCGTAAGGTTGAGCGGCAATAGAGAATTGACATTCACGTAGTCCCCAGTTACACTATTGACTGATAGATTCGTCAAATTTTGCGGACTGGGAGATAAATTAGCAGCGGATGGGACAAACAACGTTGTGGTGGATTGACCGTTTTGATTGGTAATGCTATTTAAACTGACGGCCACTGGATTCAAACTAAGCAATAAACCATAGTAGGCTATGTATTGAGTCCCATTAATCGTAACAGTAGTTCGTAGCCGATACCCGGCCATTTGTGTTGGCGTCAGATCGTTATTGGGTAAACGTAGCGATAACGGCAACATATTGTAAAGATTAGCGTCCGTCGCTAAATGTTGAATAGGGACGGGCTGTTGTTGACCGTTGGTGCCAGATGTAAATGTGTTTCCGCCATTTCCAAAAACTGCATACTGTAAATATGGATTAATGTTTGCCGGATATGTGTACGGATATTGAATATTCAGTGCCTGATTTAAGGTGGTATAGTCAAAGATAGTAATGGGAATATTGAGCTCACGACAGGTCTGTAAATAAGCGGCATAAATAGTGCGTTGTGTGTTTTCCATGTTAGAGGATCATCCATAGGCCAGAATGACTATAAAACTCCAGTTCTCCATCGTCTTCCATTTTCATCATGACATCTTTTAAGGTTTGCGAGTCAATATCCATGAAGGAAGCTTTTATTTCCGTAAAGGTTTTTTGGCTATCTTTTAAAGAATGCAGAACTTTATCTCTGATACTTTCTTCTTCCAAAACACTATCTCCTAAAATATGGGCAAGTTTTTGAGTATTTTCAAAATGCCTTTGAAGGTTTATGTTAAGCCAATGGGTATTGGGATATTTCAACAACTTATTTACGAGCCGAATATATTCTTTTGATAATTTCTGAATATCATTCCATTCATATATAGACGGCGCCGTATGGTTCATAGTCTCACTCGTTCAGAGGTTTCCTCATAGGATGGATATGTCGCAGATATTTCCACGCCCACTCTATCTGATATCAGATAGAGTGGGCGTATATTTATGTGCTAATCCATAGATGTTTAATCTGGTTTTGTGTTTGTGCATAATGTTGATAATAGTAATTAGTTGCATATCCGTTATTATAGGCTACAGAACCACAGTTATATACCAGTACGGCGGCATGTACACTTCGATGATATTCAATGTAATTTTCTCGTAATAATTTTACTCCATATTTGATATTGTAATGTATAGTGCGAAATGCTGAGTTAGGCCACTTTCCATGCCAACACGAACTGAGTTGCATGAGACCGCGCGCACCAGCGTAGGAAACTGCATTTTTATCAAATGTGGATTCAATATAAATGATAGAAGCTACCGCCGTCGGTGTTGGCCACGACAAGTGTTTGGTATAATGAATAATATATTTAGCAATTTTTTCTCGATCATAAGAGGGTACGTTTGGATTTAATTGTCCAATAACCATACTCAATTTTTGAATCTGTTTTTGATATACATGAACAACAGGATAAGCTTTTGGATAATAAGTAATGTACGGAATAGGTTTATAGAAATATCCGGTCACCATCGGAGCAGGAGGTCGAGAATATTTCATATATTCCTGGTTTTGCGAATTTATGATAGAGAGGAGCGGATTTTGTATAAATAAACTGCTACTCTCATATTCAGTGCTCGCATAACCGACGCTAACGAAGCGACTTAATAGGAAAATCAGAAAGTACAGGAAAGAGACGAACCCCATGGTTCGCATAATGCCGGAGGTACGTAGGTGATACAACAAGTTAGATTTTAACATAACGCTTGTTCCTTTGTAGAGTATAGTAGTACAATAAGTACCAAGTGAAAGGTATTAGAAGTTTTCTAATACCTCGACAGGACTGTCTGGTCTACTACATATCTTCCATCGGTGACAATGGTTAACAATGAACCAAATTCACGAGATATGCAATGTTTATGGATAACTGGCGAGTTGATTGATCTCCTCTTGAGTTAGTTGGTTGAGGTTATTATTCGGTACTGCGAGTGAAAAATACATATTGTTATTTGTCTCGACTGAATAATTATAGCTCGCCGACAATCGATCATGCAGTCTAGGCACTTCAATACCGACCAGATTAAACACTTTGATATCTCGATATCCATTATAAGTATCTATAATGTTACTGTATCGCAAATCTTTGATATCGAGCGAAGTGATCTGATTTGTAAAGTCTGTTACGAATTGGAGGGTATAGCTAGCCAAATTCTGAATAATGGCAATTACCGATTCTACGGTATTTAAATAATTGGCAGACGAATTTAAATTATAGTTCGTGATACTTTCGAAGACTTGAATATATAAATTAACCAGGTCAGTTGTCGTATAGGTGGAGAGGTCGATATAACGTTGATTTAACCAAATATCGTACTGAACATTATTTTGAATGGGCGGTAACGCGTAATCTGAGAAAAGACTTCTGAATGCATTTTCTAAATAGGCTCTGTCATACACACGTTGATTTTCAGCCGTGTAATAGTAATAACTAACACGAGCGTCATATATGCTGTTGCAATAGTTGTAAAAAGCATTAATGCTATTTAATGGAATGTTATTCGGCAATAAAGAAATGGCCTCATTATAAACAGTCTTCAAATTAGACCATTTATAAGTTGCGGCATAATCCACATAGCTCTCAAAACTGTTAAACGAGGGAATTGGATTAATCATTGCGGACGTTGCATATAATGTCGGTAAATAAATGAGTCCGTTCCCAACTAAAAGGGAAGTTATGTATAATAGGAGGTAAACACAGTCTAATGGACTGAGATATATGTATCGTCCATTTGACAGCTGAATGAGAGCGATAGCGTTATATTGAGGAACGCCTATGTTTGAATAGTTGCTGCCCTGTGGCGTATTGAACTTGAGTTCATTAAAATACGCGACATAGACCAGTTGATTAAAAATAGTTTGTTCCAACGTAAAGGCAAACGGATTACCTACCGTTAAGTTATTGGAGTATATAATCTTGGTGTCGTATTGATTCTCTAGTGTATACTGCGTCAAATCGGTGATGGCGCCCAGATTCTTATTGATGTAATATGGATTATTAGTTTCTAAAGATTCTTCAAGATCCAATGTATCGGATAATGAAAAGACATTTGAAATTAATCCGGACTCAATGCCGCTTAAGTTTTCTAAGTAAAAATTCGAGACTGGTAAACCGTTATTGACTGTATTAGTTTTGTGTAGACTAAATGCGCCAATTAAGACATTGTTGGGAGTCGCCAAAAGCTCGATTAAATCCGTGAATATTTTCTTAAAGCCTGAATGACGACGAAAGTGATTGATATTCCGATAAAGATAAAGTCTTTGTGACAAAGTCAAATAATCGATGTATTGAGATAGCCCGTTATGAGAAGCAAGATATTGCGTCACATGAAATGAGTGAGCTTCTATGGTGTGACATCTCAGTGCTCTCAAGTTAATGAGTTTATTCACCAGAGAAACGTAGTAAATTCCCTTTTGTGCCGCTGCGTAATAATCATCCGAAATAGAAAAAGCAGGAACATTCCAACGGACATGAAATCCTCTTGACCAAGTATTGAGGTCTGACATCAATGTATATTCATTTTCTTCTATCAACGAAGCATTGTATGCCAGTATTTCTCCATCTTCTGCCATTATAGCCGTATTGATGTCGACTGGATAGATGATGGATAAAATCAAATCCTGTTGAAGTGGATATTGACTGATCAACTGACTAAAAAAGAAACTCCCTGGATAATAATTTTCAGCAGTCACCGGACTATTCTGAAGATTCTCAACAGTAAACTCCATTCGTAAGCCAGTATCCAGAGAATAAATATATATCATGGGATCATATGAGGTATAGTTACCTGCGAGATTTTGATAATATTTCCAAGTCTCCGGACTATCAGCAGCGGGCATAACGCCAGTATTCGCATACACCCAATTATTAATGGCTTCAGCCACCATCTGACTTTTAACCACGATGCTTCGAACTAAGTTAAAGTTTTCGGATAAATACGCTTGTATTTGAGGATTAGTATTCATTTCGCTTTGTCACCTAGGAATGTAAAATGGCTACAGAAAAGAGGATTCCAGCGGCTCGATTTGTAAGAAAAAATACGGCTCTATCGGCTTTATTGAGTAAGCTTGTTAATAATAAAGTCAGGGAAAAGGATTTTGTTAATGAAGGCGAGTCATATAACGTTATGACTCAAACGGCATCCTTACAGGCCATTTCAAAGGATGTTCAAGAATCTGCAAAAAATACCGAAGCCATAGTTAGCCTGTTTCCAGATATGGAACTATCGATGCAGATACTCATTTCTTCCGTCATTTCTCCAAAGGACATGACTGGCAATGAAATGATTTATAAAGTCGATAATAACTTTTTAACTCCCGACATCACTAACTCATTAATCGATGTCGTAAAAACAGAATTTGAAACTTATTACAATATCAAAGAAGATTTACCTCAGATTCTTCGTGAAGTGTTATTTATTAGTGGCGCATACACTATTGCTATCATTCCTGAAAGTGAATTGGATGTCATTATTAATAACTCTGCCAACATCTCTACGGAGTCCTTTACCAATAAGATACTCGATATCAATCATCACTTCTACAATATCGGTATTTTGGGAGACTCTAAACCGACCAATACGCCAGCAAACTATCAAAAGGCTTTTGAGTCCTTGAATCGGGTTCATGACTTTACTTTTAACGCGCATAATAAAGAAAGTCCTATTTTAAGTGAAGACTCAAGGGTCAATGAGGTTTTGCAGTACGCACAAGAACATGAGATGGAAAAAGATGATATCGATCGTCTTAAGCGTGTCCTGGACTCCATTAAAAATATTACCATTACGGATAATCCAGACTCTTTAAAAATGCCGATGGTAATGCGTCGGAAAGTGGAGCTCTTAAGTCATGAGGCCCTCAAAAACAAATTCAGAGGTTATCGCTCATTTGCGACCGAAGAGTTTGATAAGCCGCCATCATCTATCGATATCTCCAAAATTCGAGATTCTCTTTATAAGAATCCATCGACTAAACCTACGCCGTTTATGTCGTTTACCAACATTAAATCGACTCGAGCGAGTATTGGTCGTCCATTAGTCATGCTTTTGCCGAGCGAGTCCATTATTCCTGTGCATACACCTGGTGAGCCAGATAACCATATTGGTTATTTTGTTCTTGTGGATCATAACGGATCACCGCTGCATATGGTGGAACGCATTACGGCACTGACAGAGCTCGATGAAGGATTAATGGAGCCTGATACGAGCATGAACTCCATTCTAGTTCAAAGAGCTCAAGATAATATTCGCGGCAAAAACATTAAGGGCATGTCTATCGATAACGCACTACCCATTTATACCAATCTCATCGAGCAAGAATTGTTGACGCGATTAGAGAATGGTATTTATGGTAAAAACGTTGAAATTGCTAACGTCAACGACATTTATCGGATTATGTTGGCCAGAACCTTAAAGAACCAAATGACCAAATTGGTTTATATGCCCAAAGAAATGGTAGAATATTTTCGGTATAAAATCCATCCAAACGGCATTGGGAAAGCACTCTCTGAAGATCTTCGGATTCTTTTAAGTATTCGAGCGATGATGCTGTTTAGCCGATTAATGGGCTCCATTAAAAACTCCATTGGTATCACTGAGATTAATCTTAAGCTCGATGAGCGGGACCCAGATCCGCTAAAGACTATTGAAATTACCAAGAATGAAATTTTACGCGCCCGTCAACAGAACTTTCCTATCGGTATCAGCACGCCAATGGATCTTGCCGATTGGGTACAACGCTCTGGTTTAGAATTTACCTTTGAAGGCCATCCGCGTATTCCAGACGTTAAGTTAGAATATAATCAGCACGGTGCGAGCAATATCATGCCGGATGAGGCACTGGATGACGATCTTCGCAAACGTACCATTATGTCTTATGGTCTTTCTCCAGAATCTGTCGACAATGGCTTTAGTGCAGAGTTTGCAACCACTGTTGTCAATAATAACATTCTATTAAGTAAACGTGTGATTATCATCCAAAAGACTATTTTGGCGCACATTAAATCATTACTCACCAAAATTGTTCTCAGCGATTCAGTTATTAAAAATCGACTCATCGAGGTCATTCGTTCGAACCTATCCGAAATTCGTCAAATTGTAAAGAATGACTCAATTAATGATAGTACTTTAATTGAATTTATTATTTCTGAATTTGTCGATATTCTTTCCATTGAACTCCCTCTGCCGAACTCAGTAACAATTAACAACCAAATGGAGTCTTTTGATAAATATCAAGAATTTCTTGATAAAGCATTAGATGCTTGGGTATCCACAGAAATGTATAGTCAGTCCCTATCTGGTGACTTGACTAACCAAATTGAGTCTATTAAGGCCGTTGTGAAGTCTTATTATGTCAGAAAGTGGATGACAGAAAACGGCGTTATGGAGGAGTTGGGTGATATTAGTGAAGACTTAGCTTCCAATAGTTTATTTGAAGCACAGTCAGAATTTATGATGAAGATTATTAAGAATTCCGTCAAGTTTATTGCCGGCATGCAGGAGATGACGCAAGCCGTTAATAAAGACTTTAAGAATTATAGCATTCAAGATACTGGTGCAACGGATACTTATGGTGGTGGAGGCACTACCGATGGATTAGGTGGTGGCGCAGATGAGTTTGGTCTTGGTGACATGGATCAAGAAGGTAATTTAGAAGGAACGCAGCCCGGCGAAGAAGAACCGTCGGGAGGTGAAGGTGGAAATTCAGAGGCACAAGAAACTGCTAATTCAGTACCGGAAATTAAGCCTGGAGATGTAGTCTAATAAGAGACACTTCAGACTTCTTGTCTGAAGTGTCTTAAAATTATGGACCCACCGATCCGTTTGGCGCATTAATAGTAGAAGCATTTATAGAGCCGCTGACTTGTAGATTTCCGACTATCCTCATGTCACCAACAAGCCCCACGTTTTGTGTGGTTAAATTAATAGCCTGTTTACAATTGATGTTTAATGTAGGAACGGTTAATGTTTTTGTTTGGCCTACTGTTTTTGTATCAGTTTCTCCAACACTGGTATTCATGGTCTGGCCTACTTTAAGATTTGAAGTTTGGCCTATCTGAGTATTCATGGTCTTTCCGACCTGCGTATTAATAGTGTCTAAAATGTTGATATTGAATGTCTTAAAGTCTAGAATATTCAGTTGCTTTGAAACACTCTTCCAAAGCAACTGATTCCCGTTGGTATCGATAATACTGATTTCACCAGTTTTAGTATTGATTAATATGTCGTATCCAGATGCTTCACCATCGTTAGTCGAAGTATGCAAATGAATAAACTTATTGAGTGTAGAGACTGTATAATAATAACTCGAATTCGCATCATAGGTTTCTAACGGAGCTCTTTTATTACTATAGCTATAAGTCACTTCTTCTAGACGACGAATATGGGGTTCGAAGAAAAGTGTATCCCAATAATACTTATCGGTATCTCCATATCGGAAAATTTTTACCGATTCATTTTTATAGACATTTGGAGAAGTAGCTCTGTTGGTTTGACCGTTTTGATACCATTTGGCAATGATGGTATTTCCTTTTTTAACCGATTGTCCATTTGCCGTATGGATTTTGGTAGTTTTAGAAAGTTGCCCATCCGCTGTAGATAATTGTTCCATTGGAGCAATAATTGCATAATCGGTATTGGGTAATTTGTCCTCCACCACAATGCCTATTGAGTATAGTTTAAGATTACTATCCTGATGCATTTTGTGCTCCATTTGTCCATGATAAACCAAATTCCGTATAAGGCCCCCATCGAAGAATATTATTTCCGACCGCTAAATTAGAGGCTAGTAGAGTTCGAGCTCTTAAATAATAAGTTAAATTTATATTAAAATTGGATATTATGCAGGATGTTTTATACATATTCCCCACTTTAGTGGAATAATTATAGAATCTGTATATGCCCGTATTAAATGTAGGACTTGTACTAATATTTATTTCTACACCAGGTGAATAGTATAGACTAGACACTGGTAAATTTAATATCGGTTTTCCGTATAAGAACTGAGGTATATAAACATTTAAACCCGTGTTTTCCGAATTGACTTCAACATTCACGGTATTGATCGGAGATATGTCGATTGCTGGTACTGTTTGTACGCTAAAAATAGCTACAGGACTCCAATTTACACCGTCGCAGCTAATCCGAAAATAATACTTTCCAGGCAGATAGACATTCAGAATTGGAATCTCAAAAATCCCCTCAAAAGAAATATATCCATCCGATGTTTTAAATGTAGGACTTAATGAAATCTGAACAATGAAATCGCTCAATGGCGTTATTGTGGCCATTTCGATAGGAATTTGATAAGGATAAGCATCGGTAATAAATTGAACATTATTACTCGGATAGATGATATCCCCTAAAATACAGTTGGACATAGACAGTATCCTTTTCTCGTAGTCAAAAAATTGCACGATGTATTCGGAGAATATCGTATGAGTGAAATTAAGAATTGGTATTTTTGTTTATCGCAGAGCACCGTTAATCGATATATGCATGATTGGACTTCTATGGCAATCGTGGCTGTTCGATCTTGTAAACAACACACAGACTTACAACCTAATTTAATATATACAGGCACTAAAGATAGTTTCACTCAGCTCATGGAGGATATGGGCGTCAATGTGATTTATCACACGTCCGTCCTTTATAACGATCTTTATGCTCGATTTGGCGACGACCCTCAGTTTGGTGTTGGGTTAGGAGCGTTTTTACGATTAGATATTCCGCTTTACTGTCACGACGAATTCGCTCTCTATACAGACGTCGATGTCATATTCAATAAGGCCATTAGCTCAGAAGAAAATGTTTTAAAGGCCATCAAAAACTTTATGGCAGCCCCGCAATTTAATCCGAACGATTACGAAAATGATATCAACAGCGGTGTATTGGTTCTCAATGTTGAGCATATGAGATATCTCTATTTTCGATTGATTAAGTTTGCAGGGGAATATATTCGGGCCACATGTGTGGATTGGGATCAGGGTGTATTGAGAAAGTTTTTTCCTGCTAGAGATCGCAGTAATATGAGTATCTATTACAATTGGAAACCCTATTGGGGCTATAACGAAAAAGCCTCCATCATCCATTTCCACGGTCCAAAACCATTAGCTGTAAAAGATCGTTTAGCTAATGATAAGCCATTCATTCCAGAATGGGAAGAGCTTTACCAGAACAATAAAGACGCCTATGTAAAATATCTTCAGCTGTTTGAATCTTATCTGTGAGGAATCCATGACAC
>JAEHJW020001324.1_pt1 | contig 12900 bp, 17 predicted proteins | sample 9271431 | NCBI WGS metagenome assembly JAEHJW02
ATATTTTCATTCTGTCCTGAATCTCACAGCAATAAATGCGCTAAAAAACCGCTATTCTTCGGCTTTCCTCTGACGATTCTGTTCGTAAAGACGAAAACGCGACGCCGAAACATTCTCTGCCTGATAACTGGCGATTTTGCTTGTTTTATATCTTTCATTCTGTGTTGCTAATGCCGGTACAGTATTCAGAGGGGTCGGCAATGGACACACGGAGGAATTGAGGGATGGGACAGTTCGTAATCGGTATGGATATTGGGTACAGCAACCTGAAGGTGTGCTTTGGCGACACGGATGATGGCTCTCCCATGGATCTGGCATTGCCGGCCGTCTCTGCTCCGGTAGCATCGGTGTCGAGTTCGCTGACCGGTATGCACGATGAAGAAGGGGATGGAGGGGTGCGCGTGCAGGTCAATGGAGAAGCATGGCTTGCAGGAATTCCTCCCAGCATGTCGCATCGAGTGGTCAGGGAGCTGCACGAAGGATATGTGGGCAGTCCCGCTTGGACCGCGTTGGCGCATGCCGGCATGTTGCTGGGAGGCCGGGATACTATCGATCGACTGGTGGTTGGTCTGCCGGTACATCATTTTGAAGATCTCTCACGGCGCAAGGCACTGCGCGATCTACTCTCCGGTGCCCATCAGGTGACACCGAAACGCAGGATTACCGTCAATCGGGTGAGTATTGTGCCACAGCCCATCGGGGCTTTCTTTGACGCGCTGCAGTGGCACAGAGGGGACGGCAAGCTGGAAGACGAACCGTTACTCGTCATTGACCCTGGCTATTTCTCCGTGGACTGGACGCTGGTGCATGACATGCGCTATGACGCTGGAGCATCCAGCAGCAGCATGAACGCCATGTCCCGACTGATTGAGGTCACCCGGTCCATGATGAAGGAAGACTACGGTGCGGCACCCAGCCAGTCTCTGATGGAAGACGCGGTGCGAATGGGCAAGCAGCACATGCGCATCTTCGAGGCGTCTGTGGAGATTGAACCATATCTGCGCAAGGCGGCACAAAGTGTCGCCGTGGAATCCCTCAGTGAACTCCGGACGAATATTCGTCAGGTGGATACGACCATTACCTACCTGCTTCTGGCCGGAGGTGGCGCGGAACTGTATGCGGATGCTGCGCGGACCGTTTTTCCGCGCAGCGCGGTATTACGGTCGGCGTCTCCGTTCATGGCCAACGCGCGTGGGTTCTGGCACTTCGGGGTCCACCTTGAAGCAGAGGACCCGGATGCCTGATCCACTTCGCATCGTATGCGGTGTGCGGGCATCCCATCCGGAGTTGTTGCAGGATCTCGCCGCACTGGATCAGCGTGACCGGCCGGAACGGTTGCGTGTCCTGGCGACTCTGGGGCTGATGTATTTGCGGCATGGGCTAATTGCACCTTCTGCAGCAGTCCATCCGGGCGAGACGCAACAGGCAGCGGTTCTTCATGGTGATTCCCCACCATCCAAAGCGGTTTCGCGCAGGTTGGCCCGCAATATGGCCTCCAGCTTTTCTGACTCATCGTAAGTTTCTTGGGATCAAAATGATCCAGCGCACCTTGTTGTCACCCCACGTCGCACCCGTTCTAAAACCATTACCGTCATTCAATGCAGTGGTTTACCCGTATTTTGAAAAATGGATTGTCGCCCAAAATGGGTAGGATAATCGTTTTCAGGTCGGCCATTTTCTAGCACACATCAGCCAGTTCTGAATGTCATACCACGGAGGTTCCTGTGTATAACTTTGATTTCAACATCAAGGAATATGGTGCCGCTACGGCACATCTTTCCTGGGATGAGGATGCCGCTTATCAACGCCTGCTCAGGGCGTATTATCTTAGAGAGTCCCCGCTGCCAGCCTCGTTCGATGCGGTTTGCCGTTTAACGAGAGCGCAAACGAAACGGCAGAAGGATGCCGTGAAATCCGCGCTGGAGGAATTCTTCTACATGGAAGATGACGGCTGGCACCAATACCGTTGCGACGAGGAGCTGGAGCGCTTCCATGAACGGACCCGCGATGCGCGCGCCAAACAGCAGGCCGCGAGGGAGCGACAGCAGCGACACAGGGAGCATCGTTCACTGCTTTTTAAGGCACTTCGTGAGTACGGCGTGACGGCGCCTTGGGATACCACCAATGTGGTACTCACGGAGATGTTGGCGGAAGTGCGCAGGTCTAGGGAAGAGCAGCCCGCCAGGAAGGTGGCGCAAACTGCGAACAGCTTGGCGCAGTCTTCCGCAGAGCTTGAACCGTTACTTGCAGGCGACGCACCGGTCACTGACCTGTCACAGACCTGTCACGCACCTGTCACGCGAACTAAAACGGCTATATCTGTATCTGTTCCTGTATCTGTATCCGTACCTGATCTCTGTAAACAAAACTTAGACCAGGAGCTTTTCACACACACTAACGCGCAGGCGCGTGCGAACACGCAAGACAGCACCTTGGAAACAGATGCGGACGCGGCCGCGTCCGCCGTTGTGTGTGAACGGCCTCCTGTGGAAATTTCTTCAAAAAACGATGGCGCCACTTCATTTGTGCAAACACGACTGGCTGAGCCGATGCCCATCGTGGATTTGTTTACCAAGGCGAGTGATGACTTGCCGCCTGATGACCTATCACTTTTGTCGACGGAAGCTGACTGGTGGATGTCCGGTGGTGAAGCGCCACCGCCACTTGGTGACGATGGCGGCACTCCCATTGCCGGGGAGCAGCATCCAATTGCCGGTAGCGAACCACAGGATGTGGCTGGTGGAGCGAGCAAGCAGCATTGTCGCTTCGAAGAATTCTGGGCGATTTACCCCACCAAATCTGGCAAAAAAGTATGCCTGGCCGCGTGGAAGAAAAGGAAACTGGATCGTATAGCGGAAAAGATTATTGCTGACGTGGCCGAGCGCACTCTGCGGGACCGCCGGTGGTTGAGGGGAATCATCCCTAATCCTTCAACGTACCTCAATCAGGATCGGTGGCAGGATGAATGGGAATCTTCAAGTTACATGCAGCAGGCTGGTGATACCGCGAATGCCATGAAACCTTCTTGCGACACGGAAAATGAATCGCCGTATGTTGTCGCCGGGGTAGACTATTCAGGGTACAGCGCGGTCGGCCGTGCGAACGCGCTTGAGGCGAAGGAGTTTCTTGCCGAACTGAAAAGCATGCGGGAAAAGGAGCAGCAGAATTGTCAACTACCCCCTGCCTGAAGGCAGAAGCTAGCAAGGCGGTACGCAGGCTGGGTTGACCAGGGGCACGAGCGGTAGCGTGCAAACAGCCCCGAGGGGAGACCGCTGCGCGGAGCAATCCGCAAGGCGGCGTCACAAGTTCAGATAGCTTCGACTAAGGAAGGAGAAGCGGGAGCAGGCGCTATCCCTCCCCGGCGGGAATGCCGGGGTTTCCCGCGCAATTGGATGAATAGTTTTACGGGAAGCGATCCGGAAGTGTCGGAAGATGAAGAAAGATTCACCAATGCTATCATGGCTGTGTCCGAGTATTACGGACGCACCATAAAAAAGAGTGTTATTTATCTGTATTGGCTTGGACTGAGAAATTACCACATCGAGGATGTCGAGAGAGCGGTGGCGCAACATTTGCGCAACCCTGATACGGGTCAGTTCATGCCAAAAATCGCAGACTTTGTGCGCATGATTGAGGGTGGCACCAAAGACACGGCGGCTCAGGCATGGAGTATTTTTGAGGAGGGCCTTAGACGGGTCGGGACGTATCGCGACATCGTCTTTCCTGATCCAATTATTCACAAAGTGGTCCAGGACATGGGCGGGTGGATAGAGTTTGGTAACAAGAAAGAAAAGGACTGGCCCTTTGTGGCACAAGATTTTCAGAGTCGCTACCGGGCATTCAAGGCCAGGAGCGTCATTCCGGAGTATCCACCAGTGCTTCGCGGCGTGGTCAACGGCAGCAATCGGTCCAATGGCTACGCCCTGGAACCTCCGGCTTACTTTGGGCCGGAGGCACTATGCAAGCAGGTGCAGCAATTGGGATCAGTGCAGCATGGTACGCCGCATACATTGGCAAACGATGCGCAACGACTCATTACGCGCATTGCAGATCAACGGAATGCCAGGCATGCCTCCTGAGCGACACTCTCAACCCGCTAAAGCGGGTAAGCTTCTTGCTGCGTGACACGGTTAAAAAAAATACGCTATTTATTTTGATCTGTTAAGTTAAAATCGTTTAAGGATAAAACAAGGCTATAGGCCATAGGGAGAGAGAAGTGGACGAAGGGACAAACCATCAGCGAAGTGCAGGTGATCATACGGGTATTCTGTTTTGGCTAGGGGAGGGGTGGGAATTGATGCTGCGCCGGCCGTTTCTGTTTTTTGGCCTGGCTGTGTTTTCCGTGGAGACTGCGCACCTGCCCCCCATAACGCAAGTCGGTACGGCATTTTTATTCGTGCTGGCCGGACTGCTGGCACTGTGGATGGCGGACATGGGTGCGGGGTACACGGATGCCTTCCGTCTGGTCAAAACCACCTTTGGGCCGACATTTCGATGGTTGGCGACGCTGTTTGTTGTGTTATCAGTTACCATGCTGTCAATAAAATGGCTGGTCCCCACGGGGGCTGTGTGGGCACGTCTGCAGTATGCTCCGTTCGGCGGGGCATTGCCTTCCGTGTCCATGCGGTACTTCAGCTATACGGTGTTCGACTTCGTGGTTATCTCCAGCGCTTCCTATGTGGTCCTACAGACGGCGCTGCTGTTGTATGGCATTCGCTCCTCGGTTGAGGGATCTCTCATGGCGGCGTCATCGGTCATTGGCACGACGCGGTATGTCGCGTTTCTGGCATTGGGCATCGGCATCTATGCGGCATGGACTTTTCTGGCGACGGTGACTTTCGGACCGATGGTCTTCTTGCTGGAGTTTATGTCTGGGCTATTGAACGTGTCGGCCCTGGTCGCGGTCTACTTTATGGCGCGCCATGTTTTTGGTGGTGTAAGCCAAAACATGCCTGTCTCACCGCAGACTGAGGAGTCTTAATGTGATGCGTGGATACTCTGAAGTACCGGAAAAGGTTTTAGAAGAACTGGCCGCGCATGCACGCGAGCGCTTTGCCTCTCTGCACAAAAAGAACCGTGAGAAGATGCTCGGTGTGATGATCATGACGATGGGCGTCAATGGAGAATGCGCTACGGCCATCATCGCGGACCCGCACCAGGAGGGGCACATGACCAGGGCCGCCAAGGATTTTCTGGCGCTGGAAATTCTGGACACCGTATCCAAAAACCTACGCGGGGAACGCACTGGCATCATGGCAAACTTACCCATTATGGCATCCGGTGTAAGTGATGAGCAGTTGGATAACGTCCATTAGACTTGAGCATCTTGACATCCTCCTCGCCCTCTCGCGCTTAGCGCTCGCCGCGCTCAAGCGCGAGAGGGCGAGGATTCCTTCCTGCCAATAGCGGCCATACTACAGCCACTTCGATTGCATTGCCTCAGAGGCGCTTCGGCGCCTTTTTTTATGCCCGAAAAACGGGTTTTTGGCCGTATTTTGCATGCCGAAATGTCCATGCAGGGATGTCATGCTGATGGGGTAAATTTGGTTGTGTAGAAAGGAGTAAGTAGGGATGGCTGTACCAGAAAAGGATTTGGCCTGGGCGAAGGCCGTTGGTCCGGATTATGCGCATCGCGAGGAGTACCGTCGCCCTCCGTCGTATCGGCGGGATGAGGTGCTATCGACTGTTCAAACGAACAAGAAATCAGGAGGTAAGTTGAACAAAAATTCTGGAGTATCGGCTGGAAACCAACGAGATCGTCTATTGATACAGCAAAAGGTGCTGCAGGCGATTGAAAAGGACATTCGGCGACCTGGGCAAATCGAAAAAGCCATTGGTCATTCGATGCAGTTGGTTATCCGTGCGCTGGAGCTGATGAGAGAGGAAGGGCTTGTAAAAAAGTCAGGAGGCGATTGGTATGTCGTCCCAGCCATTCCGGAATCCAATGCCGAACAATCTGCATCTGAGTCTCCGCCTGAGTCTGCGTTGCCAGCACCTTCTGAAGTGGCAACCGCACCAGCGGTTATGGTTGATGAGTCGGAATCCGTTCAATGGGAGCCCTCCTTACCTTCAAACCCGTTCGATGACGAACTGAAGCATGCGGTGGATTCCTGGTTGGCGCATGGCATCAACTATGCGATTTCAGCCAGCGAGGTCCGTTTGCAAATGCGTGACTTGCAGAACCGAATCGGCAATATCGTCGCAGAGAATAACGATCTTCGCCTTCAGTTGGAGTCGGCGCGATACAAATTGGGTCGATTCCGTGCATTGGTGCAGGAAATAGGTGATATCTCCGCCTGATGTTCCGCGTTTTGGTTTCTGAGAAACCGCAAAAAAAAAGCGCGGCAACAAAATTGTTGCATCATAGATTTACCTAACGAAGCTGGTTCGCCACGAGCGGCGGTAAGACGGAGTTGGGATTGTCTTTTTAGCACAGATTGTGCAGCCTTAAGGGGGTTTGTTTAGATGAAGAAGTTACGTGTATTGTTTGCCGCGTCTGCTGTTATTTCCGCCATGGCCGTTGTTCCGGCGTGTGCCGCACCAACTGTTCCCGTCAGTGCCACCGGGGTAATCGGGCACGAACAAAATCCCATCGTTGCCGCTAATAATGAATTCGGCTTGGCCATGACCGGCCAGTTGATGAACTATCAGGAGCACATTACGCCCGGACCTTCCGATACCGAGTCTGGATGGACGCCAGGCTTTGCCGTCAAGGGCTCGTATATGGGTTCGAATGGTTTCTATACCGCACTGCGTTACGACTACTCCAGCGGTAACATCGCCTATCACGGTGCTCTTCAGGGTAGTGCTGGTTTTGTGCCATATAACGGCACCGATAGTGCTAGTACGCAGCGACTGCTGGGGCGTTTCGGGTATGGATGGTCTCTTGCCGGCAATATGATGCTGACACCTTATGCCGCGGTAGGCTGGCAGCATTGGAATCGTCATCTCACCGGACCTTACGGCTATACCGAAACCTACAATGCGGCATTGGTTGGCGCCGGGGCGATGTTCCAGTACGCCTGCGACCCTCGCCTGGTTGCCACGACCAACGTCGAAATGCTGGCGGTGGCTGGCGGTGGCATGACGCCGAATTTCGCCAATGGCTTGTTCGGGTCCGCATCCTTTGGCGCGAGCGGCGAGGAAAAGGTCAGCATTGACGCAGATTACCGCATCACTGGTCCATTGCATCTCTACGGCGGACTGAGCTACACCCATTTCAATTATACGGGTGGGTCACTCAAACATGGTTTTCGTGAACCTTTGAGTTCCACGAATCAGTTCGGCATGGATCTCGGGCTGGGTTACTCGTTTTGATTAAGGCATAACAAGACCTGCGGGAGGTTTCTTGGCGGGTTGAAAAACCTGCAAAAACACCCGCAGTCTATGCGGAAACATATCGGTTTTCTCCATCTTGTGAATCGACCGACTGGCCGCCGTTAAGCGGCCATCTAGTTTATTGGAGATCACAAACGGTGAGCAAAGTAAGAGAAGGTGTTATTGACGTGTTCTGGGCCTTGGTGTCCATGTGTATGCTGGCCGTCCTGTCACTTCCCCTCGCGCTATCAATTTTTGTGGCAATAACGATTTGGTTACTTCCTGGGGCCATTGGACAGTATCTAAGCTGGGCGCACATCCTTTCCATTCTGAACGGGCCTGGAGCTCCACACGACCTATTTTTAGACGCAAAGTTTGTTTTCAAGGTGTCATGGATTATTGCGTTCGGAGCGAAACTGATGGTCCTGGCGGATGATCAGAATATAGCAAGAATGGTACGCGGGGCTTGTACAAACAGGCACTTTGAACATGCAAGCGAGGATGTGGCTCTGGGCGATGCGGGGGGTGGCAAATGAAGGCAATAGCTGGTGTCGTGTTGGTATTTTTCGTCTTGGTGGCCTTTGGTGCCTTGTTGCTGTATTGCATGGCGGCGGAACGATTTGGTTCTGACGGAGCGCCGGATTATGGCTGATTTTATTCGCTCGGCGTGCATCGGTTGAAAAAGGATAACAGTTGGCTAATTTGCAGCATATCGCAGAGAAAGTAGTAAAGCTGGTGAGGTCCGGTAAGGGTTCAGATGGTTTGCTTGTGGCGCTCGGGTATTTGATCGACGAAGTGGATATTGATCCAGATATGAAAGAGTGGGTGAACGATTCGAGTGGTTTTGACATTGAACGAGCCATTGGAGAAGCGGCATGCGTAAACCAGGAATATCTGAGTACATTTTTTATGAGAGTATCGGAAACGAGGAATGTTGGAGGCCTTAGTGTCTATCTGGACGAATCAGGTCCACGTTGAAGATGACCAAATGCTTCTCCAGTTGTTGGATCAAAAAAACATTCATGAGAAGGCCGTTATCGTATTTGAGTGTTTTTCTGACCCGGCATGGGACCCCCACGACCATGAAATAACGACTGAACGTTGGCAGAACGAAATGGTGAGGTTGATTGAGGTATATCAGTCCACAGGGCAGCTAAATGATGCTCGACGAGCGGCCGTTCACCATTCCAAGCTGATGTTTGCGAGGGTGCTTCTCCTGGGTTATTTGCAGGCAGTTGCCTCAAAAGAGACGCATTATGCGGTCGAGGCCTTCAAGTGGTGGATGCAGGGCAAGGATTATTGGTTGCGAAAGTCGGTTAATGTGTTGCCCAGCTTTTCGCAGCGTGGATTGGAATTTGGCAACTGATAGTCTGGTTTAGCAGAGCTGAATTGCAATAGGATGTTTCTGGAGGGTTTGTGGAACGTAATACACAAGAAGCTGGCGGTTGGTATACCGTTGAAGACGATGGCTGTACTTTTCTATATGGTGCCATTCCTATAACTGATCTGCACAGCATCCTTAATAATCGGCTTGGTGACAGGATGGACATACATCTTGCGCGCATGGCCAGATCCACGATGGTCATCGGTCCTGAGTCTCGTTGCACCGCACTTCACGAAAAATATGGAGCACTGGAAAAAGAGCGGGTTTTCGCGGCCTATCCGTGGCTACCGGAACCGGCAAAAACATGGTTGGCGACCGGGGAACAGGGGTTGTCGTCTTCTCTGCTGTTTTTTGTCATGACCGGTGTCAAGCCTTTCTATCTGCAAGGAAGGAGTATGGTCGAGTATGCGAACATGCTGCCACGGGACGTCGCAGATTTTCGTCGGTGCGATGCGCTTTTGTCTGCTGTGCCTGAGTTCGCTGGGCGAATGGATGAAACGGTCAGGCTGTATCCAGCATGGGCGCCGCTGGTCGAAAACTGGGATACGCTGAAGGCGATGCTTTTGCGCCAGTGGAAAGATGGCGAAGAAAGCAGCGGATCTTCATTCGGTGCCTATCTGCAGCTTTTGTATCACGGGCAAAGCAGTGTCATGTCGGGGACAGGCAGATGAGGTCGCTGGCGCTGATTGTGGCCACGTTGTTTTCCATGGGGCCTAGCCATTTGCATGTGCATCCGCATGGCGCACCGATCATGGCTTCACCGGTGTCTGCCAAGCCAGCGCCTCTCCAGCCAGTGGTGGTTAAGAAACGCCGGCGTCTGTCCATACCCAAATTGGCCGGTGAATATGCGGGTGCAGTGAAGCGCGCGGCCTTGTCGGCGCATGTTCCGCCGCGCCTTGTTGCCGCTGTATTGCATGTCGAAAATCGCGGATTCATCAATCGCTGCGCGGACCGGGTGAGTTCGGAAGGCGCCATTGGCCCCATGCAGCTCACGCCGCAAACCGCATGGGATACCTTGCGTGTGAACCCGTGGAATCCTCAGCAGAACATCTCCGGTGGCGCGCGGTATCTGGCAAGGCTGATTCGCCAGTTCAACGGCAATATTCTGCTGGCTCTGGTCGCCTATAACGCGGGGCCTACCGCAACGGCACAAGGCGATGCCCCTTCATCCGCATGGCATTATGCGCACGCTGTCATGCGCTATGCCCAGCTTTCGAGCGCCGCGTCATGACCAGACGAATTGCTTCCACCTTACGTGTTTTGTCCGTTTCCGTTCTGGCGGTAGCTTTGGCTGGCTGCCTCTCGACCGATCATGCCATTCGTCATCAGCCGTTGGCTGCGGCTGCGCAGTCGGCCACCAAGACGACGGGCGCACTTACGCCGCCGCTCCATGTCCTGCAAGGGCCTGCCGCCCTGCAAGGAACGCACCAGGGTCGAACCGCCTTCAGCCGGTACTTCAACAAGTATTGCTCCGGCGATTTGCGGAATAATCGCGGGTGCTTTCATTATGCGGTGGCTCGGCTGGAAACGCTGGGTTATCTGCCGGTCAAGCACTCGTTTATCCACAATAATCACGGGAATGTTCTGCGTCACGATGCTTTTCGATTTGCCGTGCCGGAACCGCTCCAGCACACGGCTGACCAATATGCCTGGAGCTGGAATAACCCGTTTATCCGTGGCGCGATGATTCAGTTTGAGCGGGAGACTGGCGTGCTGGGACAGAAGGGCGTTTCGTATGGGCGTCCACACCGTGCCGTGGTCGCCGCGTTGTTTTCGAGAAATGCCCAGCCGGATACCGTGCCGTGGGAGTGGGTTTTCGTGGACAAGCATCGGGGTACGCCGATGCCGGAAACCCTCAAGGTCTGGAACGCGGTCGCCCAGCACTATGTTGGACGGACGCTGATAAATACGGGCGTCCTGGGATCGACCCCGAATGGCACATGGCCAATTTACCAGCGCCTGCCCAGTACGACCATGCGCGGTGTTTTTCCTGTTCCGGTGTCCGCGCAGGAGTACGCCGCGCTGTCTGGCCAAGTTGTCCAGCAATGGGCCGGCAGCACGTTGTTGCAACCCGCGCGCGGCATGGTGAATGGTCATCCCGTGCGTTGGCAGCCGTACAAGGATCCGGGTATCCGCTGGGTGAACTACTTTGACGATGGGCGAGGCATACACTACTACCCGCGTGCCCGTTACGGTTTTCCGCAAAGCGCAGGGTGCGTGGAAGAGCCGCTGAAGCAGTCGGCCATTGTCTACAAGCTGCTGCATTACGGCGTGCCGGTGACCGTCGAAAAACTCGCGTATCGTAAGGCAGGGATGACTCACCCCGCTGATTTGGAACTATCCACGAGCATCCATATGGGGCGCTGCGGCTTGTATTACTCACGGGAAGGAGGGGCTTCATGCTGAACGGGTGCGATATTTGCGAAGAGCCTCGCCAGAGCGGCTTCACGCTGGTCGAGGTGCTTATTGTTCTGATATTGCTTGGAATATTGTCAACGATTTTCCTGGTCCACATCGACGAGTCTTCCGCGAGAGGCAAAACACTCTATCTGGCCCTTTCCTCTGTTTCGCACTCTGCAGAGGCTTTTGATGTGAGTCTTGGGGTCTATCCGACGGTTTACGCCGCCATGTTTAATCCGGCCTTTGAGCAAGACAACTCCGGTGGCGCCAACCTCTCAAAGACCTGGAATGGGCCTTATGCAAAGGCGCGGCATGTTGGGCCGGGAGGAAATCTCCACTTGGACCGTATTTCATCGGGAGTGGTGGTCACGTTCAATTCCATTCTGGGCGGTGGCTCTGGAGGTTCAGCCAGCAACCAATACGACGTAGTGGCCAACAACGTACCGCCGCAGATAGCCGTGGCTGCTATCAGGGATTGTAATGACTCCAGTAGCGCATCGGGGTCCACGGGACCATGCACGCTGGTCAAGGACGGGCAATATGACCAAGTGTATTACACGTTGGAGAGCAGCCAATATGGCGCAATTGGCAATTCCCAGAACTATAGTCTGAGTTCCTCTCTCTTATCCGGTAACGGGATGAATATGTCCAGTTACGGCGGTTCTTTTTCTCTCAATACACCGCAGGCCAATGTCTATTCCAGCGGATATTCCAGTAGCATCACGTACTCTCCAAGTGGTGGCTTCAACGGATGCCTGAACATCACAGGTACCGCGGAGGTCGGGCATGTTTGTGGAGGCAATTCTGGGATATGCGGGAGCGGGAATACGATAACGGCCAATTCATCACCATTGTCTTCTTGTGCTGGAGGAAATGCCTATAGTGCCGGCGGCGAATCATCCTACGCCACACAGACAGCGACGGGTGGTCCTATCAGTTACCAGGGCGGGCAATTCTCTGGAAGCCCAATCGTCGTCAATTACATCGGCCCCAACGGCAATCCACACAGCATCACGTTCACGCCGAATGGCACTTGCATGGCCGAAAGCGTGAACGGACAGAATGTGGGGAATTATTGCCCTTGAGCCGGACGCTGGAAGGATCACAGCATGGAAATAACGTGCTGCAGCGGCATCCGCGAGTTGGCGAACCGGAGGAGGATTCCAGGCCGGATTGCTCTATCGCGGCTTAGCCCGTCTCATTGTTCGATGCTTTTTGTATCATTATGTGATGCCGCCATCACGGATAGGCAATCTGAACCTCCACACGGCTAAGGCCGTGGACTTGGAAGGTGGAAACGGGACCTTGAACCACCAACCTTCTTCGACTAAATCTATAAAGCCATGAACCAACAAAGGAGCATCCTTATGCACAAGCAGGAATTGGTAAAGCAGGTCGCCACGGCGGCAGACGTTTCGCAGCAGACGGCGGCGGCGGTCATTGATGCGGTGATTCACGCAGTAACCAACGCCATGGCCGTCGGCGGGAGCGTCAGCCTGGTGGGTTTTGGCACATTCAGCGTATCCGAACGCGCCGCCCGCCAAGGCCGCAATCCAGCAACCGGGGAGCCCATGGATATTCCAGCATGCAAGACGCCGCGCTTCAAGGCGGGCAAGGTGCTCAAGGAAGCGGTTCAGAGATGAGCACGGTGACCAAACAGGATCTGACGGATCTCCTGGTGGAGACCATTGGGTTGACCGGCAAGGAGAGCAAGGCGCTGGTGGAGTCATTCTTTAGCACCATTCGCTGCACGCTGGCTGACGGCGAGCCTGTGAAGCTGTCGGGCTTTGGCAATTTCG
>JAEHJW020002086.1_pt1 | contig 12878 bp, 16 predicted proteins | sample 9271431 | NCBI WGS metagenome assembly JAEHJW02
CGCTAAAATCGACCGCCTGTAATGCGATAAGAGCGGCGATCGGCAGGGGGGTCGCTACCTTGGCACCCCCGGAAATCCGGCCGCCGAGTCGGCTATCTGCCGTACTTGCGTGATTTCTCCACGTCGTGGCGCCCATCCGGGTTCTGGCCGGGAACGCCAGAATTTCGCCGACCGGCTGCGAGGGCGGCAGTTTGATCGATCAAGCTCCGTCCGAAGGCGGCGCACCAGCCGACGCGCCCACTTCGATGATGGCCTGCTCATGGAAACTCTCAGTGATGATGGAGTGCCGGCCGCCGGTCAAACAGACCGCGCCGGCTCTTGCTCTGCGCTCAAGGTAGCGACCCAAGCCGCCCGAGGAGGATGAGGTGGCATGCCACCGCGAAACCGAACGCTTGGGTAGCCGGTGTTGTTTGGACATGACACCTCCGGCTGGTCACGCCCGCCGCGAAACGCAAAACGGCGGGATGGCTAACATTCAATCAAATGTTGCCTCGGGGTCCTCGCGCAGACGGCGCAAATAATCTATTTCCGCCAGAATGCCGTTCGACCACGGCTCGACGGTCGGAGGCTCGATCGTACAAACTTCGGACCACTCGGCGGGAACCGATCCGCGAGGAGTGTTGTACAGTCTGTGCCGAATGCCGATATCCTTCAGCGTCGCAACACGGGTCGCAAACTCAGCGACGATGGCCGCTGCGGAACGCACCTCGGGGAGCTGCAAAGACAGCTCGGCGAGGCGGCGGCGCCAGATCGCTAAATCGACCGCATCGATGTTTTGCGCGAGCGCCGCCTGCGCCTCCCTCGTTAGCTCCTCCAGCGCCGGTAATGCTGCCTCGGCCGCCGTGGCATTGCGCTCGGCCTCCCGCAGCTCCCGCTCCGCCGTCTCGACTGCATCGGTCAGTTTCGTGTCCGCGCAAGGATTGCCGGCTTCCATCCGTTTCTTGCGGTCCGCCGCGTCCGCTTCACGAGCCTTGGCCGCACGCTCGGCCGCTGGAGCCACGAGGTCAAGTTGTGCCCGGATGGACTGCTGCCGCTCCTTCGCAACTTCCAGTTCGCGCTCCAGACTCTGGCGCTCGGCGAGCCACTGTCTGATTTGCGCCGTTGCCTCAGAAATGATCGCACGAGCCTCGCACGTCTCATCAACGGTCGAAGCAAGGGCGCCGTTGATAGCCTGCGGACCGAATAGATTGCGCATCGTTTCGCTGATTGCACTTAACATGTCACGCCACCTTTCCCGGTGTCCGGTTGATTTTCAACTTGGTTCCGCCTGTCATGAAGGGCGCCATCCAGGCGCGGTTATCACCGAAATATTCGGTAACGACATGACCACCCTCGCTGTGCTCGTGCGGGTGTAAGGTCATCGGCGCAGATCCGATCCCCGTTTTTGCGGCCCGTGTTGCATCCTGATAGATCCGAGCCTCGACCGCACCGAACGCATCATCCCGCAATGCGTCCATGTTAGTCCGACTCAGCATCGGTGAGTGACGCTTAAGCCCGTCCGCCAGCCGATGCCGGTAGGCCGTCGGACTTTCCCCCGGCATGGGCGCTGGGGTCTGATAACCAAACTTCATAAAGATGGCATCCGCGCGGTGATAGGCATCCGCGAGCTGATTCCTCTCTTCGGGCGTGGCCTGTCGCTGAAGTCGGGCCAACATCGCACGCAACTCACGCACCTCTGCTTCCATGCGCCGTTGCCCCGAGCTGTTTAGCTGCATGCGGCCGGACTGAAAATCCCGGTCCGCCTCGGTCGGCTGGCGACGCTGGCCCGAGGTCGTGAGATGCACAATCCCGTTTTCCAGGTCGCGATCGACGCCACGTTGGCGGGCGCCGGACATGCGAGTCGTTGCCGATGCGGACTCACTCGGAATAGAATCATGCTCGCTACCGGGCATGTCTCGCTCGGCTTGTTTGATTCGTCGCTCCAGGTCCGCAATGGAGCGCCGCAACGTCGTTGCCCAAGCCGGGCCGTCTTCCGAAATCTCTCTCAAGTTTGTGTTAGCCATTTGCAATTACCTATGGGTGTTGAAAATTACCGCACGCCCTGAAGGGTGCGGGCTCGCCAATCGCGGTCATCCAGTTATCCAGGTTCATGGCAGCTTGAAACTCCAAAAGGGCAGTGTTAGCGGGTTCAGTGGCGGGGTGCCGATGTGCGCGAGCGCCTGCTGGGTTGTTGGGGCCCAGCCGGGGCGATTGAGCTTCGTGCGGATTCGCTCGATTTCGGCTGCGCGGCGAGCCTTCCAGGTCGCGAGATCGGTTTTGTAGTTTTCCGTCAGCTCGTCGCGGTAGGCGGCGATTGCCTGCACCGCAAGTTCGCGCTTACTCGGCGCAGCGGGGATTTTCTTTCGGGGGGTATCGTCAGACATGTGTTACTCCAGGGAGTCAGGATGAGCAGGGGAGTCAGGATGAGCAGGCGAATCAAGCAAGCGCCGGGCTCGGCCCAACGCATCGAGCGCCGCCTGCGAGCGCTCGGAATCAAGGGTGGACATAACGACATCAATGAGCCGGATGGCCTCGCTGTGAAGCACGCGCCGCACAAAAACGGCGCGCAGTCCCGTCAGCTCAATGACGGATGCAACATTGAGGCCGCGAACCGCCATTTCAATGACTGCCGCCCGCAGTGCCGCGAGCGTCGCGAGCACGTCGGGACTTTGAGGATCTGGAACACGAGCCAAGCGCTCGATCACGTCGGACAGTGTGCGCTTCATGACCAGCCCTCATCGATCATGTGTTGCACCACTTCGCCAGGGAGCCGCGCGCCATACGCGGGATTGATCGGCGGCGGCCCGAGCCCCAGTGCGAGCCGCGAAAGCGGGCGCCAAGTCGGATCGCCGAGTTTTTTTTGAATCGCGGCAATCGCGGCTTTTTCCTTTTCGCGGTACGCCGCCAGGTCGCTCTCATACTGCATAACGCGATGCGTCCTCACTTCCGAGTCATGCGTTGAAGGAGTGATGACGGGAGGCACGGCTGCCGTGTTAGCCGATCGCGGCGAATTGAGGAGGCAACCACACGCGGCAGTGACGAAGGCCGCCAGCAATGAACGCTCGGTGTCAGTGTTTCCGGGCTTGTAACCCAGAACTTGGCTCATCAAGTGATTGCCCGTAACCGCGCGGAATGGCGTTTGCCGCGCGTAGGCGGGGTGCGCAATCTTGGTGCTCAGCCCCAAATTGACCATCTCGCGCACTTGAGCGGCGCGCTCATCGAGCGTTGCCGGCAACTCCGTTGAAACAAGCAGGCGCAGGTCCCACGGCGGACCGGCCCGGTTTCCGAGAATTCGCCATGAGACCGTCTTGAGCGCCGAGCACAACGGCTCCTCGGCAAAGATCGTCGTGACCGGATCGGCAGCGCCGGTGATCTCGCTGAGTTCCTGCGCGCGCACGAATACATCAACCAGCGTCTCCTCGCGCAGGTCGGCGTACTCGATGACGCTCCAATCGAGAATCAGCAGCGGCCAACCAACGCCGACAGACCAGCCGATGTGCACAAATCCGATGGCGCTTCCGGGCTCGGGCGTGACTGCGGCGATGACGGCAACATAACGGGGCTTGCCTTCCGCATACGGTCGCGGAATCGCCAGGGCCTCGCCATTGACCAGCAAGGCGGAACGAGCGAAGTAAGAACCAGCCCCCGCTGCCTTGTTCCGAATGAGCGGACTCAACGCATACCGCAGTGCATCGATGCAATGATTGTTGGCGTCGAGCACCTCGGGGAGCGGCGCGCCGGTTAGCCGATCCTGCTTGAATGAGTATGCCCCGCATTCGTCCAAAAGATGTCGGCATGACGGATCGATAACGATGCGCTCGAATGATCGCAAGTATGCGATTCCATCATCGATGGACCCCGGCCACTTGTCGGCCGAGCGGCAGCCCGGTATCCCATTGCGCGCGATGTAGGACGTTGACTCGGGCCGCGCGCTGTCGGCGTAGACAACATGGCGAGAGATACCGGGAATCGAGTTCTCAAGTGATCCCGGCAATGCGTCGATATCCGCCCCGAGTGCCCAAAATTCCCGATCGACATAGAGCGTGCGAGTTACATCGGCAACGTAACAGCGGACCCCAGCGGAGGGGTCGCGGGCGAAGCCGTAATCAAGCCCGTGATATGGACCGGCCCAGGCTGGCGATACCTCGAAGGATTCTGCGACGTACTTGCCTCGCAAAATCAGCGCATCCGATACCTCGCGCGGGAAACCTTCCCAAACGTGCCGGTAGCCATCGGGGTCGGTCTTTTCGAGCCATTGGCGCTCGGCCTCCGCCTCGGGGGACAGATACGGGTTATCGCGATAGCTGACTTTTTTGACAAGACAGCCGGGCGGCGGATTCTCGACGAACCGCAGCAGTACGGGGTCGGTCTTCGTCATCGGGTTGAACGAGATGAAGAATCGACTGCCCGGCTTGCGGATCGTCGGGAGCAGCGTCTCCCAACTCAACTCAGAAACCGACTGCGCCTCCTCGACCCAAACAATGTCAACGCCTTCATAGCTGCGAATTTTAGAAGCGTTGTAGCGCAAGCCCTCGAAGTAAAACACGGTCCCGTTCTTGCCGATGATGCGGTCGGCCTGCACTTCGTAAAAGTCATCCAAACCAAGCATCACAATCTGATCGGCGAGAAGTCGATATGCGGACTCGCGAATACTGCCTTGGATCTCGCGGCAGCAGAGCACGCGCAGCGGCGCATCGTGAGCCTGCACGAGCAGCACGCGGGCAATCGACCAGCTCTTGGCAGCGGCGCGACCGCCATATAGCACGATGAACCGGACGGTTTCCCAAAGCACCCGAAACGCTTCGGGAACCAGGGTCGCGCGATCGCGCGTCAGCTCACCTGAGAGCCGCCGCTCGAGGCGCCGCAGAAAATCATCATCTTCGTGGGTCATGGGCAGTGCTCCAAGATGGCCGGGTCACGGCCCGGTGCGGGCAGTCCGAGCTTGGCGGTGCGCCATTCCTGCAGGCCGGCCAGCACGCTCCGTAGCGCGTCGGGGTACGGCTTGAGCCAGCCGATAAGCCGGTCTTCGAAGTCGGCCATGGCCGGGGATGCCAGGACCAGGGTGTTGTTCGTGACGTTCGCCGTCGCCCGCCCGAGGTCGCCCGTGAATTGGCCCTGGAGCCGCAGGAGGTCTGTCAAGCGTCCGAGCAGGACGCTGACCGTCTGCATGTCGTGCGCCTCGCCAGCGGCCAAGTAATGCGTCAAGGCAGACGATCGCAAAAGATTCAAGTATTCGAGCAGGCTCAACCCCTCGTCGGCGGCCTTCTCGGCCAGCTCGCGGAGCTTCACCGGGCCGCAGAGCATCTGTGCTCGCTGCTCGTCGGTGATATGACTCTTGCCGTGTCGCCAAACAGCGTCGGCGCTCACGTGGAACTTACGGGCAATCGCCCGCCGGCCGGCGCCGGACACGAGCAGAAGCTCCATCCGGAACCGTTCAGGATGCTGGCAGATTGTGCAGCGGCCGGTTCTCCGGCCCTTTGTTGCGCTCACGTCAACTCCTATGTCCGCGCAAAACTGGTGTGCTCATGAATGTCATCATGCGGCCTCATTGTTGGAAGATGAATAGTTGCCGTTACAGTCTTTTAGGGCCTCGGCCTCGTGAATTTTTCCACGGTGATAGGCGATGGAGCTTCGCGCTAAGAAAACTCCATGCCGGGCGAGGAGCACCTGCAGGTCGCCGAGCGTCATGGGCGGCAACAGCGGATTGCGACTCGACAGAATCTCCCGCAAGATCGCCCGATTGCGCTGGCCTTTCCGGAAGGCTGCTTTGTTGCGAGGGCCGCTCATGTAGGCACCTCAAGGAGTGCCGCCACGGCCAGCTCGTTCATACCCAGTAGTTCGGCGATGTCAGTACTGGATAAACCGAGCTTGGCCAACTCGATGGCAGCGGCTAGAGCGTGCTGATAGTCGGGCGGCTCGGGGCGGTCGGCAGAGACGCTCATGCGGCACCCCGCAGGCGGGGCTTTAGTGGGGCAGATTGCCCCACTTTCCTATGGCTGCGTCTATCCGCGCGCTTGCTTTCAATTGACACAGATTGTGTCGATTGATCCGCCTGCTTTGTAAATCCGATCCACTCGCGAGATGGCGTCCGGATTCCAGATGTCTTATCTCTTCCGCCTTTGGGTTTTGAAACTGGGCCATTTTGACCCGGTTTTCCCTCCCTGAGTTTTGGCGCAATCTGCGCCGAAACTGACTCATCGGCACGGCGGGCGTCCTCCTTTTCGACGCCAAGCTCGCGAGCGGCTTTCCGTACCCCGGATTCTTTCCGGTGGCCCTTACCGTCTTTGCGCTTGCTTTCAATTGGCGCAGATTGCGCCGATTGAGACTCCGTCTCCTCCGTCAGCCGCGCGAGAGCAATGACACCCTGCAGGGCCGCGCAGGATGGCGTAGGAGCGGCGATCGCTTCGAGAGTGTCAGGATGCCGACAAGGAATGATCGCGGCGCTGAAGGCCGGCGGCGAGGCGAGAGTTACTTGTGGCGCGCGATCCGATGCACGGAGCTGTAGGGCATCTCGAGGCGCATGGCAATCTCCGGCAACGGCACTCCCTGAGCCACCAAAGCCTCGATACGCGGCCGGCGCTCCTCCGCCGTCCGTGGCCTGCCGATAGCCTTGCCAGATCGCGTACCGGCCCGCTTGGCGTGTTTCAATCCAGCCGTGACGCGCTCGCGAATCTGTGCCCGCTCGAACTCGGCGAAGGCCGCGAGGAGCTGCACCATGAGCCGCCCCTGGGCCGTCGTCATGTCGATACTGTCCTGCACACTCACAAACGCCACGCCAGCCGCGTCTAGATCCATGACCGTCGTCAGTACGTCCACGGTCGAGCGGCCCCAGCGGTCGAGCTTCCAGACGCATACAGCGTCGTATGCGCCGCCCTTCGCCTCGGCTATCAGGCGCTCCCGGGCCGGCCGGGTCTTGGCACCGGAGGCTTTCTCCTCGACGACAGCGGCAATTTCCCAGCCCCGCAGGTCCGCCAGCTTGTGGATATCGGCCATCTGCATGGCGGTATCCTGTCCGCCAGTGCTCACGCGGACATAGGCCGCGACCTTCCGGATTTCGTGCTTTTCGGCCATCTCTCAAAACCCCTGCGGCCCGTGCCGCTGTTTCAGCGCTGCAAGCTATTGAGTCGCTTACAGCCCCATCGTGGGCTAAGAGTCTATCAAAAACTTTAGGTTTTGAGAATAGCGGGAAGCGCCAGCGAGAGGCGCGAGCCGGCCAAGGGCGTGGCGCGGAAACGGAGAGTGTCTCCGCTATTCCCGCATCCGGCCCCAAACCGTCTCGGATGCCCTTCGAAGCCCCTTCGAAGGGGTTCCGCATGGACTTGGAATGGGCTTCGAAGGGGCTTCTACTGCCACTTTTGGTTGGGATGGTTGGGATAGGTGGGGATGTTTTCCCCAGCTCCATATTATTTGGCATTGCCAAATTCCATGAGTTGAGAGGAAACATGCCAACCCATGCCAACCATCCCAACCCATTCATGCCGCCACCTCTCGTAAGCGCCACTGAGCGCGCCCATGCGGTGTCCCCACATGGACGAGCTTTCGCCCGGCTGCGACTCGGTCTCGATATTCTCGAAGCCAGTATCCGACCTTCACGGGGCTGCTGGCATCGCCGCAGGTGGCCATGCTCTGCGGGAATGCCTGCGGGAATGCCTGCGGGAATGCCGCGGGAATGCGTAAATGGGTGCGGCGGGCACACACCCCTATAGGGGGGGTGCCCGCGCATTCCCGCACTCCCGCACTCCCGCACCTGTCATAGGCGCAGAGAAGCAAGCCGGCCGGCGAACTCATGGCAGCACCAGCCCAGCCCGCGGGTGGCGATCGGCGGTGCGCCCCACTTCGCGGCTGATGAGTTCGGCCGCCATGACCATTTCCCGCATCGCGGCGGCGAAGCTTTTCTCGGTGGTGGTCTCGAGCAGCTTGTACTGCCTGGCGAGTCTGGGCAGGTAGCTCGGACTGGCTGTACTGGCGGTCCCGAAGATCTCCCGTGCGGCAAGCTTGGTGACGGCGCGCCGCACGATGTCCTTCGTGAACTCGCCCGTGGGCTGTTTGCCATGAGTGATCTGCGCCTCATCCGGAATTAGCACGCCACCGTCTGCCAGCGTGAAGCGTCGAATATCGAGCGGGGAGTAGTTCGCCTTGCGCCGGGCGAGATAGCGCACGTTGTCATCAGCGGGAGTATCGTTGTCCGCTTGATCCTGGTCAGGGGGGCGGTTCCCTAGATAAAGGCGGGCGCGGACAGCCCCTTCCCACGCCGTAGAGCCGCTGTATTCGCTCCCGGCGGCCTTTGCGGGGTGTCCCAGTAGTATTACGGCGGCCGGGGCGCACGCGCCCTGCACGAGCGCACAGAAGGTTGTGACGGCATGCCGGTCGTTCTCGTTGCCGCCGAATAGGCGGGCGATGTTGTCCAAGATGACCACATCGGCCCGGTAGTCCTGAACTTGCCCTCGCAGTTCATGGAGTACTGGCGTGGCCGTGAGCGCGCCGTAAATCGTCGCGCAGAGCGTGATATCGACGCCGGTATAGCTTTGAAGGAAGAAGCGGTCGGTCAGGGCCGGCAGCGGCGAGCCCATCCAGCCCGAAATTTCAATCTGCCGACGCCACAGTTCGGCCTGATCATCCTCGCCTGCCCACATGAGTACCCGCCGCGGCTCGAGCGGCTCGATGAACTCGCGCCCGATCGCAAGCGCAGTCCCGATGTGCTGCGCGAGCAAGGTTTTGCCGACGCCGCCCCTGCCGGCGAGCAGGGTCATGTGATGATGAGGAATCCAGTGCGGAATGATCCACTCGCGCGCTGGCGGTTCGCGGCCCTCAAGCGCTGACCATGGCACGAGCGCTCGATGCGAAACGGCTGGCGTCGATTCAGATTTATCCGGACGCCCATCCGACCCCCTCGGCTCCTCGAGCGGGGGCCCTTCATCCATCCAAGTCGGCGGCTCGCCTATATCGAGCGCCGCAACTTCGGAGCCCGATGCGCTCGCGATGCGCTCGATGCGCGTGCCAGCGCGTATTTTTTCCTCGGGCGTCATCTTGTCACCACATCGGCCACGTCGGCGCCGTCCAGAATTGGGGTGGCGATTTCAACCTCTCGTCCGGCATCGGCCCAGCGTCGCGCGCATGTCCGAGCGGCCTTGAGCCCGACCGGGTCGTGATCGGCAAAAACTGTCAACGCCTCGATGCCGGGGAGCACCGGGAACAACTCCAGGTTGCCGGCATCGACGGCCGCCCATACCGGGCTGAGCAGGTGCGCTGCCGCGAGAGCCGACTCTACACCTTCGGCGATGGCAAGCCCGTAGGTCACGGCTTCATCGGGCCACAATCTGATGACGCCGCCTTTCTTGCGGTGACCCCCCAGCAAGAGTTTGTCTTGTTCGGATCCGGCCTTTCCTCGGCCATCGCGCGCAAGTCTCGTAAAGTGCAGGCTCAACGGCTTGTTGGTTCTGGCGTCGGTGATCCGTGCGCACAGCGTTGGCGGATGTCGGTCTGTCGGTTCGAGAAACCGCAGGTCGCTGTCAGGCGGCGGCAACATACAACCACGGTGCCGCAAATAGATTTCACCTGCGGTTCCCCGCAGCGCTTGGGTGCGGCGCCAAATTGACTCGGCGCGCTCGGACCACTCGAGCGGCTCGGCGGAACGAGTCGGCGCCGGTGTAATGTCAGGTCGGCGCTCGAAGTTCTCGGCTTTGGTGTACCCGCATCGATGGCAAAAGGAAACGGTCCCGCGTTCATCTTCCGTGATTGCAAGAGCGGAGTCTTTTGAGCCCCGGTTGCAGACCGGGCAAGGCGCACGTTTGGTACTCATCGCGCGCCTCCAGCCAGCAGCCGCATGAGCGCCGGAAACGCAGACAAACGTGCCGGGCAAACCGGCCAATGCGCCGGTCGCGAGCACGTACCGCACCTTTGTTTCCGCTTCACATGGACGTAGCGATGTCGTAGAATTCGCACGTTGAATCCTCATTGCCCGGTGCGGCCTGCCAGCCTGCCGGGCATTTTTGTTTCAGGCCGCCGTTGCCCTGGGCGGATAAGTCACCGGCCCGGCGGCCAGTTTCTTTTGAATGTCCGCCCTGATTTGGTCCGTTGGCCACGCGACACCAGCACGCCCAATCCGAACGGGGCGTGGTATCCGTCCGGCCGTCATCTCGGCGTACAACCAGGAAACGGACCTGCCGCCATACGCTCTCAAAACTTGAGCACGGTTCAACAACGGGGCGTCCCAGGCAATCTTTGCGGAATCGAAGTTAGCGACTGGCGAAACCATTTTCGGGTCTCCAAAAAAAAGCCCGCGTGTGCGGGCCGATGGGTGCGCCGAGGGCGCGCGGAAGATTTTCAGGCCAAAAAAAACCCCGCAGATGCGGGGTCAGATCGTCATCGATGAAGCGATTACGTATGGTTCAGCGAAATGTCAGAAGGAATCTAAAGCTCAAAAAAACGTCCCGCCTGAAGCCGCTGCTTCAGCTGCCGAGGGTATGCTCGCAGGATAGATTCATGCCACCTGGGTCCACCAGGCTGGCTCAGGGTATGCTCTCAGGATTACATGGGAATTGTTAAAACAATATCCCCGGCGGGACTTCATCCGGTTCAGTCCACGCTTACAGAATCGCATGGGAATTGTTCGAACAATAGCCCAACGGGGCTTCATTCTGTCCAGGCTATACTTTCAGAATCGCATGGGAATTATTCGAATAATAGCCCCGCTGGGAAATTTGCATGTGTGCCTAGCCTTGGCGGAGGTGGAGAGCAAGCGGGCGAAGGCTCGGCAAGTCGCGCTTGCTGGAACTCGGCCAACCTTAGAACCACATGGTTCTAAGGTTGAGACGGGCGGTACAGCAGAAATCATCGCAAAGAAACTCGGTATAGGCGAGAACACAGTGCAGCGCGCAATCAAGGTCAAAAAGCAGGGCATCCCCGAAGTCTTCAAGGCGGTTGAGGACGGCAGGGTCACGGTGAATGAGGGCGCGCGCATCGTGGATTTGAAGCCGCATGCGCAAAAGCAGATCGTGCAGCTTCAGGACAAAAACGAGCGCAAGAAGGTTCTCGGAACCCGGCTCCAACAGAGCCGCAGCTCAAAGGCGCTTCGAGAGCATCGGCAAACCAGCGGAGACGCCTACGTGCCCGGGACGCCATACGTCAAGCGGTTTCTCGCGCGTGCCGAAATGATGCTGAATGATCTGATTTCGGAGTCCAAATCGGAGAATCCACTCGAGCTGGCAGATAAGTTCCTGCGTGAAATGGATTGGAGTAGTGAACCACTACGGACGCAGTACCAACATTGCGAAAAGCTCTTTGCATGCATTGTCCGCGTGCATTCCGGGATCTCAGCCAATCGCTCTGAATCTTTAGCTTCCCATCAATTACAGAGTCGCACGGGAATTGTGAACACAATAGCCCTACGCTGCTTGGGTTAAGTCTATACTTTCAGAATCGCATGGGAATTATCCGGATAACAGAGTCACGCCGCTGAACGTTCATCAGAGCATCCGGCGATGTAGTCCCCAATCGAGTGAGGCCGGCAACCCTTACGGCGCGGCGCGCATCGGCATCACCTCGCATCTTGGCCATAATGCACAGTTTCTATATTTAGATTCCGGAATCAAACTTTATGCCGCCTCGCATCTTGGCCACAATGCACAGTTTCTACATTTAGATGCCGGCATCAAACTTTATGCCGCCTCGCATCTTGGCCACAATGCACAGTTTCTATATTTTGAATTGCAATTCAAACTTTATGCCGCATCCTCAGTTCGCCTGGAGTTTACAAGGTCGCCCCACCATTGGAGCAGTTCGCGTCGCTCCTCGAAATACGCGGCCGCGTTGTAGGCGCGCCGGACCCGATTGCGCTCGACATGAGCCAACGTCTTCTCGATCACGTCGGGCCGGAAGCGCCCGGACTCGTTCGCCGCAGTCGAGAACGTCGCGCGCAACGCATGCGGCGGGGTGGCCAGGGCGCAGCGTTTCCACATCACATTCAACGTGCTCCTGGACATCGGTTTATCGAGCCGGGAAAAGCTCGGGAATAGGAAGCGGGAGCCGCAGTTAAGCGAGACAGCCTCGCGGAATAGTTCGAGCGCCTGGCGAGAGAGCGGCACGACATGATCCAGGCCGTTCTTCATGCGGGCGCCCGGAATACGCCACAGCTTGGCTTCTAAATCGATCTCGCTTACCTGGGCCTCGGTGAGCTCAGTTTTGCGCACGCAGGTAAGCAGCAGGAGTTCGGCGACAAGGATGGTCGGGCGGCGCCCCTGATAGGCGCGCAAACTCTCCAGGAAGCCGTGGATTTCACCGACCCGGATGGGCTGATACGAAGCGACCGGGGGAACGATGACGGCGCCTCGCACCGCATGTGCGGGGTCGCCCGCGCAACGCTGATTGCGCACGCCATAGACGAAAATCCGCGAGAGCATCTGCCGCACGGTCTCGGCGGACTTCGGATGGTTCCTCGCCATGTCCTTCACGAGCGCGAGCACGTCGGCCGAGGTGACATCGGATGCCGGCCGCTCCCCGATGGTCGGATAGATCCGCTGATCGAGCCAGCGGCGCACGTTCTGCCGCCATGTCTCGCTCTTGTGCGGCGAGAGTTCGGCGTACCAGTCTTCCCCGATCGCCCGAACGGTATTCGCGGCGCCCTTGATGGCCTGGCGGCGGTCCTGCTGTTTTTTGCTCGCTGGGTCGAATCCAGAGGCCACCAACCGGCGCGCCTCATGATGGCGCTCACGGGCCATGGCCAGGGAAAGTTCGGGATACAAACCAAAGGTGACGGTTTTGCGGCGCCCATGGAACCGATAGTCATAGCGCCAGCTTTTCGCCCCCGTGGGACTGACGTAGACATAAAGCCCCCCCCCATCAGCAAGCTTGTAGGGGCCGTCTTTGGGCTTGGCCTGTCGCACCTTGCTATCGCTTAGCAT
>JAEHJW020008009.1_pt1 | contig 12876 bp, 26 predicted proteins | sample 9271431 | NCBI WGS metagenome assembly JAEHJW02
GGAAACGGATAGTATTGTTGCCACTTTATTTCTTCTTAGCTCTCATTTTTGCAAGAGTTTCTGCCAATACGGCTTGTTTCTTGGTTTTTGCTTGTGCCTTGGAACCTTTCTTCAAAGTTTTCTTGGCTAATGCACTTGTAGACATTTTCGCTTTCTTAGCCTTTTTAGAAAAAGATCCAGGATTTTCGATGGCTCCCTGAATCCAATTTTTATTTGCCATTATCAATCCTCCACATAACAATGTGTTCTTATTGAAGTTCGACAAGAAGCTAAATCTGCAACCCATCGAAGTAAATGCACACTATTGGGAGCTAATATCCATTCAAATCTTGATCCACCTTGTCCACCTACTACATATGTAGCTAATATTGTACCCGAACTTGTATATGTGCCATTTGCAACTATTGTCATTAAAGCAGTATTAGAATTATTTTCATTGTTATTAAATAATGTTATTGACGTTGAACTTGTAGCCGTGGCATTAGGATTTTTACTAAATGTCATTATACCAGGACCATCAGTATCAAACTCTGCAATAAAATGATGTTCACCTGATGCTGGAGCTGTTATTAATAATGTTATTGCTGAACCAGCACCTATTTTTTCATAATAACTACTTGAAAAATGCTTTCCTTCATGAACCATAGCATGTACATGATCTATTGCAATTGGATCACCATGAACATCCTGGGGATATATTTCAACATTTGCCATTTTATTTTCCCCTTTTAAATAATAAATAAGGAAGTACTCATAATATACTTTCCTTCCCTATTTATATTATTCATTTAAACTGCTTCCTTTATTAATTTGAACTTGGATCGTTCAAAAGCCGCTCTTCTATTCTCAGACCAAGGCTTATTTTTTAAAGCAACTCTAATTTTATTTTTTGTATCTTGTTTCATTGGAATAGAATGCTTTCCTTTATTGCTTTGGCTTATTTTAAATTTAGAAATATCTGAATGTTTTTTACCTAAAGACCTTTTATTTCCAATAGCGGCTATACTCATCTTTTTTCTACTTTCTTCTGAAACCAATCTTCCTGTATTTACTAATCGAGCTTTTTCAATTGCTGCTTTAGGAAAAGGCTTACCTTTTTTAGCAGCACTCATTTTAGCTATGGTTTCCTTTGAATAACATCCTGTTTTTCCTTTATTCCATCCAATGCATCCCTTTTGAAATTTATGGCCAGCATTAGCTTTTCTTATTTTTTCTTTGGCTTCTTCTGATAATTTAGCACCTTTTCTACCAATTTGCCCACCTTTAGAAATATTATATCCAATTTTAGGATTAGTGGAATCAAATGCCCGAATAAAATATTTTTCATATTTATTCAAAGCATAAGTAGTTTTCTTCCAACATAATATTTCTAATACAAAATTAATTTTTCCATATTTTTTAATAGCTCTTTTTATTTTTATACCACTTCCAAGATAATCTTCATCTAAATAATCACTTTGATGTTGGCCAATATAGATTTTACCATTCACAATATTAGTTGTTTTATAAATATAACCTATATTGGCCATACATCTTTCCTTATTCAAATGCGTTGGGCTCTTGAAAGGCCAGCCACGTAGTAGGTCCGGCTCCAGCCTGAGTAAATACAAGGGCTCCATTGGAATCTAAGAATCGAGCGGATTCAAATCCCTGACCACCAATCATTACAGTTGCAGCCGTGCCAACAGTAATGGAATAAGCACCTTGGCCGATTTCAGAGAAGTTATCACCGGCTCCAAGGGAAAGGGTAACACTTGCAGTCGAAGAAGCATTAGCCACATAAATCATTAAAGTATTAAGATCAAGTGCAGACTGTGCCGTAGTGGCGGAAATAGTCATAGTTTCCGAGGAAGCGATTGTGCCACTTGCAGCGGTTCCGGCAACACCGGAAAGGACTACAGTAGTTGCTTTTAATGTTCCGTTAGCCATTTTATTTACCCCCTATCCTAGCCCGCAGCTTCCGCGAGATACAGAGTAAGAAGAGCTTCAGCCCTAGTTACCTTAGCACCATACACGTAAAGACCACGAGCGGCATCGGCAAATGTAGTCTGTAATCGAAGGGCTTCAATTTCAGAAACCTGGCCACCATAGGAAATGGCCGAACGATCACCACACATTACTCGATACTGAGTACCATTATTAGAAACGTTATTTGATTCAAAAATATCAAAACCAAAAGCTCTACCCACAAAACCATTGATAATGGTATTGTCATCTTCAACCTTCGGAACGGCGATAGCAGAAATACCGCCAACTTCGGCGAGAATAAGTTTCTGTGTAAGCCAGGGAGGAAGAGCAATCCATCGTCCGGGTGTAGGCACATTAGCTTCAGTTAGATAACGCTGTGCATAAGAAAGAGTCTCAATAACGTTACCCGAAGAAACAGAAAGCGAAGATCCGCTAGAACCAATATAGGTAGTAGCAGCTGGAGTTGCACCTGCCTGGGCATAAAGACCGGCAATAAATTGATCGATAGTATCACCGATTTGATACGCAGCATCACTCATCGCTCCATCCATGACTTTAGGCTGAGTCTGGGCCTTGTCAATATCATCAATCTTGAAAGAAAAACTAGAAGCCTGATCGATGATGAGAGTCTTCTGAGCGGAAGTAAGAGTCTCATAGGTGAGTGTTGCATGTTTAGTATAACTATTAACAGTTACAGGACCAATTTCATTGATATGGACAGTATCACCATAATTAAAAACATCTTCAACAAAGTTCTTATTAGTAAGACCACCAAAAACTAGAGCTTTGCGGAGCTTTACGAACAGTGTCGCGCTCCACATCTCAGGAATAAAATTCTCTAAACCCATAATTCTTCTCCTTTATTTAACTAGCAACATTACCGGCATCACGTTGCTCGGCTTGCTTTAAATAATATGCAAAACGTTCCTTTTCAGGTAAAGTTTTAGGATCAAACTTTTCACCCTTATCTTGTCCACTACTAGGTTTATGTGCATTTAATGCAACATATTCATTAATTGCCTTATCAATTGATTTTTTGGTATAATCCTTAAATCTATTAGCATATAGACCAAACTCTTCGGCAGACTGAAATGAAAGACCTTCTACGAAAGCAGGATCAATTCCTTCTTTATAAGCAATCTCATTTATCTTGGAATTTTTCTTGTCGGTTTCATATCGCTCTTCAAGTTCACGCATTCGTTGGGCTTGCTCTTTCAATGCTTTTTGCTCAGGTGTATCTTCCTTATTAAGTTCCATAAGTTTTTCATTCACCCTTCTAGCTACTTCAGCATCAATTTCAGCCTTTTTCTTTTTATCGTGTGATAAAATAGCATTACCAGCAAAAGAATCTAACTTAGGTTGAAGTAATGTTTTACCTTCAACTGTTTCTAAATATCCACTCACTACTTCCGCTGTTAATGGCTTTTCAATAGAAATAGAAGCAATATATTCTGCTACTTCCGATGATTCTTTATTAGCCTCGATAAATGCTTTTACATCATCTAATGTTAATTCGCTCATTTTAATTTTTCTCCTTTAATCCAGATAGTCCCTTCTTTTTAGAAGAGCCCAGAGCTGTTTTAATGTTTTCCTTTGAGGTGGAGACCTTCGGCGGTCGGCCTCGTCCTCGTTTTACTTCTACGTTTTTAACTACTTCAATTTTTTCTTTCTTAACTAATGCTTTCGGCTGTGGAACTTTGACAACGGTCTTTTCGGCAGTAACCCCTTGATTGTGTAAAGATTCCTGTCTTCGAGCCCTAGCGTCTAATTTCCTTTGCCTAACTTTATTCATTTACCCTTTCCTCCCTTTTTCTTAGTTCCTTTTTTACAACCCATTTTTATTCTCCTATTTGGTAAAATAAAAAGACCACCACGGTTTTATCCGTAACGGCCTCTAGGTTTCTAGTCGGCTTTTACTATCTATATACTATTATAAACTATCTTGTAATAAATGTAAAGAGCCTTATTATGTCTTAGATTTTATTTCATAGGTAGTAGTATTCCCCGTTGATGTTACAACAATAGTACCATCCCAAGGATTTCTATCAGGCCACCATGTAGGATAATTAGGATATATGGGATAAGGATAATTAGGTATAAATACTGGAATAGTTTCTACTTTCTTACAATCACATGAATCTTTCCATGGAGCATTTACTTTACCACATTTAGGACAAATCCAACCTTCTTGCATTACTATTTACTCCTTTTAGAAAAATGGAATTGCGTGTTTTTGTTTAAAATATTCATCAATCACTTCATTACTATAATTAAATCTATTTTTAAGTAAGAATCTTGTCTTTTTTTCTTGGTTTTTCATATCCAATCGTTTTTTAGTTTCTATAAATATTCTATCAATAGTTTCTTTATCATTAATACTATCTAAATATTTAATATAATTATTAACAATATATCTTTTATTGAAATATGAAACTACTTTTTGGTAAAATGGTATTAATAAGGATAATTGCTTAAAATACCACACTAATTTACTCATCCTATTTACTCCTTTTGAATATATTTTGCATACCCATCAATAGTATCAGCAATATTCCTTAAATAATTAGCAAAATCATTTCTTTTTATTTTAGATGAAAATGCAGTTGATCCAGATAAAGGTTCACCATCTTCAGTAATTTGAAATAATATTTTTGTATCATACTCACACTCACCACTACTACTTTCAAATTTATCCACTGTAAAAAGCACCATTACTGTTTACTCCTTTTTCTTTAATTGAAAATGATCGTGATCCATAGAAGTCTTTTTAACATCCACTACTTGCCCATTATTGATAACAAAATTAATAGATACTTCTCCCCATTGTTTTTTATTCAATTCTTGCTTTACCCATTCAAGATAACTATTAATACTTGTCCCTGTCGTACTTGTCATACTGCATCCACCATAACCATTTTCAATTCCGCATAATGTTTATTCAATTCATCATCCTTAAAATTTATTTTCTCTTTTACATTATCTAATTTACTTTTTATTTGAGACATATCTTCTTGCAATTTATCCCTTTCATGAATCAATAATACCTTTTCACATTCCAATTTCTGAATTGTATTAACCTTTTCAATTAGCTTATTCACTTTTTAGCCTTTTTCTTTTTAGGGGCTTTCTTAACATTTGCAGTACTAAGGGCAATAGCTAAAGCTTGCTTATATGGATGGCCCTTTTTCATCTCCTCTTTAATATTAGGACCTATATTTTTCTTTCCTTTTTTCAATGGCATAATTAATCTCCCGGCATCATTGACATATAAAATGGGGCATTAATTCCCATATCCTGAACTTTGCTAGCATCCATCATAGGAATCATAGTACCATTAATATCTGCCTTGCCACTATTCAATTGCTTTGCACATTGTTTACAACCTTGCTCATGCTGTTTCATCATTTCCGCATGTCCTAAAAGTGCCATGATTAAACCTCCTTAGATTTTTAGCCAATCAGGATGATATTGCTCTGCATAATCCTGATAATTTTGATAGGGAATAACTCCCTCCGCTCGCGTCCTCATTAATTGCGGTTCATATCCATCTATTTGAAATCTAGTATGACAACGACAATTACATCTTTCCGATGCTCTTAATCCAGGATAACCAGGATAAGGAGCCCAATCACCGCCAGGCCCTAATGCAAAACTTCCATCAATTACAATCCATCCATCTCGTCCACCTTCTACTATTCTTTTAGCTCCATCCATTTTCCAATGGTCATAACGTGTTCTACCATCTTTTGTAGCACTCCATATTTCACTTCCTTGGATTCCATTATCTATTGCCCTTTGATAAACCAATGATTGCCCGGCATTCAAGGCAGTTTGCGCTTCAGTTCTAACTATTAATAATGCACTAGAATGTATTTTACTTAATACTACTTTTAAATCATTAGCCATTTGATTATATGATTGTCCTATTGATAACCCATTCAATAACACGGATCTTATTTTCTTTCTAGCTTCCAATGGATAATTTTTTTTCAAAGCATTTTTCAATTCAATATTTTTTGGATTATCTATATCGAATGCACCTAATAATGCTTTTGTATTGACTAATCCCCATGACAATCTCAGTCCACTAGCTTGATCTATTGCCCATGCATATTGGAAAAAAGCCGCTTGAAATTGTGTAGGCAATAAATGTTTAATAGTTTCAATATTTGCTTTAATAGCAGGGTCCAATGAATCCAATATCTGTTTTTCCATTGTAGAATATTTGTTATATGCAGTCATTTGGGCTCTAGTCAGTTTTCCATTAACTGCATATTGATTATAAACCTTTTTCATCACTCCATAAATCAATGTCAATGAATTAGCTAATTGCAGTTGAAGCATTTTAGCATATTTTGCTTCCCTGGCCATTAATTCTGAGTATGCTTTATTTTCTAATGATGATAAATTAGGCATTAATTACCTATTTCCTTTTTGTTTCACTAATAGCTTTCAAATCCCAACCATCTATATCTTCACAAGCAACTTTATTGCCTTCCATTAACATATAGATCAATTCTATTATTGTCTCATTACTCCAATTATCTTTTATTATTTTAGCCATATCTTCAACAGTATATTCCTCGTCATTCAATAGCAAATCAAATATTTTTCTTACTGTTGAATCCATTATCATCCTCCCATTACTTGCGTAGTAGCATCATCCACATTCATTCCTTGTGATACTAAATCATCAATTTGTTTTTGTTGATCCACATTAGGCATTGGATTTCCATAAACATCCATTCCATTAGTCATAGCCATTTGCTCTTCTTTTTCATATTCTAGTTCTTTATCTACATCAGGAATAATGTCTTCAGGCATAATTCCTACAATTGCCCTTCGACTAAATCCGGCATTAGCCATTGTCATTGCAGTATTAGCAAAATCTTGTGTATTTAATGGAATGTTTCTTTTATGGCTAATAGTGACCATTTCAGTACTGCCATTAACAATATTCAAATCTCTCATCATTTTGGCAATTAATGACATTCTGGCATAAAGACCCGAATCAAAATCAGCTTCGGTACTAGATACTAAGTTTTCAAAATCAAACATTAACCTTTGAATTGCTATTCCACTTGCTCCGGCCATTTTCTCGGAAGTGAAATCTGGCACATGAGATTGAATATGAATCATTTCTCTTAATTGTTTTCCAATTAAATCAATAAATTGTGTCGGAATATCCTTGGTCAAAAACTTAATGTCTGCTTTTTCATCTAGATTCTCAAATACTCTTCGGCGCTTCAATAACTGCAAAGCAAAATTGACTTTAGTTGCATCTTTCTTATCAATAGGATTAGTAAGTCCAAACTTTTTCATAATCAAATATGCAAAAGCGAATCTGTCAAACTCATTCATTGAATCAGAGAATAACACATCATGAGCGTCAATCAACGATAAAATGTTTTCCATCAATGATTGCATTTCATCACCCATATAATAAGGCACTACAGGAACTTGTCCATAAACATTAGCGTAAACAGGGATAACATCTTGAACTAATATCCATTTTCCATTATCAGTCATTTGTCTAATGTAATTTTCCACCCTATCACCATAATAAACTTCGACTTTATAACTCTTTTCACTTTCCATTTGATAATATCTAATAGCTATCTTTATTTTAGGTTCAGGTGAAAAATCATATAACACTATCATTTGCCTAGGGTCCACGGTAAAGAATCTAGGAATAGCTTTTACAGGCATTGAATCATCTAAAACATTTACTGAACTATCTACATAACAAAGTTCATAAGATACTCCGAATATTGCAGTATTTCGTCCGGCTCTATTTGTTTTGATATGTTCATTATTAATATTGTAAATATTCTGCAATTGGTTAACAAATATTTTTTCTATAGGAATATTTTCCACTGTACCTTTAACTTGAGAATTAGGATCAGTTTCTAATTTAGCATCTTCTTGTTTAATATTAGGTTTATAAGTAATGTATTTAGGTCGATAGGCATAGCCTGTATATGTAGTAACTATTTTTCTACCGTATGAAACTATTACTCGATTATCAGGATTATTTGGATCAGGTGTTTTTCTATTTAAGATCGCTACGTCTTTACCTTTATAATAATTCCATAAATCATTCAAATGAGGAACGGTATTGTTCTCATAATCTTGAATGTATTTAAGAATATCATCACTAGATAAAATCTCTTTAGATGTTTTTTGCAATACCATTTAACTACCTCTCTTTTTTAATAAAGGATCATCATAAAACATTCCTTCAATAAATCTCTTAGCAACAATATATAATTTCCACCACCATACGTAACCTGTATATTTCCAGCATGCTTTTAAATAATTTAATTCATTTAAATATTTATCTTCAAACAATAAATATCTCATTATCCTCTATTCCTTTTATTTACTATAGGCATATCTTCTTCAATAGGCATTTCCATTTGCACAGACACAGTATTACTTGCTAATGTTTCACCATTATTAAATCCTATGCAATTATCCGGGCATAATCTATTATCATCATAAAATAGACAATTAGGCTTTTTAATGTGAATACAATCAATTCTGCTAGTTGGCATTTTTAGACTCCTCTTTAATTTTATTATTATGAATCAATAATCGAGTATCTAAATCCTTAAAATTATAACCACTTAAATGTTTCAAGGAAGAAAAATCCTTAATTGATTTTAAATAGGCTTTATATCTATAAATACAAACACGAAGATACATAGATTTTATCATTTTCAACATAATTTTATCTTTTAGATTGGTATAGCTTTTATATGCATAACTATCTCTATGATATTTAGTCATATACTTTTGTAATTTTAAAACAATGAATTGTGAAACCATAGGCTTTTCAAATCTAGATTCCCTTTTATTTTTATTGATATAATTATAAGCAACAATAGTATCATACAATCTAACAAAAATATTCTTTCCTAATGTCCCATGCCACAATCTAGCAAAATAAACACGATTCGGTAAAATTGTACAATTATAAGCTTTCATTATTCCTTTTCCTCCGTTTCAAAGTCTTTATATTCTATTTCATCTTCATTCAATACTGGCTTATGCATGGCACTGCTCATCCATTCCAATATTTTTCCTAAATCTTTCAATGATTCGCCTTCAATACTTATAGCATCTTCCGAAATTGCATTTATGTTGCCTTCATCATCATAATAAACTTCATGCATTCCATACCAATCTTCACAATTATCCAATTTACTTTTTACTACTCGATAATTCCAATTAGACATTTTTTAACTCCTTTATAATCCTAAGTCATCCAAAGACCAGCCTGAATCATCTATTCCATCATAAAAACTTGCATTTTGATTCGACCATATAGATTCTGTGCCATATCTACAATTATGAACTATATATCCACCATTAATTGAAAAACAGTGTGTATCTTCAACTTCCATATTATACACATCTTCAATACCTTTTACTTTAATTGACTTTATTTTTACTTTGCTTGTACTTTGGATCATTTATTGTTTTTCCTCGCAAAACATCACCGCATGATCTGGAGCATGTTTTTGTTCTAGAATATTTATTCTCCATAAACTCATTTCCACAAACAATACATATTCTTTTTTCATCATCTAATCCAGAATCTCTTCTCCATGCTGATTTACACTTATTAGAACAAAACCGTGATTGACCCAATGGTGATACATCATAAGAATTGCCACAATATTCACATATTTTATTAATTGGCTTTATGTTTTTCATTCCATCAATTAAATGTTGCCTAAATATTTCTCTTTCTAATGGATCAGTCGGCCATACATGATCTGGCCGAACTTTATCAAGATGATCTAATATCTTTTGTCTATTTTTAGGATCATGAAAATATTCTCTAGCGTGCATTGTAGTGTGTTTAACATTTTTAATCTGTTTTAAATTATTTGAATTGTTATTATCCTTATTATGATCTATATGATGAACTGAATATCCTTTCTTTTGTGGCCCTATTTCTTTTTCATATACATATTGATGAAGCCAATTTTTTCTAATTTTTGATCTATTAGTTGATTGATAATAGCCATTCTTTTGTTTAATCCATTTAATTCCATCATAAATAATTTGATTTATATTAACTTTCACAACTTCATCTGTTTCTTTTAAATCTTTAACCATAATCCAGCCCCTTTGAGTTAAAATAGGATGATCTTCTGTGGCATCTATAAAACCACCATCCTCTAACTCTATAGTATAAACTATTTGGGCTCGCCTTGTCAACGATACGTCTCCGAAATTAGATTCGCAATAATCTGCACCATTAAAACTTTTAACTATTCCAGATTTTCCAATTAGATCCTTTATTTTTATGTTACCAATATTTGTATTAACTATTGTGTCTCCTGAAAGACATGCTGAAATTGTATCGTCATTTATTTCCACAAAAGCATCAATAGCATTTCCATCTTTATCTTCTTTACGTTTAAATGTTTGAATCTCTCTAGCAAGATTAGGGCATTTTGTTCTATGTATATGAATCTTAGGAATTGAAGCTAAATAATCAATTCCATATTTCAATGATCCTGGACCTTTCTTCGCAGCTTCAACTTTAAATCCATTTCTATTCCATTCCTCTATTCTATCAGGCTCGGCACTATCGGCATTAATCATATAATCATAAATTGTAGAATTATCTCCGAAATGATCTTTAGTTTCATTTATGAAATCTTGATTAGTCCAACCTTTCCCATACACTTCATCAAAAATATATAATTCATCTTCTCTAAATCCGCCACGTTCAATGGTAGATGCATGCACGAAACCATAATCCATTCCAGTAAAAACATTCTCTAGATCATTTTCAGTATAATCAAAATCTTCAATTACATAATTATGAAATACAATATTGCCCAATACTCCCCAATTACCTAATACATAAACATCATAATAATATTTATCAATATCCTTGAACTTCAACAGTTCTCGTCTTTCCTCATCACCATAAAATCTATTATCCTCATGCGTAGTTTTCAAAATAACAATATTAGGATTGTTCATTAATGCTTTTGCATTAGTGTTCTCATGTTCATAAAATATAGTATCTTTTTCAGCATTATCAAAAAATCGTTTTTTTATCCAAGATTGTGCATTGATAGGATTCATAGAACAGACGGTGCGTTTTCTAGTTTTTGTCTCCCCGCGCATACGGACACCATGTAGCTGATTAAAATCTCTTTCAGTAAACTCTGGCAACTCTTCTAATCTTAATCTAGTTATCGGGCCTTTAGTCGCTCGAATACCTTTTACTTTTTCTAGCTCATTATCATCTTTACAACCACCAAATAATACTTCATTTCCAGTTTTCAAGCATAGAATACGTTCATCACCTTTTGAATGATTGATTCTAAAATATTTTGATAACCCTGGAATATATTTCCTATCCCATAAATCTATAACATGGCAATAATCAGAAAATGTAGTATTATGATTAGATGCTGCAACTTTTCTCATTACTAAAATATTATTTTCTTCTTTGCCCAATAATTCCAAAATATCGCGTTGTGCTAGAAAATATGATTTACCTGATCCACCACCACCATAATGTATTTCAATTCTAGCATTAGATCGCAGATAAGGTAAAAAGGCTTTATTGAATGAATCTTTAGGAATTGTATAACGTTTTGGTTCTTTTATATCTGACATTTATTTTATTTCAATTATAAATGGTTCATCATTGTCATTACTCAATTCAATATGCTGAGTATCTTTCCATCTATTTGGATTTCTATTATGCAACCATTCTTTTATTGCACCTAGATTAGGTTCTACTCTTTCTTCAATAGGAACTCTTTCTACATGGCTTCCTAACATTTGACCATCACTTACAACTACTATCTTTTCTGATTTAAACTTATAACCATTTGCAAGCTTCTTTAGCTTTGATTCTATATGCTCAGAATCATAATCTTTTTTACCCTGCTTTAGCGCCTTATCGAAATCTGGATATTTCTTTTTCCATTCAATTCCTGCTGGTTCTGTTATTCCTAATACATCATAAATTTCTTTATCAATTAGTCCTTTAATTGCGAGCCTTTTTGCTATCTCTGCAAATTGAGGAGTATACTTAGATGGTCTTCCTCTAGGTTTTTTAGGAACTTCTATTTGTTTCTTTTCTTTAGTTTTCATATTACTAATTATAGTATATTGTTATGAGAATGTAAAGAGGCTATTTATTGATCGGATAGAGTAAATTATACCTTTTACACAAATCATTATTTATCCTTTGAATCATTTTATCTTCATAATTATTATATAATTTATTTAAATATTGAGCTTTCTTTACTATCTTAAATCTACGTTTTAAATAAGGATTTGCTGTATATTCAATAACCCCATATTTATTATTTAATTTTGTGACAAAATCTACAGTTTCATTAATCATTTTACTAGGAACACAAAAATAATATTTATTAGGCTCATTATTTGATAATTTCCATTGTTCCCATGCTTTATTTCTATAAACTTTTTTCAATTCATTTTTCAAATCACTTACTGAAATTTTTATTTCAATTTCATAAACCATTAAACTTTTTGTCATAATCAATACATCGCCTATTCCATGATTTGTAGGAACTTCAGTAGCTACTAATTTTGCACCTTTATGCCATTTATAATATGACAATAATGAAGCTTTAATTTGATTAGTTAAATTAGTCATTTTCCTATCTTAGCTAATATGTTTTTAGTGTCTTCTACATTGATTGGAATATTATTAGCCTTAGCATATTCATTGACATATAATTCTAATAAATCAACTATCAATTTTTCTTTTTCTGTCGTACTTGGATCTATTTCCTTAATAGTTTTTATCATTATGATTTTATCATCAACTATTGTATATCTTGTATTTAGATTAATCATGTTTGTTTTCCTAAATTATCCAATATTCCTTTTACC
>JAEHJW020002372.1_pt2 | contig 12857 bp, 14 predicted proteins | sample 9271431 | NCBI WGS metagenome assembly JAEHJW02
GGAGTTTCTCTGGACTTAAGCCGTTCACTGTTCCTTCGCCCACTTCAATTGTATGCAAAACTTTCTTAGCGTCTTCAATTCGGAATTCTACCCACTTTCCATGCATTTGTCTTGACATATGCTCCGCAGAAAAAACCCTAATATATAAGGATAAAATCAAAGAAATAAATAGCAAAAACCAGGCAATAAAAATCCAAGCATACAACGGCAGTCCCATAGACTTATTTAACAATATCGCACCAGGCTTTGAAATTACATAACCTAAGAAGGTAATACTCAATGAAATGATACCAGCAGAATAAAAAGCAATTTTTTCAAAAAATAAAAAACTTGCCTCAGTAAGTTTATCTGAAGCATTACTGTAGCTAACGCCTGCTTCTTCTAAAGATTGTGGTTCAATTGCCATAATAATTATGCCTATCTACTGCTATTGCGATAGTCTGACCTATCTCTCTTATTTTGCTGAATTAAATCCCAATGCAGTTGTCCAGTAAAAATTTTAACATCGTTCGCTTCTAGGTAATCAACATATTTTCCTAAATCACCATAACTGGTTACATCTACTAAAAAATCCTTTCTTGTTGTCTGGTTGTTTTGTTGAGGGTAAGAGTAATCTACTTCAAGTTGGAAACTGTCGGTAATGGGTGTCGGATTAGGGTCATCGTCCCCTTCGCGCCTAAACAAGTTTCTGTAAGAATCAATCACAATTAGAGGAAAATTTATAACATGAGAACCATTGTTGAAGTTTTCGCTAAAATAAATTAGTGCGTGTAAAGTGCCATACTTAGCCTCACCAATGGGGTCATATTGTCCTGCTTTATCAACTAAAGTAACAGCTTCATTTGAAGCCAAATAATGATGAAGCTTGTCTGTAGATTGATTTGGTGTGCCAAGAAGTATGTCCTCTTTATGCCTTAAAAGGTGATTATCCATAGCAATTTTCTTAACCTTGCCAAAATCTTTTGGTGTAAACCAAGCTACGGTAGTGTCTTTGATGTATTTACATTCAATGAAAAGTTTTATTAGTATGGAGCCAACAGGGTTATGCGAAAAAGCATAAACTTTAAATTCTTTTTTAGCAATAATATCAAACTCCCGTGTTTTTCCGGTTACAACATCCACATAATGCGGACTCATTTCAATTTCCCAGCCTTTTGACTGCAAAAAGTCCTTAACCTTAAAATTGAGGTCATGGCCACTTTTTGCAATTATTTCCATAGCTTTATCCAGTGGATTCATACATTTATATAAAAATTGGATTGTTGATTATCACGTATATGCGGCTTAATTTTTATTTGGTCTAAATTTTCCTAAGACTATGTAATAAAATACTCTTCTGATTATTTCAAAAAATATTAAAATAACAAAAACAAAAGATAATGATAACGAAATGGCTTTGTTTGTGGTATAAATATTTATCTTTGTTCTAATCAATTCAAATAGTTTTTTTCCATCATCATTTCCATTCAAAGTAGCGGTTAGTTTTGTGTTCAATTCATCGGTTGTCATGCCACAAGCGGTTTTTATCTCTTTCTTTGTTGCTTCGGGTAATTTTGCCAAGCTATCCTTATAATCATAATGAGAAGGGATATTCCATATTCCCTTATCCTTATTAGCTAAAAATGTTTCTTTGTTTCCATAGTTACACACAACTGTATAATCTTCCTGGTAACTTCCAACTTCACTAAAGGCTATTGCGATAGCAATACCAGAAGAAATTAAAATAAGAATTATAAAAATAACTTTCAAAAGCCTATACCATACCTTTGAATTTAAATAAGCAAGCGTTTTAGTTTCCATATTATCAAATTTTAATAAAATTAAATTTCAAAATGCTTATTAGTCCTTACTTAAATAGTCAGCTAAAATTATCACCACAAATTCGCATACCGCTCCATAAACAATAAATTTTAGTAAAAATGCCCTCCAAAATGTCCAAGTCCACATAGCGCCAGCGGCCGGAGTTTCCAAAATTGCTATAGCGGCGATAATTGCTAAAACCAGAATTAGAACTTGTTTTAAAGTAAACTCTTTTTTATTCATGAAAAATATTTTAAAACATTGGAAGACTTAACGTGATTTTTCAATAAGGGCTCTGATTTCTTCGCCAACAGTGCCTTCTCCCATATCTTTTAAATCCTCTGTGAAAGCATCTTGACCGGTTTGGGCATTCCGTATTTTTATTTTGTCATCCCAGTCTAATCCCACATAAAAACAAGAATTCATTTTAGCACTGTAATAAGCACCAGACACAACAGACATTCTAAACGGGCCCGTTTCTTCCTTTTTTATTTTGTCATCATATTTACCGCAATCCAAGTTCTTTTGAAAAATATCGTCGGCCAATTCATTAGCCTGCTGTTTAATCAACAGCTCATTTTTTAATTGCGTTTCCAACTTTTTTTGTTTAGGCAAAAAAATTGCAAAATAAAATGATACGGATACAGATACTATCAATACACCAAGTGCTATTATCAGCTTAAGCCAGTTATTTCTTAGCCAGTTCATATATGTATTATTATTTCATAAATAATTTTTAAAAGAAGGGGTTTAAATAACAGGTTCGTAATACTTACTTCGTCTAACAGAAAAAGCGGGCATAGTTCCTTCCAGTATATTCACTATTTGTGTGTTTATTTGAGCATTTTCAATACTACCGCTTTGATAAGTAATGCTGTAATTATTTTTGTTCGCTAATATTATTTGTTCCGCATCGCAAACCACTGCTAAATTTGGATTATGAGTTGCAATAATTACTTGCCGCTCTTGCTTTATACGTTTAATGTATGGGACTAACAAAGAAAAAACTGATTCATTATCTAAATTTTCTTCTGGCTGGTCAATAATTAGAGGCGTTCTGTCTTGGTCAATTAAGAGGTAAAATATTAATAACAGCGCGCCTTTTTCTCCTGGTGATAGCTCGTTCTCGTTCAGGTCTTTACCATTGAAACGAATTGTATATCTTACATCTAAATAGCTTAGGCCAAACAAAAAGTCGTAGATATTTTTTCTTCCATTTTGCGGGTCAATTAACTGCCTTTCTATGTCATTATCATTAGGCGGGTTACATGTCACATCTTTCAATAAACAGTTAATTAATTCATTTTGTAGCTTCTCTACATCATCAATTTGTCCGTAGCTATATTTTGCAATAATCTCATTGATAATTTTATTTGCCCCCTCTTTGGTTTGAAAAGTGCCGTTTTTGGAGTGATTTATAAATGCAAAAAAACTTTCAGTAAAATGATTTTTATTGAAATTAACCTGCACGTCAAAGTCTAAACTACTACCAGCTCTTAGTTGTTGGTCTTTTTCTAATTCTACAAAATCAATAAGGGGTTTATATATTTCGGTAAAAAAATGTATCTTATTCAGGATTTCAGCATGAAGAGTTTTTACTAACTTTTCCCTTTGGTTATATAGAGTCTTTAGCGCGGCCTCAAGTCCTGACTGCAAATAAGCTAATTCTTCCTGAATGGAAGTTATGCTTTCAAGGCTCTTATCGCCGGTAACCCCCTTAATAACTTGCTTAGCCGCTTCAATAGTTTTAACTTTGGTTAAATAATCTTGGTATTCTTTTTGTTTTGTATCCAAATTCTTCGTAATTGAAGATTTTTGGGAAGATAATTCATTTGTTTTGATATATAAGCTCTCCGTATTGGCAAGATTATTTTTCTCTAATAATTTTTCTAAGGAATTTTTACTGCCGTCTAGCTGTGTTAATTTTTCGGTAAGTGGTTTTTTGTTAATTGTTAAAGATATGACGTCTTCTATTTTAATTCCTAAACCTAGGATTTCAGTGGAATGGTCACTTACTAATTTATCTTTTCTTGTAGTTATATCATCTATGCCCGTATTAATTTTGCGGATAATAGCAATATTATCAATAACTTGTTTTAATTCGGCAGTCTTAGTTTTTATGTCAGCTTCAATTAAAGCCACCTGATTATCAATATCAGTAATTTGCTGTTGGAGATTAGAATCTAACTCTGCACTAGGTTTTGTAACCGGCTCAGGGTCTTTTAAAGCCTGTAATTCCTTTTCTTTTTCGGCTAATTTATTTTCCAATTTTTGTTTATATTCAGGTTTGCCTTTAAACTCTAGAGCTACAACTTGTTCATTCAGCGGGCCCAATTGCTCCCTTAGCCTTTGAATATTTACATCAACACCGTGAGTGGTTGTTTGGATTAATTCATCTAAAGTGACCGCTTCATGTCGGGCGGCTGGAGGCACATAAGAAAACACCACGCTCTTAATTTGCTCTTGAAATGCAGTGCTTATCCCGTCTTCGTTACAAATATTTTCTACAAATTTTTGTGGAAGATATTTAACTCTCTGTTCTTCTGTCGCTTCGTCAGTTTGAGAATCCAAATTTACAAAGTTATCAGTTGTCCCGTCAGCCCAAGAAATTGCGGCTTGGTAATTTTGTGCAAAACTTTTCTTTTTATTTTTAAATCGGCCTGCTGTCAAGAATGAAAAATTTGTTGGGCTGACATGGCTTTTGCCTGCCAAAGCAATAATATCTAACAAAGCACTTTTGCCCGTTCCTTTTCTTCCGATTACTGCAACTAAGCCTGGGTTTAATTTTATTTCCTGATTAAACCACGGACAAGATTGTTCTTCTACAGGGTTTATATTTATAGATTGTATATATTTCCTTTGGTTCAAGGAAATATCTTCAATTTTCTTAGGTGTTTTTCCAACAAATGTCCTATCTTTAGGTTCAATCCTGATTTGCTTAAGGCCTTCCCACGTTGGGTCTGCTTTTATCCAAGTTATTTTGTCACTGGGGAATGCGCCATACTCCGAAAATGCGTGTGCGTCACTACCACATACAACCGGTTTTGGTTTACTACCAATAGTTTTTTGGAAGTTATCTATTATATCCTTGTTTTTATCTGTTTTATTGCCCAAAAATAAATCTATAGATTCATCATCCCTGGACTCAAATATATCGGATGACTGCATAAAAAAATTGTCGGCCTGTGGGTGTTTACCCCAATCCAAATTTTTTAAGCCGTCGGAAGTATCATAGGGCATAAAAACAAAGGCCGTATCTTGTGGCATGGAATGTATTGCCGCCATTAAGGATTCTCTTGTAACTTCAGCAGTCATAGAACCAAGTCTATATAAATCCAAATCCCCTAAGGTTGAGGGTGACCCAAATCCATGCTTCTTAGCCTTGCTGTCATCAAAACTTTGGGCCAGTTCTTTAAGTGATTCTTCCGATAGGGCGGCTTCTTTTTTACCAATTCTTATTTTCAGATTGGATTTAAAATCAGATAACTTTTGACTTGATAAACTATTTGAAAGGATGATATGGATATTTAAACGATAGTCCGTTGGTGATTCAACCCTTAATTCCATACCAGGAAATACAATCTTTGTTTCCTGTAATGACTTATTTGTAAGGTATTCTTTATAAGCAGTATAGCCGTCAAAAGTCCAGTAATCCATAAAGCAAAAAACATCTACGTCACTTTTACTAATGGTGTCGTTTAGTGATTTTAATGACGCTTCCTTTTCCTTTTCGGCCATTTCAAAAAAAGTCTTTCCTCCTCTCCAATGGAAAGACGCGGGAGTGTGCACGTGTAAATCCCATTTACGCCAAATAGAACCCTTTTTTAGTTCATCGTCGTTCATACGTTTGAGCTGTCGGACAAGAACTTATCAAGGTCTTCTTTATAAAACCGCCAATGTCCCACTTTGGTAGCTTTAATTTTGTTATTTTTAATATAACGCATTAAAGTGCGGGGGTGCACATGCAAATATTTGGCGGCTTCTTCAACTTTTAGAAATGGTTTTTTGTCCATAACTAAAGTTTATTCTTTTCTTAATAGATTGTCAAAGTTTGTCATAGTTGCTAAAATATGGGTATATGAATATGCATACTCCGCTTGCCGTTAAGGAGGTTAAGCTGGTTCAACATTTTTACGATTGTATTATGTATGAACCGGCTAGCTCAAAGGTTAATGGGCAAAGTAAATTTCATTTAGAGGATATTTTTAAGGCCACGGATTGCACCGATGATGACCTTACTAGGATATGTTCTAAATTAGAAAATGAGGGTTTGATTGAATTTTTTGTTAAGAACCCAGTAGGATTTGTCCTGGTAAGGATGAATGAAGAAAAAACTAAACTTTGGTTAGCTAAAAGGAAGCAAGAAGGTAATTTTAATAATAAGGTAGAATTTAATAATCATAGTCTACAAATATATCTAAACTCAGATGGTGATTTATATAGACTACCAAAGAATAATTTTAATTATGCTATGGTGAAGTCCAAAGGCTTAATTCAAATAATCAAATTTTTAAAACAAAATAATTCTGGTGATTACATTCAAACAAAGTTGATTGCCGCAAATCTACACAAAAAAGTTGACCATATAAGAACCGATATAGGCAAAATAAATGGCAGATTTATAAATAAATTAAATTTGGAAGATAATTTAATCATTGGAAGACAAAACGAAGGCTATAAAATTAACCCTATTTATGAGTTGATTATAGATACACCGTAGGTATACCGTAGCTTTTGTTGATAATTTATTGAATACGGCTGAAATATGCCGTTTTTTCTTTGTAAAAAAACACCCGCGGATTATTCAAAGACACGGCAATGATTTGCTACTCTAAAAATATGAAAGAGAAAAAAGAAAATTTAATTTTTATTTCCGATTTAGGTTTAGCAAGTCTTTTAGTTACCTTAGATTTTGAGATTTTAGAATTAGTGAAGGAAGTTAATTCCAAAAGAATAAATTTTGTTTTTGAAAAAAAAGGAAATATTGAGAAATATATTTCAGCATACTGGAATAACAGACACATTTTTATCCCCATTCATAACTTGTTTGCCAATCAAAAAATGTTAAAAAACCGGATTTATGGAATTAAATAACGAACAAGTTAAAAAATTCGTTGAGATACATAAACCTTACGGCGGTTTAGGGGATTTATCTGAAATTCAAATCCGGCAATTGGCGCAAGGGTTGGCTAATTATTATTTGGTTTTATTTAATATCCATAAGAGGATTGAAAGGGAAAATGGTTATGGAAACAATAAATAATATTGTCCCAGTAAGGGCAAAGGTTATGATTGAAAAGACTGAAAAAAACAGGGTAGAGATAGACGAAAAGCTGAAACCAATAACTCTAAATGAGTTAATGGCAAAACAATTTCCTGACGAGGAATGGTTAATTGACGGCCTAATGGCAAAAGGTAGTCTTACAGTGTTATCAGCGGCCCCTAACCAGTATAAAACTTGGCTTGCTATGGAAATAGCTATAAAGGTAGCGAAAGGAGAAATTTTATTTGGCCGTTTTTCCACACATCAAACTGGAGTCATGGTAGTAGATGAGGACGGGTCTGGGGAACGGCTACTACAAAAGCGTTTTGCTAAACTTGGAGCAAGCCCCGATACCCCTATAATGATTTTATCTGGCCAAAATTTTAAACTTGAAGAAACTCAAATATTATCTTTAATCCGAACAGCGAAGCGAAATAATATTGGCCTAATTATTTTTGATTCATTAGTTAGAATACATACTGCAAAAAATGAAAATGACGCAATGGAAATGGCAAAGGTTTTTAACCTGTTTAAAATTTTTAAAAAGGCCGGAATAACTTTACTCATACTACACCACAACAGAAAACAGTCTGCTTTTTCCAACAATCCAACGCAAGATATGCGCGGGTCGTCGGATATTTTGGCGGCAGTGGACGGGCATATAACCATACAAACAATTGAAGAAGGTTTAAAAGTAACTCAAAGCAAATTAAGGAATGAGCAAGGAATTAAACCCTTTGTGCTAAAAATTGTCAGTAGTCCTGATAGGTTTGAATTTCAATTTTCCGGTGAGCTACAAAGCGAAAGATTGTCTGGTGAGGATGTTAAAGAGGCGGTATCAGAATTACTAACCGAATTGGGACAACCAACAGCAATAATGGAAATATTTAAAAAGCTTAAAGCCGCGGGTTTGGATATTGGATACAGCACTTATAGTAGGCTTATGAACGAATGGGCTAAGGACGGAAGCATTAAAGTCCAAAAAGGCCCAAAAAACAGCAGACTTTGCTCATTACCGAATATTTCTACCGAACCCCCAAAGGCGGTGTCGTAAATTTATACCCCTTATGGGCTTTAAATTTTACGATACTCAAATCTATAAATACGTAGTTATTAAACGCCAGAGTTTGTCATAGTTCTTTGAAAGTGCTATAATACCAGTGAACAATTTATTGCCTAAACTCTATAATTAATAGGGCATGGCATACAAAATCACGTGAATACTGAACCCGTCGTTCAGGTATCATTCACGTGGTCATATCCCGAAAGGGGTATGGGGAGCGCAAGCTCTCGCCTGGCGGCGGGCTTTGTGTTGGTCGTCCAGGTTTATCTGCCAGTCATTAACTCATAATCTATGAACATCCACCAAATCACAACTGTTGCCCTAGTAGTCGTAACCGTTTCATTTCAAGTGCTTTCTAACCGCTTTTTTAAAAACAAAAAGGTGCTATAATTAATATGTATGAAAAAGCTTTCCATTAAATTCTTTATTGGGTTATACATTCTGGGACTAATCGTTTTTGCTCTGTGGTGGGACAAACACCCTAATCCCAAAAACCTTTTTGACATTAAGGCAATACCAGTAGTCTGGTGGGGTCTTTATGCTCCGATTGCCTACATAATTTACAGGATTATTTTAAAACGCCGAGGGTTGAACGACGGCAAAAAAGTAGTAGGTTGGGGTTTATGGTATTTAATTGGTTTACTTGTTTCTTCAATGCTGGCATTTTTAGGAGCAGCTCTTAACCCAGGCGACCCGTATGCGGGAATGAACATTTTTGCAATTGTTCCTTGGTTGATTGGTTTTCCTATTCTTTCTGGTTTGTGGTATTTAGGAAAATCGTTGATGAAAAAAGCATAAACAATTTTATTTTAGCTGTGAAAGTTTTTTGGATTAAGCAGTTTAAGAACCGACGCTATGTTAGCGTCTTTTTTAATGCTCATTTCAATGGGCATTTTCCTGTTTAAGTGTTTAAAAGGTTCGTCACAGTCGTTAAAAGCTTTGGTTCTCCTCCGTAGCATCCAAGCGTTGAGCCAACGTTCGGCAGATTGGAAACTTTGAAAACCTTTAATGCTTTTAAGTCTTGCTTGCAAGTGCGAGTTGTAGCTCTCGATGATGTTCGTTGTATTGGGACAATGCTTCATATGGTAGCCGTAGGCAAACAGTCTGTCGTAGCGGTCCATTACGTCGGCAATGATAGTTTGAATTGTCTGGTCGTGCTTGCCGTGCCTCCACAACAATCGGCGGAGTTGGTAATTTCGGTCATCAGGGTAGTTTTTAGGGCTAAACGCCGCTTTTAAGTCGTAGAAAAATGCCCGATACTTTTCTTCAGTTCTAACCTGCAACAGTTGCCTAACATTTTCAAGGTAGTGGTTATGGCAAAGCTGCATCCTAATCGTCGGGTAAGTTAGTTTTAATGCCTCTCTGGCACTGCCATTGTCATCGGCAATGATAATTTGCATCGGGTAGTGTATGGTGCGGATTAGGTTAAAAAATTGGACGTAGGAAGCTAAGTTTTCTGACGGAGCTAAAAGTCCTATTGGAATATCGTGGGTTAGAAAATCAATACCGTAGATGAACGGTATTTTTTTGTCGTAACCTTTGACCGCTACATACTTGCCGTCAATTACTAACCGTCCGCTCCACCTGTTGCAAAATTCGTTGGACAGCCAGGTATTTTCTGGCAGCTTGTCCATTTCAGTTAAAACTTTGCGGTAGACCTGTGCTGGCGACAAATCGTGTTGGTCAGCAAGTTTCCTAAACGGGACGCCGTCGATGTGAGGTATCCAAAACACTGGCTTAGCCCTATGATCAATACTAAAAGAATGTTTTTGTTTCTTGCAAAAGTATCTCTTTTTACCTAACTGACTGCCTTTCTTCACAGTCTTGTTAGAGCCGCAAATTGGGCAGTGGGGGTTTCGTTTTTTTTCTCATTTTGTATCAAATTAACCTGTTAATTTATTGTATTTCCTTTTAAGCATAACAAAAAAGCGCCCTCTCAGGCACTGAAAATGAAACGGTCTCCTAGTAGTCGCCGGAGTGGTTTTAACCATAGTTGCGATGGCAATAGACCCAGCAAGAAGACGTAGAAAATAAAATTACAAATATTTTAAATAACAATAACAATGAAAAAATATTTTACATCCGTTGTTTTGCTTTTGATTTTAATAACCGCATTTTTTTCGCTCAATGAACTAACTGCTAAAACTGAACTGCCGAAAGCGGAAACAAATATCCAAGAAGCGGAAATAAAAAAAGAAGGTGTTGAAATTGGCGTTTATAATGCCGAACTTACAAAGGTAATTGAGAATCCGGCCGCGCCTTTAGCCGCTAATATTTATGTAGATTTACCCGCCGGAAGCTGTATAGATTTTAAATATATTAATCCAAATAGCCTAAATGAAACTTTACTGTCCGGCTGTAATGCCGATAGAAAAAATCCTTTGCCCAATATTTCAGAAATTCAAATGAGCGGGAAAAGGATAAATGTCTTCGGTAACTATGATTATACTGATTGCCAGTCAATTCCTAACGAGTGCGTAATTAACCTAATGATAAATAAAATAGAAATTAACTAAACTAAAAACCTCCGCGCCGTGAAGCAAGAAGGTTTTAGTTTCGCTAGCGATAAACGCTTTTGATATTGGAAGGATATCACAAAACGGGCTTAGCTTGCAAGAAAGGGTTAAAATGTCAGCCAAAATCAATAAAGCCATAGTATATTGCCGCGTTTCTACTAAGGAACAGGCAGACGAGGGTTACTCTTTGGAAGCCCAAGAAAAACAGCTTAAAGAGTATGCTAAGAAGCACGATTTTCAGGTAGAAAAAATATTTAAAATTTCAGAATCAGCAAGCGGCAAACAATTACGCAAACTGTTTAATGAAGTTTTTGAGTATGCCGCCAAGAATCACCATGATGTTATTTTATGCGAAAAAATAGACCGCTTAACCCGCAATTTAAAGGACGCTGTAGTTGTTGACGAATGGGTAAGGGTAAATCAAAATCGTGCAGTGCATTTTGTTAAGGAAAATTTCATTTTAAACCAAAATACTAAAGCCCATGACAACTTTGTATGGGATATGAAAGTAGCCACGGCAAGATTTTACTCTAATAATCTTTCAGAAGAAGTAAAAAAAGGTTACGCAGAGAAATTGAGGCAGGGCTGGCGGCCGTCTATGCCGCTACTTGGCTATAAGACGGAAGGCGAAAAAGGCCACCGGATACACGTTGTAGATGAAAAATATGCGCTTCTTATCCGCATTATTTTCCAGCGTTACGGAAGCGGCAATTATTCATTAAAGCGTTTGGCGCATGAATTAAAAGAGGAAGGCTGGCGTTCTAAAACGGGCAAGATGTTGTCCTTTGGAAACTTGCACCGGATGTTGCATGAGCCTTTTTATTGCGGCCTTATCCGCTGGCAAGGGAAAATTTACCCAGGCAAACATGAACCATTAATAAGTAAAGACTTGTTTGATAAAGTCCAAACGCTTTTAAAGCGTGTAACCCAAAATCCCCATTTTCAAAAACATGATTATCTTTTTAAAACCAAAATGTATTGCCTGCATTGCGGCGGCATGGTTACTTGGTATGAAAAAAAAGGTAACGTTTACGGTCATTGCAACTATACCAAACACTACAAGGATTGCATTAAAAAAACTTGCATAACGGAAGGTGAGGCCGAAGAGCAAATTAAGCCTTTGTTTTTGGAGCTAAAACCCAAGACGCAGGCTGTTTTACAGTGGATTGAGGGAATAATCGCGGATAGTGAAAAAGCGCAGATTACAGCCCGTTTAAGCAAAGTAAACGGCATAAATAGCCAACTGGCGCAAATAAAAATCCGCAAAGACAAACTATATGAGGCAAAAATTGAAAAGAGTATACCGGCCGAAGTTTGCGACGAGAAATTAACCCAATGCGCGCAAGAAGAACAGCAGTTAAACGAGGCTTTGGACAGGCTAAACGAAGGCGGGGATATTTTTACCCAGCTCGCTAAAGCCGTTCATGTTATGGCCTATTACAGCCGCGATATTTACGAAAAATCCAACTTGGACGAGAAGCGTCTATTGTTTTCAGAACTGTTTACGAACTTTCAGCAAAACCAGCATGAAATAAGGCCAAACTATAGCTTAGCGGGAAATTATTTAAGAAATTTTATTCCGAAGGTAAATCAAGATTACGAACTCACAAAAGCCCTACAAACAAAAGAAAAAACACCAGTTTTACCTGATGTCGTTTCTTATGGCTCGGGAGCTGGGATTCGAACCCAGGACCCACCGGTTACACCTACCCTTAAATTTCTTTAAGGAGTGGACTATATCATCATCCGTCTATAACGGATGCGAGGCGCTTCCCTATAAAATAGGTACTCTCTTGCGAGATAGTCTCTGAACCTTTCCGCCTGAGGCGGACTTGGCTGCTGATTGCCTTATGACATTTCTGTCAATTAGGGTTCCAGCAATTCACCTCGTGTTTCCATTCCCAATTACTTGAGAAGGCTGCAATAACCCGGCATGAATTTCTTTATGGCAGTTGGAGCATATTAAAATGCACTTACCCAACTCCTTCTTGGTTTTTTCCCAAGAGCGAGTCAGTCCACTTGCGCCGAGTCCAAAACCCTTTCCTTTTGGGTCAAGATGATGAAACTCAAGCGCTCCGGCACAACGATTATAACCGCAAAATTGGCATTTCCCGCCTTTGTAGGCAACTGCCATTGCTTTTATTTTTTTGCGCCTTTTGTCTACTGCTTTTTTAAGATACTCTGCCCGGTCGGAATATTTTCTTTTATCCGCCAT
>JAEHJW020002872.1_pt1 | contig 12850 bp, 21 predicted proteins | sample 9271431 | NCBI WGS metagenome assembly JAEHJW02
GGTGTTACCTCCTTACTCTTCGCCAGGTGCCTTACCCGACACCCCTCACCCTCGGCGCTGGCGCGCGGGGCACAAGGGGCGCTGGCGAAATTCTTCGAAGATTCGTCGCCGCCTGGGCACCCCTCAATCCCCCCACCGTTGGCGCTGGCGCGGGTGAACACAAGGGGTGTGGACTGTCCGCTATGTCTGCTCGTGATTTAGAAAGCGGCCAGGTATCCGATCAGATTCGCCACGCCCTGGTAGCCGTGAAGCAGTCCCAAGAGCAAGAGTGCGTAGCCAACGGTGACGCCCAGAACGCGCCACCCGAAGCGGTCTGCTACGCGCCAAGCGCCAAGAGCCAGCACGACACCCACGATCGCAGGGATGAAAATTGTCCACTCTCCGAACGCGTTGAAGGCGCGCGCCGCAATCGGATCGACTTCTGTGGTCCCCCCCGGGACGAAGGATCCAGCGAGCGTCGAAAGAATGTCAAGGGCCATTCCAACGATGTACGCGGTCAGAACGATTTTGCGCGTGGTTCCCGCGTGCTGCGTATTCGTGGTGCTCATCTCAGTGCCTCCTGCCGCCAGGTGTTGTCGGTGTTCCCTGTGGCACCCCTCACCCTCGGCGCTGGCGCGCGGGGCACAAGGGGCGGCGGCGAAATTCTTGAGAAATCCCCCCACTCTGGCCGTGGCACCTTGCCCGGATTGGCCCCCGGCGCCGGGGCGCGGTAGCCGGGTACTGTCCAGTGATGGCCCCCGCCGGGATTGCGTCGGGCGTAGCAGTCATGGTGGTTCCTCCTGCCGTCGGGGTTGTCGGTAATCCCGGTGACACCTATAACGGTTGGCGCTGGCGCGCGGGGGACAAGGGGCGGCGATCTCGAGCAGATGGGCAATCTGGCCCACCCTGTAAAAGTTCAACTGCCCACCCCCCGAAAGGGGGCGGGCAGTTGAGTACCGAGCAGCTAGGCGACGTGCGTCTTTAGTTCGGCCTTTAGTGTGCGGGCGGCCTCGCCACGAAATCCGGACGCATTGCTCAGAAATCGGAGGATCAGCTCGTCCCCTTCATCCTGGCCGTAGCGATCGGAAGACGCGCCGATCGTGGTCAGTGCGTCGAGATACGGGGCGGCGGCGTAATTCACGCGTGAGCCCCACACTCGACGGATGTCGTTGGCAATCTCAAAAATCGGGCGGGTGGTGGTCATGGGCTTACCTCCTTACTCTTCGCCGGGTGCCTTACCCGGCACCCCTCACCCTCGGCGCCGCCGCGCCCCACACCGTTGCCCCGTGTGTTTGAGCGGGTACCCGAGCCCTTAGTTCGTGCGGTTCAGAACCTCGGCGAGCGAGCGAGGGGTGCGGTAGGAAAGATCCCGCTCGATAGGGAGCCCGAAAACTCCGCGAAACTCCACGATCTCCTCGAGATCAAAATCCCCGGATTCACGCTCAAAGAGCTCGGCTACGCCAAAAGCAATTTTGGTCTCTGGGTCATACGACGCAATCCACCAGGTTCCGATACCGGTGGGGTTGAATAACTTCACTTTGAGAAGGATGTCGTTAGGCTCGGAGTCCCAATCGATTTCAAGGGGAAGGCGGTCAGTCTTACGGATGTACCGGTAGCACGGGCGCTTTTGAAATGTCGAGGCAACTTCGGCGGTATTTAGAACAGTAGTCATGGTGGTTCCTCCTGCCGCCGGGGGTTGTCGGTGTTCCCGGTGACACCTATAACGGTTGGCGCTGGTGCGCAGGGCGCAAGGGTCCCAGGCGAAATTCTTCGAAGATTCGTCGCCGCCTGAACACCCCTCAATCCCCCCACCGTTGGCGCTGGCGCGGGGCAACACAAGGGGCGCGGGGGAGAAACTTGGGGGAGTTTTGGCGTGGCGGATCTGGCCTCGTGGCGCGGGCGGGGCGTCCGCCCCGCCCGCGTTGCCCGGTCTACTGAACCAGTGCCCGGGCCGCGTTCAGCTGATCGAGGGTGATACGCGCACCCCACATCCTGCCCAAGCGCGTCGGGCGGTCGGGACTGCTGCTCGGCTCGGTCATCTGAAGCAAGAAATTCCACGCCGGCGCGCTCACCCCGTCACGAAGATCGGGGCCACCGCTGGGCCGCACCGTGACCCGTGCGTGCGCGCCGAGCTCATCCCACGCGCGAATTAGCCCGGCGGCCTGGGCCAAGTGAGAGGGGGTGAGCCAGGGACCAAGTCCAAAGTGCTTCAACGCGTCAGCGGTGATCTCGATTCCGTCGATCTCGATCGTCTCTTGGTGGCCTACTTGAGTGAGCATTTTGGTGCCTCCTTCCGCCGGGTGTTGTCGGTGTTCCCTGCGGCACTCATCACCCTCGGCGCTGGCGCGAGGGACGCAAGGGGCGCGGGCGAAATTCTTCGAAGATTCGTCGCCGCCTGAACACCTCTCAATCCCCTCACCCTCGGCGCTGGCGCGCGGGGCGCGCCGCGAGTGAGACGGATCAGCTTGCCACCTGCATGAGGGCGGCATCGATCTCGGATGCGATGGCGCGTCGGTCGCCACCGAAATCGCTCGTCGTGTAGCCGTTCCATCCTGGTGCCGAGACCATGACCTCAACTTGATCTTGGGCATCGATTTCCCGGGTCGCGGGCGTGTGGATTCTGTTCGCGTGAATCGCTACGGGTCCGAGAAGGAAAGTCGCGCCGATCCCGAATGCGCCGGTACGGCTCTTCACGACTTTGGTGTGCGCGACCGAAAGCCCGGGAACGGTTGCCGCGATTGCGCGCACCGCGCGGACGTTGCGCGCGCCGCGCATTGCGCCTGCGATGACCGCTGCGGCATCGAGAACCGTGGCGCCGGTTGTGGTTACGAAGGTGGACATTCTGAATCTCCTCGCTATTTACCGGGTGCCTTACCCGGCACCTCTTACCATCGGCGCTGGCGTACGAGACGCAAGGGGTGCTAGGAAAAGTCTCCGGAGTCGCGGCCTAAACCTCTGGAATTACCACCGCTCGACGCGCTGAGTCTGTGCTGCTCGGGCACAGGCTCTGCGATCCGAAGGGGCTGCGCGCCGTCACGCGCCGGCAAGTACTCGCTGAATCCACTCGCGAACTCCTCGCCCGCTTGACGCGTTCTCGGGGTCAAAAACGGTCCACACGTTCACGCTCTCCCCGTCTATCTCCAAGTGCGCCGAAAGTGCTGAAAGGTGGCCGATGACCGTTCGCTCGAACGCAATCGGTCCATCTGGGCAACTCAAAATCGCGGGATACGCATCCCCTATCTCCGCACTTCTTGCCCAGCCGGCTACGCGGATTGCGGTGGCGGCGCTCCCTCTAGTAGCAGTGATGGTCATGGGCTTACCTCCTCACTCTTCGCCGGGTGCCTTACCCGGCACCCTCCACCCTCGGCGCTGGCGCGGGTGAACACAAGGGGCGCGGGGGAGAATCTTGGGAGAGTCGCCCGCCCTCTGGCCGTGGCCCCTTGCTGGATCGTGAGTCCGGTGGCCGTCAGACCGGCGCAAGGGCTTTACAGCGATCAGGCAAGGCTGGTCAGGTAGCTGGCCAGATTGTTATCGACGTCGTAGTAGTAATCCGTAGGATCCGCAGCGCACCCGTTCGGGCATTCGTCGCCTATCGAGTAGGTGTCGTTGGCAAAAAAGCCGCCGCACACTGAGCAAGTAAGCGCGCCATCCCGCACTGCCCGCTCGTACAGAAACAGGGCGAGGCTGTCGTCGCCGTAGTAGGCCCGTAGGGCCGTCAGGCAGTCAAACGGGACATCGAATGTTGTGGTCATGGGCGTACCTCCTTACTCCTCGTCGGGTGCCTTACCCGGCACCCTTCACCATCGGCGCTGCCGCACGGAACACAAGGCTCCTAGCGTGGCGTTGAGATAATCCCGGCCCTTCGACGGACGCACACCACCAAGGTCTCCGTACTTACCCCACCGCCGGTGGTCATCGTCCTCACACAAGTCATTGCACCACAGCCGTAGTCATGCACCGTTCTGCTGATGATGACGTTCGTATTCTGCTTCGGTGGTGGGCTCTCGCTCGTCCTCGTCGCGCTAGCCATTCGGCTGCGCACCTCGTTGCTCCGTAGAGCACTCATCGCGTGCGTGATCGTTACGATGATCATCGGGCACCGTGCTCTTGAGTTGATGAGAGGTGGACTCGCACCATGGCAGCTGCCCGGCGAGTACCGCCTCGGGCTTCTTGTCTTCTGGCCCAGTTTTATGGCCGCCTTGATCGCCCTGAGCGTCTCCGACTACCGCACCAGCATGCGCGACGCGCGCAGCGCACGCCGCCCCAGCGAGTCACACGTTAGGCACTAGTGCCACGGGGCCTATCCATCTCAGCGAGGTGCCCTTCGCGTGTCGTCAAAATTGGCCGCCCGGCCCTGATGACGCTTGATCAGGGCCGGGCGGTAGCTGTGCCCACCACAGCACTTCCTACCGTTGGCGCTGGTGCGCAGGACGCAAGGGGCCAGGCGAAATTCTTCGAAGATTCGTCGCCGCCTGAACACCCCTCAATCCCCCCACCGTTGGCGCTGGCGCGGGTAAACACAAGGGGCGCGGGGGAATCTTGGGGGAAGTTTTGGCGTGGTGGCTACGTCTCAATCAGAGCACGTCGAAGATCGACGTGTACGGCAGGCGCTCGCTGTCGGCCCAGGCCAGGCTACCGACCTCTACTGAAAACAGGCTCCGCACCGACGACGGGCGCCGGAGCTGACACCTACGCCCCGAGCGCCTCTCGCAGTTCACCGAGAACCGGATCGTCGCTAGCGGCCAACAGGGTCGCTAGCGCATGCACCTCGACCCTCGCGAGGACGATGACCGTGAGGTCCGCACCACTCACCACTTCGGCCACAACTCCTCCTTGCTCGCCCCGATGATACCTAGGGCCGCTGCACCGGGCGCGATACGGCGAGGAGCTCTCGCGCCGGGAGAGCGCAGAGGAGCTGAATCCGCGGGACCACCCAAGTGTCTCGTCGTGTGTGTCTACCAACTCGCGAGCGCTGCCGCGTATCAGAGCGTCGAGGGCGCTCGATGCCGCATTTGACGCCGCGCTAGAGGCGGTTGCCCCGCTCTGGATCTCTCCGAGGAAACCCTCCGTGCGCTGGCTCATGCCGCCAGACCGTCCGCCGCACCGCGCGCGTGGCACTCAGCCCGGCTGTGTTTAGTTATCCGCGTCTGACAGGCACGTCGCGGGCCTGGCTAAACGGGCCCGCGGGCCAGCAACCCACACGGGGCAGACGCCCCGCCCGCGTTGTTCGATCTACTGAACCAGTGTCCGGGCCGAGTTCAGCTGATCGAGGGTGATACGCCCCCCCACATCCGGCCCAAGCGCGAATCCGGCGGAGGTGTTTCACATCTCACTTTGGGGTCGCGAGCAGCTCCTTGACCTGTTCATTAGTAATTTCGGTGATGCGTCCCTGCTCAATCAGCGCAAAACCATCGTCAGTGACCGTTGATCTAGTGCAGAAGCCTCGCCATTCGTAGATACCATCTACGAGAGGGCCGTCCCAAGTAATTGTTCCAGAGCGTTCCGAGCCCGATAAGCCAGACAAGTCCCTCTTCAAGAACTTGCGCTCAAAGCCATACTTCTTGCTTAGCCCCACGATACGAGCGAGCCACGCACTATTGCCGTAGCCGCCACCCCTCACGCGAGTTTGTGCGCCGAGTGCACCAATGAAAGTCGTAGATGAGCCGTCGAGATCAAGAATCTCGTTCTGGTGTTCAGGCATTTGATCACCTCCTTACTCTTCGCCGGGTGCCTTACCCGGCACCCATCACCCTCGGCGCTGGCGCGAGGGACGCAAGGGGCACTAAGGGTTATTCGGAGTAGCGGCTTCGTGCTGGACGTAATCACCCGCGCCTTCGCGCTATCCGCACTGCCATGTTCGGCTAATTCACGGATTCGAGAAATGCGAGGGCATCGCTCTCGCTGCGAGGGAATGGTACGTCCATCAGGGTTGCCGGTTGAAGCGACACTTTGTTGCCGCTCGTCAAGAACATCGCCTCCAGCACCGGACGAAATGCCGGGGCGTTGAGGACGCGCACCGCCGTGGCTACGCTCACGCTCGCGGTGTCTCGGCGGAAAACGCCCAGCACGCCACCAGTGAAATACTTAGCTCCGGGCACGGTGAAGAACGGCTCGGGCGAGCGCGTCTTCACCAACCCGAAGAATCGCTCGTCGTCCGATTGCATCCACTCCTCGTTGCGCACCGCCCCGTAGCGCCACCAGTTGCCATCGTGGAATCGAGTGATACGACGCGCACGCAGCTCGTCCTCGTGTGCTCGCAAGGTCGCTGCTGCCTTTGGCGGAATCGCGTCAAGCGCCGTGAAGTCGTTGACGTTGAGGAACGGTACCATTTGTCGCGTAGTGTCGACCTGCATTTGCGCGCAGCTCGGCTCAACGTCGCGTGCTGAACCGAGCTTGTAAACGCGGTCCAGTCCCGTGATTAGCCCGACGCGAACGACGAACTGATCGGACAACTTGCCCCACCCGGCGATGACGGGTTTCAGGGAACCGGGGACCAACATCCACCGTTCGCCGGAGGCAGTGAGCACCCCTTTCGTCCACGCGGCCCCTACGGCATCCGCGGTCGAGGCCGCCACCGACACAGAACCTTGCTTGGCCCCACGTACCCAGCGAAAGATGAGCAAGGCTGGCACCGCCGCGTCAGCGAACAGATTCTCCTCCCCGCAATCCACAAAGTGTGTAATCGCCCCGAGGCGGCCAAGCTTGTTACGTAATGGGGCCGCCGAGGTGAGATACAACCACTCCTTGGGGACAATGAACACCATCTCCCCGCCACGGGCCAGTAGGTCCGCGCACCGGTCGATGAACAGATGGTAAAGGTTCGTCTTGTCGGAGTAGCTGGACTTTACGGAACTCGCGCTCGCCCGCGTGGAATCCTCGACCTCCTTCCAGGAGACGTAGGGCGGGTTGCCGAACACTACGTCGTAGGTGCCGTCGCGTCCGTCGGAAAACGCAAAGAAGTCTCCAACGGTGATTGGCGTCTCGCAGACTCTCTCTAGCCGCGAGTCGATTTCCACCGCGTCGATGTGTAGATGAGGTCGCTGCTGCTCAAGGATCGCAACCAGATTTCCTGCTCCCGCGGACGGCTCTAGTCCCCGGCCCTCGCGATGACTGACTAGCGACGCCATGATTTCATGCACGTCCCGGTGCCGTGTGAAAAACTGCCCACGGCGTTTCTTCTCTGTGGCGCTTGGTGAAGCGGTGGTTGGCATGCACCAAACGGTCCGCCGGCCCGGCTACCCGGCAATCGAAGCGTTCGGGCTGGTGGCGTGCTATTTTTACGTGAGCCTTTCTCCACATCCGCTGCACGCCGTCGGTCGTCCGTCCGCGGCAAGCGTGCGTAGGTCATACGAGTCGATCTCGACTAGGTCGCTCTCACAGAGACGCCCGGACACGATCTGTCGGGCGGCGTCGGCTGGGCAACAGAGCCCGTACCCGCCAGCCGAGTAGGCAATACCGGGAAGCTGCGGCGTAACCAGGGTGGTAATCAGCCGTGTGGCAATTTGCCGTAGCGCGCCGAATACGAGATCCTCAAGGTCCTCTCCACACCCCGGCACCCCGAAGAATGCCGAAACGTCCTCCTCCCATGCGCGCAAATCGAGCGCCTGCAACCACGCATCGGCGATGTCTACGTAACTGACGGCGTCCGCGAGCGTTGCGATTTCGAACGAGAGCTCTTCGAGGTCAAATGTTGCGTGCGTGTCGATCAGTGAGAGGGCCTCGGCCCGTACGGTCTCGAGGAAATCGGCGCCCGGGCTGCCCTCGTCCGGTTCGGAGCAGCCAGCCATCCCAGCTAAGCGGGAAATGGCGAGTCGCTCAATCTCGATGGTGTTCATGTGCCTGGCTCCTGCCGCCGGGTGGTGTCGGTGTTCCCGGTGACATCCCTCACTGTTGGCGCTGGCGTGCCGAGCACAACAGCGGGCGGCCCGGCAGTCGGTCACGGTTGCGCACAACTAGCGGCCTAGGCCTACGCGCAAAGTGTCTCGATGTACTTCGCCAGAACTTCGGAGACAGCTCGTACGGGCTCCGCCGCTGTAGAAATAAGGTCGTCCCTTGCCTCGATGTCGAAGCTAACACTGCCGTTCCACGTGGCCCAGACATCGGGGGTCCCGGCGTGAAGGAGCAGGCGCGCCCCGGTGTTTTCCCACCCGCCCCGGGGCAAACGTTGACCGAGCAGCGTAATTCCAAGTACTCTCTCCCCGAAGATGCGTTCTGGAGCATTGCGGTCAGTGAAAGTGATCAAGCGAGCCGCGTGTTCGAGCAAGAAGTTGCAGGCGGCGCGGTGAACTAGGTTATCGTTCTCTGGTCCATCGGGCGCCAGGAACTGGCGCCGCAGAGCTCTGAACATCAGCGTGATGAGGCTCTCGGGCGTAGGTTCGGCGAGGGTGTCGGCCTCTTCTCCCACTTGCTCCCACGCGGTCGTAAGTGGGTCAAGGGCGTTGAGACTATCTGCGAATGTCTCGGCCGCTAGTTGTGTGCGAACGTGACCGCCTGCCAGGCTGGGTGTGTGTTCGATTTCCATGTCCATACCTCCCACCGCCGGATCGTAAACCGTCGGCACCCCTCACTCTTGGCGCTGCCGCGGCGCACACAAGAGGTTGTCGCGCGAATTTCGAGGCACTCGAAGATGTTGTGGACGGAATCCCTTCGTCGTACCTGTCCTTACCGCGTGGATCCGAAATAAGGCCCACGCGGTTAGAGCAAGAGCGGCGGCGATGATCGCGGGTGGATAGAAGGTCAGTAGCACGGCTGTTAGTCCGAGAGCTACGGCCAGGGTGATGAGGTGGGCGGTCATCACTTCACCTCCGCGTCGCCAGAGATGTAGAGGGAGCCGCCGAGCTGGGCGTTGCCCTTGACGTAGGCGTTGCCGGAGATCACTGCGTCGCCATAGATCACTGCGTCGCCGCCGATCCGGGCGCTGCCCGTGACGCGGGCGTCGCCACGAACGCAAGCGTGCCACGAGACCCTGGCCTTACCGGCGATGTGAGCGTTGTCGAGAATCTGCGCGTTGTGGAGGACCTGGGCCGACGCAGTGACGATTGCGTGCTCTCCGACGTACGCAGTGTCGTCCACCCACGCCGTGTTCTCAACCCATCCGCCACCATTGAAGTGACGGTGCGCAGGCACAGGCCCGCGCCCGTCCTCGAAGTCGAATGTTGTGGTCATGGGCTTACCTCCTTACACTTCGCCGGGTGCCTTACCCGACACCCTTCACCATCGGCGCTGGCGTGCGGGGCACAAGGGGCGACGGCGCGGTCGAGCGGATCCCGCCGAAGCGGTCTGGGCTTGACCGTTAGTGTCGACCGCATCATTACTAAGGGGCGACACGGCCCGGCATGCGCCGCCACCTGGCTCGCGCACAATCGTTCAGTCGGAGCACTCGAGAGTCTCGCCGTGGGCCTGCACCATCCGCACGAGATCGAAAATGGCCGCTCCGTCTTCTGGGTCACACCAGCCCCCGACCTTTGGGTCAAAATAATAAAAGATGTCGACCCAAAGATCTGTTGCCGTCGCGCCGTGAGGCACTACTCCTTGTGTTTTGCGATCGTCATCATCCCAATACTCCATAATCTCCGGCACTGACCAATGCAAGACGACCCCCAACCCGTTTGGGATGCTGGCGAGCTCTGAGCGGAAATCACCGCGACTGTTGAAGTGACTCATTTCGCAGTTGTAAGGAGCCTTTTCGTAACACGCCAGGACGGTCCGAGCAGCCGCAAGGCTAGCGCGAAGACTTCCAACCGCGAACGCGATTGACGTCAGTGTCCAAAGCGCCTCCTCGTCCCGCTCGGAGAGCGGTCCCAAATGGCTCTCGAAAACCCGGCGCTCGGCGACGAACATTGCTTCTGCGTGGTGGATTGCCGTGATGTGCGCAGGCCTGAGCGCCTCTTCGAGTCCTGACGCAGGGATGTAGTCGGCGGGTCTAGTGTCATCCTTCATGCAAGTGCCTCCTTGACTCTGTGACGAAGCTGTTTGCCTCGCCGGCACGACCAACTGTGCGTGCTTGTGCGGACCGTGCATAGGTATCGTGGTCGCGCACGCAAGAGCTGCTCGCCGCTCTACGGAAGACGCGGAGCCTCGCGATCTCGTCAGGAGTGGCACCGTGCCCCGGCGAGCACCTGCACACGGCGCGCCGGTGACAGTACGGCCGAGGACCCCCGGAATTCCGGGGGTCCTCTGGTGGCGATCTACCTCGCGGCGCATCGCTCGGCTCGGTCTCCCGAGCTGGGATTGGGGGCAAAGGAGAAAATCCCCCTTTCCTTACCCGCCGCCCGTGGGCGGGCATGTACCACAGTGGGTGCGGCGGAGGAAACACAACCTCTGGCCGGGTGCGGGATCTCCACGGGGGCCGCCCTGGGCCGAATCCCATTTGCTTGATAGTTAGCCAGAGTCGAAAGTACACGTGGGCGGTGCCGCGCAGTTGCCGCAGGGCGGCTTTGAGTGTCTCGGGACTGATGTAGACGGACTGCTCCTCGGTGGAGATCACTTTGATACCTCCACGGCCTTCATCCGGGAACGGGCCAAGTCAAGGTAGTCGTCCGATACGTCAAACCCGATAACCCGTCTGCCCAGTAGTAGGGCCGCAACGCCCGTAGTCCCCGCCCCTATGAATGGATCCAAAACGAGGTCTCCCGGATCAGTCGAGAGCGCTATGCACCTTCCGGGCAGCGCCGTCGGGAATTGCGCACCATGACCGTCACGTCCCGCGGAAGGTGAGATGTGCCAAACATCGGTAGCCTTGTCCACCTCGCGTGTAGCATCTCGTCCTCCGAGTTTTTGTTCTGTGGTGCGGTATGCCTCTTTGTTGAACTTCGGCGTGCGTCCCTTAGAGAGGTGGATGATGTACTCGATGCTCCTGCTGACACGAGAAGTCTGCGGGTCTGGCACGGAGTTCGTCTTCGCCCACACGATGATCGACTTGACGTTGTAGCCAATGCGAGAGGCATGCTCGGCCACACGATGCGGAATCAGGCATTGTTCGCCGTCCAAGAGGTACGCGTACCGGCGCTGTACCTCCGGTACGCGTGATCACCCCAGGCCGTGTGCTCCTTGCCCTCCATTGCGCGAAGAGCCTCGACTCCGTTGCTCCGGATGGGTGCCCGAGTGTTGTAAGTGTCCATGATGTTCCACCAGATTGAGCCATCCGGCGTCAGCACGTCGTACAAGGCTGCCAGGATCTCGGTGGTGTGTCGGATGTATGCGTCTGGGGTTTGCTCGTGCCCGTAGGGAACGACTGTTCCGTCAGCCCAGCTGGCCGCGAAGCTGTCGTCGTACACCCGCACGCCCCAGTACGGAGGCGAAGTGACCACCGACTGAACAGTTCCTGCCGGGATCGCGCGGATCAGTTCTAGTGCTGAGCCTTTGTGCAGTTCGTAGCGGTTATCCGGATTGATTGTCACCGGGGCAGCCGGTGCGGTGTTCCTCGTAAGGTACTGGAGGGTGTGGCTTCGCGGAACAGTGGTTTCGTGATAGGCGTCTTGATCAAGAAGGGAAAGGACGTCCGCCCCGGTAATTCCCTTGCCCGAACAGATCTTCTTGACAAAGGACGGGGCAAGCCCGGTAACTACTGACACTTCGCGAAGTGTGAACGGGCCGGGGGCGGCTGCGAGCGCCGCTCGATCCAGCGCGGCTACTGGTGTAGTTGGTTTGATGTCGTGGAGTCCTGCAACAGCAATCGGCGGGGATACGACTCCGGCGGTCTTCTTAGGGGCGGTCATTGCCCGTACTGTCCGGCTCCACCCGGCCGCAGCACTCACCCCCACCAGCTGCGAGTGCACAGGTCTCGAGAGTGTGGCGGGGCGAAAGTATTGTTGACCGCCGTCGACAAAGTGTGTGGGCAGAGGAGTACGGTGCGTCGACTCACGAGGCCCGCAGTCAGCGGACCGAACTAGCGGGTTCCTTTACTCCTTCACCCATACAGTTTGCCGAAGGGGGACCGGTTGCTGGTGCGAACCTCTCGCTTCCTGTGGTGCGCGCCCAACCAACCAGCCGGACAGCCGACTCGCCGGACGGGGACGGGCAGCGCCCGCACGGTGTCAGACCCGGGTTTGCCGCGAGAGGTTACACCTCTCGCTTTGCGCACCGGGCGTCCGGTCTAAGAGTCGAACTGGATGGTGGAGGACTTCCTGAACTAGGCGTTGCGCCTACGCCGTAGTAAACGCCCATCGCTGTCACAGCGCGCGCGGAACACTTCGCCGCGATACGTGGCGGATCCTTTCACAATCTCGACGCGCTCGAGTTGCGGATCTGTCCGCCCGTCGGGTGCGTAGCGAATCACCGTCAGGCCCTGTTGTCCGCGCGTGCGTGAATTGAGTGTGGGCTCACCCCACACATTGACTGCCTGGTCTTCGGACGGGCTCGCGCCGTCAAGGCGTTGGAGGGTGCCCACAGCGTGAGCGAAGATGCTGCGACTTTGCCCCGCACTCTCTCTCGTCGCCGTAATCGTGGCCGACGCGAGCATGTGGCCGACGACGAGATTTGCGTCAACCTCGGAGAGGTATTCCCGAAGTGCCTTTTCGGGATCGCGCGTTGCCTTCGCGCCGTGCTCGATAGCCAGGTTGGGGGCAAGCCAGAGGCGATCGTGTGGGTAGGCGCACCCGGTAGTAGACCAGCCCGCCGCAGTGTAGCCAAAGAGTCGTTCAGGCGAGAGGATCGGTAATGCTGAATCGTCATCGTCGGCGAACTTGGTACCAATCAGGTCGCCTAAACCAGCAGACACCCGCTCAGCCTTCTGCAAGGCTGCCTGAATCCAGACCTCCTTGCGTAAGTCATCCGCGTAGTCGCCTGACCAGGGACCATCCACCACTTCGCACCCGGGATACTCCATAATAGATGCAGAGTAATTGTCTTTCTGGAGGGAGAACCCGGGATG
>JAEHJW020005927.1_pt1 | contig 12846 bp, 9 predicted proteins | sample 9271431 | NCBI WGS metagenome assembly JAEHJW02
ATTTGTACCTTGACGATTCTTTTTCCCTAATGCTATACCCGGTTCCCTGTTATAAGTTAATTTATTTTCAACAATTACTCTTCTTCTATTGGTATCTATAACAGGCATAGCATGTGTATTCTCAAAAATATAATCATATATATCAGGGGAATCATATGCTGCATCCATTAAAATATAATTATAATTATACTTATAGAGTCTATCATTCCAAATGCCATATTCTTGTCATATACAGATGCAGTGGTTGTCTTCCATTCCATTACCGATAATGAATCGGTATCTATTTAACCATGCACTTTTCTTCCATACTCATAGCCCATGGTGCCGTAACCCCATGAACTGTTAGATTCTTTATATTTCCTATTCTTCCTTTTCTTCTGTGCTGTTGTATCCTTACATGTCTTTACAACTGATGAATCTACTGCTGCACTGTCATTATAAGGATTTATTATATCTATTATTGATGAATTTATATGGTGCCAGGATATTTTCAGAGACCTATAAGATAATGTTCTGAATTAGGGTATATCCTTTATATTCAACAGTTCTATGAATTCTCTATGGTTATTGAAAAGGTATTTAGATGACCTGCAGGATACTCCATGTATTTTCAAAATTACAATAATTTTTACAATAAAAGTGGTAGAATACTTTTTGATTCTATCCTCCGCAACTATTTGAGCCAACCTTTGCATAATTAATGGAATGTAGTTCGCTTTCATATCCCACTAATGTTTTTAAAATTAATAAATATGACAATTGTCGAACAAATTATGAAAGTTTGGACACGCTATATAGTATAAAAATGAATAGAAGGACATCTATTCTATAAAGTGACTTCAAGGGTCATAAGAATCCTCAGCCCCATCGATTCTCACAGCCATATCGTTATACAGCTGAGGTTAAATAAGGTTTTTTATGATTTCCCTAATAAAGAAGCTTCCATCTTTTTAAATCTTATAATCACATTCCTGAAGATAATATATATGTATTTTTGACATTATCTAAAACCACATCGTTCATTCAAGTACAACTGGAATTCGTACGATGAGTAATAGCGTAATTTATTTACCTAATTTTATGAATAATCCTATAAATCATAAGGTTTAAGAATACTAATATTTTGTGTTGTATTAAATCCAAAAACTTTATTTTATGTTTGCCTGATTGCAACGGTATATATTCTAATAAAAAAGATTTTGTCTCTTTATTAATCTCTATATACTTTAACCATGATATATTATAAAATTGCCAATGATAATGTAAAAAAGTAATTTCATTGAAATTTATTTTTATTCCTTTTAATAATACTTTATAAAATAAGCCAAATGGAAAATTGAATTCCTTAGACAATAATTTGATCTCATCGATACGACATTCATTGACAATAAGCAAAGATATAATTATTTGATCTAAAAAATGATATGCTTTTACATTGTTTTTTTCCCATTTTTTTATTTCATTATCTTTAGATAATAGATCAAAAGCTTGTTTCCATTTATTAAATATACCTAATGAAGTCCTTTCAATTATTACTCCAGAATTAAAGTAAGCATAAACCTCTTTATTATCAACTGCATTATATACAGTAAAAAAATTCTTCTTCTCTATTTCCTTATTAAGCAACTTGCATGATAGATACTTCCAATAATAATCAAATTTATCGCCTTTTAATATAGACACATTTTCTCTTAAAAAACTATCTGGAGCTATGCCTATCTTTTGCTTGTCAGTCAAAGATAGGTTAAAGGGATTATTTAAACAAACAATATCACTATCCAAGTATAATAATACGTCGTCTTTATAAAGTGATTCAATAAATGCAGTGGCATATGCTTGATTTGCGAAAGGTAGTTTCCAATTTTTATTTAAATCTACGTCGTAATAAATGACTTTATTTTCCTTAAATAGTTGTATTGTAGTGTTAGATAATTGTTTACCTAATCTTGGCTTTATAGCAATAATGTCAACTTTTTCTCTATTATCCTTTAAATTACGAACTAGACTTTTCAATAGTAGAGCGGCTTTTTGTTCTAAATCGCCGTTTTCAACTATAAAAGTAATTACAAATTTACCACTCATTTACCTAGTAATTTCTATTTGCTATTAAATAATTTATCTCTACTGTGTATGTTATTTCATAGCGTATTAGATCTGCTGTAAAATTAAAATGGTCCACCACGATTCAGATTTAGGAAATGATAAAAATGCAGGATAAATAATAGTCATGGACCGGGGATTCGTATCCATGGACATGATAAATTACATGTCCGATAATATGAGGTACGTACAGCCATTGAGGAGGACTTCCAGATTAATAGAATATTTAACCAGCATGGATGATTCATTCATATACCGTGGAAGGGGGATAAGGTACGGCTCCATGAAATACAGCAATTGTTCACTGTACATATACGAGGATGTAAGATTAAGGGGCGAGGAGATATCAAACTCCATAGTTGCAAGGTCATCCAATCCTGAAATAAAGGTGCATGAGGAAAGATTGGGCAAGATATCATTGCTATCAAACCTTGACAAGGCGCCTGATGAGATATACCTGATATGCAAGGAAAGGGAGAATATAGAGCAGTGCTTCGATGCAATGAAGAATGAGATGGAGAATGATAAGGCATATCTGTGTAATAATGATGCGATCAGAGGCTATTTCTTTGTATCATTCATTGCACTGTACATACATTACAGGATCCTTGAAATATTGAGGATTAATGGTTTGATAGGCAAATACTTTAATGCCAAACTAGAGTTCAATGAGATTCCTAAAAAAGTGGAATCACTGTTGAAGAAGATAATCCATGGACATATCACCTAAGAATTAGTGTGTTAAGGTTAATGACTTAGAGGACAATGCAGAAATATCACTGAAGAAGAATACACCAGCAGTATCAAGGGTTTCATTTACTTTATTAAAAATTAAAAGGTTTATACATATGATTTATTTGGAAATTTTGAATATTAATAATAATTATAGGGGAAGATGGAATGTTGAAATATATTTTTCAAGAAAGAGGAGAATGTTTTGTAAATCAATAATGGCTGTAAAGACTGAAAATAGTGTACAGTAAATGATACTGAAGGATTATTTGTACACTGGGTACAATAAATAAATGGAGAAATATTATTTATTTTTGACATTTTTATCTATATATCGGTGATGCCTATATAGGAATTAAGTTAAGAATAACATAAATTTAGGATACCATATTATTGCATAAAATAGTAATATTCTTATTCAACAATTACATTCCATTGTTGGTTATATAGCATGAAAGCGCTCATATTAAATAATCTCCCCATTGAAACTGGAATTGGGCATTATGCCTATATGTTGCTAGAATCAATGAAACCTGATGTCGAACTCATAAATTTCCTTCCAACAAAACACGATAGACAAAATCTTACTTTTTATGGGGAAATGGTGGAGTCCTTCACCAATTCACGGACTATAAATTTCTTAGCTAGGCAAATGGTTAATAGAACAATAATAAAACGTATAGATGAATTTGATGGTCTAATCCATTATGCTGCTCCATCAATGTTCCCGGTTGGAAATTACAGTGCGGAAAACAGATTGGGGACAATTCATGATATGTTTCCTCTAGAATATTCATATAAACACTGTAACAGCTTTATAATGTCATTGTATTTGCGTAAAAGTCTAACGGCTACATTGAAAATTCCCAATGTCATAGTATTTACTGAATGGATGAGAGACAAGCTTAGAGAAAATTACAGTTACGCCGGTAAAATTTATGTTGTCCCCCATGCCTATGCAAAATGGTTCGATAAACTAGACGTGGAGAGAACCACTGAAGTTTTTCCTAAAAAAGAGGGGGAGCATTATATACTAAGTGTCTCAACTGACAAACCACGCAAAAACCTAAAAATATTACCTGAAGTTATGAATATACTGGGTGTAGGCTATAAACTTGTTAGAGTTGGTCCAGGTGTATCTGATTCAATCACTTTGGATCACTTGTCTCCAATTCAACTTGCCCAAGTATATAGATCATGTGATGCATTGATTTTCCCAAGCCTTGATGAAGGTTTTGGGTATCCAATTGTCGAGGCTTTCGCTTCAGCTCTTCCAGTTGCTGCTTCAGACATACCTGTGTTTAAGGAAATAGGTGGTAATGCTGTAGAATATTTTGATCCAAATAAGCCAGAAGATGCTGCAGAGGCTTTAAAAAAAATTATTTCAGACAAAGAAAAGTATGTAAAAAAATCAATTGAAAGAGCCAAGTTATACTCTCCAGAATTATTCGCACAGAGGATGCGTGAAGTTTACAACTCAATAATTTAACAACAAAAATAACCCCAATTTGTAAGCAATTACAGTGAATGACACAACTATATGAGCTACCCAATCACATGCATTTATGTCAGGAAATAGCACAAAGGAAGGCGAGAGGCAATTGACATCAGAAAAATGGAGGAAATTCATAAAGTAGAAGAAAAAGAAGAAAAGTATTGTAGGGACTTATTTATATCAATGATCTGTATGTGGTACTTTAAAGACACTGTTAATTCCATAAAGATTGTATTCAAAATTGGATATTCGAAAAGACGGGGAAGAAGGATATTGAAAGAATTCGCGATGAATCATGCAAAACCATACCATGTGGATAAAAGAAATCCAAAGACGCTGATGAGAAGCTAAAAATACATGATTGCGTGCTATTGAATTAGTCATACCAGATGACAATAAAGGCATAATGGAAACAGTAAAAGTCATCTGTAACGTAGGTAGTTAAACAGGTAGTGAAAACTAATCATTTGTGTCAACCCTACAGAATGTTTTGGTGTATGATATAATAATAAGAGGTTCAGAAATGTTTGAAAGATGTATTCTTATTTGTATAATTATAAACTTTTCAGTGAATCAACCAAGAGAAGATTGTGGGCAATAACTGTCCTTGAAAAATTGAATCTTGAATTCAAAATGAGGTAGAGGGACTTGGGCATTATCATCCGAACAATTAGAGATGAGGCCGGTTGCAACTATAACGATAAAAATCAACGATTAACGGCTAATATTGCAAAAATATATTAATATAGAGTTCTATTCAGGAATTGTAGAGATTCTTTTTAAACTTACAATAAATATTATATGGTGTCTTCTAAATCAAGGAATACAATTTAATGATTTCTGATTTAAATTGATAATCATTGAATATTTTACTTCTTTCTAATGATTTTTTAGTGTACTCATCATAACCAACATCCTTTATATGATTTACAAAAGAATCTACATTAATTTCCGAGAATATACCTGCATCACCACATATCTCCCTTGCAATATCAATATCAGAAACTACAACTGGTAATCCTGTAGCCATTGCTTCTATATATGGAATGCCGAATCCCTCTCTTGAAGATGGTAGTAGGGCAATATCAGATAAATTATATAATTCATTTAGTATATTCACATCAATATTTTTAAACACTCTTCCTACATTTAGATCCGAACCTACATGTATTAGATAATAATCATGCCCAAGTTTTTCCATTATTGGTTTTAATAAATTGGTATTTTTAAATTCAAAATTACTAGAAACATTAATTATAACTATCTTATCTATTGGTATGTCATATTTTTTTCTTAATTCATTTTTATTGTTAAGCTTATATATGCCTTTAGTAACAGGAAGATAAACAGTAACTATTTTCCCGGAAAACCCATAATTCTCACAACATTTCTTAACTGTATTGCTTACCGTATGAACAAAGTTAAATTTTTTATATATCTTTAAATTTCTTTTTATTACCGATGAATATATCCTATTTTTTTCATATTGTTTATTAACCGGAAATAGATCATGTATTGTTACTACTGAATTTACATTTATAACAGGATATATGGACATATTTAAGTAATGCATTATATATTCATCATTCAATGGGATTTCATGAAATATGTTCTTGTAAATATATTTTTGAAAATATGCATTAATTGGCCATAATTGTATACTCGGTGATTTTAAACCGTAATAACTTTTACCATAAAAATCATTTTTTGATTTTTTACTATTCATAATCAGTGATACTATTGTGGCATTCTCTATGGAATTATATATGTCCATAGTTACACTGCTTATACCTGTGTACTTAGTTTGATCGGTTAATAGAAAAACGTGCTTAACCATTTGCCAGAGAATTATAAGTAAATATTAAAAATTTCCTCTATTTTTTCTATATGTATCTATCATAAAATAAGTTAATGTAATTAGATACAGTATAATTCCTATGTAAAAAACATCCATTAATATTTCGCCTTTAATAATTATTTTGGCATTATTCAGAGAGCTTATGTTCCCTGATAATATGTATATGCTGTCTCCATAAATTCCCGGAATAGGTTTGTAGTACTTATTGTTATATTTTAATTCATAATCCCTAAGGCTTGGGTCTATAGAAACTATATACGATCTATTTTTCTGATCCAAAATACTTTCATTGTTTAAAAGTACAAGTGCGGCAACATCAGTTTTATTTTCTATGTAAAGACCTTTAGAATAATTGAATTTTAGCCACTCAAAATTATTACTGGTATTGTTTTTCATAAATATTAAGGCTGTTTTGTTTCCTCCTTTCAATAATGTGTTGTTTAAAACAACATAGTTGCCAAATGGCATTGAGGAATTTTCCGCAATACTTGGGAATACTGTATATTCTGTGCTGAGATTTTTTACATAAAATGTTCCGGGGTTATAATCAAATAACTTGAAATCTATATATTGTTCGGCACTAGTAAATGTATATGAAAAGGTATATTTTTTATAGGTATTGGTAACGTTAAAATTTATACCACCATAGACATTATCTGTATTTATATTAGTTTTAGGTTCTCCCATAAATATAATTGTATCTCTTCCATTAACGCTTGATTTTGCATAAAATGTTACAGTTAATTTTATATATTTATTATTATCATAAAATCCTCCGGACCCACTATCGAAGGAACCATTATACGATATGCTTGTTCCTGAACCATAACCACCAGTCATATGAATACTTGTAATACCCTTGCTATAATTATAATATGTTTCATTATTGCTCCACAGCGTTAATGTATAATTATTATAAAGTCCTGTGCTATAATTGTGCCCGGCACCCCTAATGGATTCACTAGAATTTAAGATAAAAAATTTACTGTTACTCGATTTAATAAGGTTGGATGCCAGATAGGCTGGAGTGTCAACATCATTACCCATATTATTATTAAATAAAAGGGTAATTCCATTATCACTATTTGTTAATGAAGTATTATATCCCAATGTCTTAAAAAGATACGGCAACGCTGAATAGTCAGAATTGCTGCCAATACAGTGTATTAACATGTTTGAATTATACATGCTTGAAAATCCATTAACCTGATAGATTATAACCGAATTTTCATTATATATCTCCTTTAATTCCGGTACGTTGTCCATAAATGCTTTTGCTTTGGAAAAGTTTTTGAAGCCGGCATCCGGGAATGTATCCTCAAAAATATTAGCAGCATTTTTTACTATATCCTGATTTGAAATAACAACATATTTTGTGTTTGAATCCAATAAATTATAGTAAAAATCATTGGTCATATTGTTGGATGTTATATAAGATAGATCAGGGATGCTTGTAGTGGGATGTGGAGATTCGTAAACTCTGTTATTGTATTCAGGTCCGCCTATCCATAATATGTTGAAATCCGACTTCTGGGATGATATTAAATTATACGCATATATAACACTGCTGTTGACTTGCATTGGTGTAAATCCACCTATATTAGCTACATGATTTCCATAGATAGAATCCGGTGCTCTTGCCGGATAAAATGTTCCATCGAAAGCCTGCCAGCCCGAGAATAATATTACAAAAGTTATAAAAATTACAATAATAACCTTTACCTGTTTTTTATTAACAGAAATATTTTTTATAACAATATTTAGTTTATTTTTTCTTTCTGAGTCATTAGCTTCTTCATTGTATTTTATTGTCGGAGAGAATCCTCTAGCTTTATTAAATAGTTCTATCAATGTTACTGAAAGCAGAATATAATACATCCCTGCCATTACATTTATTGCATGGCCTGGAAGTGATAGAGTGGTTCCTATAGAACCGCCAATTAATGGAAGGATTGTTAGATAGTGTTCAATGTCATATAAGGGCTCTATGTAGTAAACAAGAGACATAATATAAAATATTACAAATAGTATAACTACCGGAAATACGATTTTTCTTGAGCGCCTGAAAATTATAGATAGTAAGGATAAAAATGGAATCATTATTAAAGTAAATAACCAGAGGTTAGTAACAAATCCTGATGGCAGTAGCAATTGAGCAGGAGACATTAATGATTTGACGCTGCTTATTTTATCTCCGTATAACAAAATATTTGGTGGTGCATATACTATAGTCGACCAAAAGTGACCTACTAAAATAAATGGATATAACGGATTTATATTACCACTAAAAAAAGCTATGGTTCCGTGGTTATATATTCTATCTGCACCTAATGCTGAAATGGGGGCCCCAGTACTAGCTGTTATATATGTACCATATAAAATAAATAATACTGGTATTATTAAAGTAAATATAGAAAGCAATGCATATTTAAATCTATATGTAAAATCCTTATTTAAAAAACCGGCCACTATGCTTCCCATCAATATGGAAATTATGTAAAACGTGATATAATCCGGTTCTACAAGAACTGATACTGTTAGCAGTACAGCAGAAAGCAGAAATGCAAAACGCATATTTTTCCACGTAATAAATGCGAATAATATCATAGCAATAAATATTATATTTAAACCATCAGAATAACTTCCCCCGTCTGCATTGAGATTCAAAGCCGTAAAATTTGAAAATATAAATAAAACAATAATAAACTTTATTAATTTTACTTCATATTTATTTTTAGTTTTTAATAATTTTGATGTTATCATAGATGCCAATATATATGCAAAAAATGTGTAAAGGACAAATGTATAATAAATAAACATCCTTTCGGTTATTTCCACGTTTTTAGTGAATAACGTTATTATAAAATATGGCCAATCAATTATCAATCTGGAAAAACTAAAGCCGCTTAAAGAATTTAGAGATAATATCCCATTTGCATATAGATAATTAGACAATGGCCAGTTCTGATCGGCATAAAAATAATAACCCGAGAAAAATAAAAAACCCCATAGCGAGATTAAAGGCATAATAAAAATTAAAAGAATATCGATATAATAATATTTAAACCACTTTTTTAGTGATTGTTCATCAAAAAACCCCTTCGTATTCAATAAGTATATATATGTAAAACTATTATTTAAATCATTTCTATATATGATTTTGAATTGGTTGTTTAAATATTAAGGTCGTATGTAATATTTATACAGAAAATTTTAGAATAGTAGGACTTTTATGATCGTGTACCATATTATGTGTATTTATAAAGAGTACCTCTCATTGAACATCTCTTTAATCTCATCATTGCATTTATAGGAGCCGTTCATCTTCCTGAATGTATGCTTAGAATTGAAATCTATGGATTTCAGATAGAATATTTTCATCGCAGAGTCCTCATCAGGGAATGCTGATACTACTTTTATCCTCCTTCTTATTTCCTCATTCAACCTTTCTATTTCATTGGTTGATTTAAGTGAATTCCTTATTTTGGAAGGATAACCATAGAATATTAACAATTGTCCAAGCTTTATTTCAGTATTATATATCACATTAGGATACCTATTCTCTCATTTATTTTTTATTTCATTGAATCTTATTATAGCCCCCTCCTTATTGCTGCATCTAAACATTTTATTGGCATCATCTATTATTTCAATATCCTTTTCCTCTACCTTGGATTTCAATCCTCTGGCATAATGGATAGTGCATAGCTGGAAATCACTACCTGGATATATCTTCATTACTTCCTCATCTAAATCAGTAATGCCATCTGCTATGAATAATAATGATTCTTTCAATCCCCTTCTGTATAGATCCTCTAGAACATCCTTGTAGTTATTATGTGATTCCTTTATAGTAAGATAAAATCTTAATATCTCATACTCTCCAGATTCCTTAATGCCTAATGCAAATATTACAGGCTCCTTGTCTACAGTTTCCCTTCTGAGATAGAAGAATAATCCGTCTAACATTACAGCTATGTACCTTTTATCAAGCTTCTTGTTGACAAATCTGTTTACCTCCTCTAATGCTAAATCTGTTATCCTTGATATTAATGAAGGTGAATACCTGTTATTGAATATATCCTTTAATATGCTTGATATCCTTCTGGTTGATACTCCATTGGAGTACAGTGAGGTTATCAGTTCATCAATGCCTACTGCCTTATTATTGTCTATTATAGTACTGTGGAAGCTGTTATCCCTGTTCCTTGGTACTGATAACTCCTTAATCTCACCGTATTTGGTCTTTAAGTTCCTTTTATAGTAGCCGTTCTTTATTCCCGGATTCTCCTCCAGATACTGATCATGCTCTATCCTCATAAGTGTTTCCAGCTGCTTTTTAACTGTCTGTTCTATTATATCTTCTACATTCGACATGTTTATATTGTCATATTCAATATTTTATTACCTCCTGTTGTTCAAAGAGGTATTTCTCCCTATTATTTAATGATCATTTCATTAGTAACAGGGGGTTTATATTTACACAAAATATGGTACACAACCCTTTTATATTTGAGAAGGTATATAGCACTTATAACAAAGTTATCATGTTCATCTAAATTTGTTTAATATACATTAATATCAATCTTATGTTAATTAAATATTAATTGTCTATTTGATAATGTAATGTTTTCAATATTAGCATAACAGGTCTCTATTTTATTAAATTTATGCTTGCTAAATACTTACTATCTTATTGATATTTAACTTTTTCAATAAAAAATCCAAAAATAAATGATATAGTTCTTATAAAAAATAAAATTTTATTTTTCCAAGAATTATTGCGTATAATAATTTTCTTATTCCCTTTCTTTATATCCGGATTACCTAAATATGAATACTTAAGTACTTTAGAAAACACATAATAATTGCACTTACCATATCTGTAATATTTTTTAATATAGCTTATTAATGAATCTGTTTCACGATGTATCAAATAATTTTCACAAACACCAACTTTATTACTTATTTTTAAAGATTCCAAATACAACATCCTGTCTTCAAGTGAGCATATATTATTAATTTCATTTTTATTTATATTATTTAAAACGTTATTGAATGCTTCATCCAGTATTTTTTTTTTGTAAAATCGAGGTAAAAAAATCCCATTAACTGGGTTGCAGTTTGATAAAACGTAGTTAATATCTATTTTTGCCGCATTATGTTCATTTAGAATTTTTGACTTAGATTTATTTATTTCAGGAATTATTATCATATCATTGGTCTTACTTAAATTTATACAATCTATCAAAACCTCTTTGTTAATAATTCTAGTACTATCTAATAATAAAACATAGTCTCCACTAGCAACCTTGTTGGCATTAAACCTTGCCCTCAAAAAATTTGAATTTACATCATGAATATATTTTATGCAACTTATATTTTCATAGTCCTTATAATGATCTTCTATTGAAGAATCTACTATAATAATTTCAAAATCTTTAAATTCCTGATTTAAAATTCCATTTATAGACTTATTGATATTATTATCATTTTTGGTTATCATCTCGATTGAAATCATTTATTGTTGATTTATATGCATTATAAAAATTATTGTATGCTTTCATTACACAGTAATTTATACCACATTTCAGCTGTTTTATCCCATGTAAAATTTTCAGCGAATTTTCTGGAATTTTTAATAAACAAATCCTCGTGTTTAACAACATACAATATTTTATCCTTATATTCACTAATATAATCTACTAAAAAGCCATTAAAATTATTTTTTATTGTATCTACAACGCCTGGAACCTTAAATGCAACACTAGGTGTCCCTGATGCAGAAGATTCCAATATTGAATACCCCCAGCCCTCTGTGACTGAAAAATGAAGATTGATCCAAGATTCCCTTATTATTTTTGATAATTGATTATAATCTATTTTCCCCAAAAAATCAATATTATAATTCTTATTTTTTATATCTTCCTTCATTTTATTTAACATTGGTCCGTCGCCGGTTACAACCAATTTTAAATTGTGTATCTCATTATGTAATTCCTCATAAATCTTTATAGCATATTCTGGTCTCTTATATTTTCTTAAGCCGCCAAAATATAATAACTGTATATTTTTTGTTTTCTCTCCGGGATGAAATAAATTTAAATCAACACCAGGAGGTATTCTTATTATATTTTCCTTTATTATGCCCAAATCAATTAAATCGCTTTCGGATGTATCTGATTCTGTTATAAACGTATTATTTTTATATATATATGGATACATTTTCTCAACAACCATAATTATTTTAGCTAAAAAAATATTTACCTGCCCTGGTAAAGATCTTGCATGTAAATGCCTGAAAAACACTATTACTTTTTTATCAGTAAACCACGGAGAGCACCATGGAATGGCATGGTCCATATCGTCTACTATTACATCAGGACTAATTTTTTTAACCATTTTTTTAACACTTAGATGGGCCGTAATGTTTCCTTTTATCCTATATGTTTTAATTCCATCAACATTCTCATAATTTAATAAATTACCAGGATTTACTGTAACTAAATTCACATCTATATTTAATTTAGCCAATCTTTTACCTACCTCATAAATTGTCCTTTCCGCTCCACCTGCTTTGGGATGTTTTATGTCACGGTGGGCAAACCATAAAATTCTCATTTAAACATTATAACTATTATGTTTATAAAACTCACTTCTC
>JAEHJW020008715.1_pt1 | contig 12838 bp, 23 predicted proteins | sample 9271431 | NCBI WGS metagenome assembly JAEHJW02
CTACCGGCGCTAAACTCCCCGTTAGTACAATTTGTGGGGGAGAGGCACTGGCGCTACTGAGGGGTACACCATTCTGGTCTACGAGTGTTACCAGATTAGGCAAAGTAAATCATCCTTTAGGAGAGACTGAATACCTGCGACCGTGAGCGGCTGACTCGGTCTGGGGTGGGGGGCGCTTTGATTGGTCCGCGTTCCGCCCTGGCGAACCTGACGACACCGGCAACGTTGAACGCCATCTCCAGGGCATCAGCCATGTCATCGTGGGCGCTGTCTGGGTACTCCACCAACTGTTGGAACAGGGGAAGTACGTTGTGGTGTATTTTCCAGGGGAGGGTACCGGAGAAGTCGAAACCGCCAACTTCGTCGTTGGTGGCTTTGCGTATGTACACATGACCAGCCTCGAAGTGTGTGTCAAGAGCTGTGATACGCAACGACTTTTTGCCGGTACCACCGTTGTTCATCGGCTTGATGGGGAGGGCTCGTTCCGACCAAATCTGCTGGCGCAACGCACGTTGAAAGCCTACCTCTTCCACGCCGATCCGATCTGGAACCCACTCCAAGTACCCATCCTCGACCATTTTCACTTGTGTGGGGAAGTCAAAGTGTCCGTGGGTCACATCCAGCACGATGATGTCCAGCTTTTCGGTGACTCCGATGGTTACTCGGGCAAAGTCGTCCGCCCGCTGCCTATCACTGATTGCTGGGTCCACGCCCTGGAAGACCCGGAGCGGTTCCCCACGCCATTTCCAGCAACGCATATGCTCGTCGTACTCCACCTCATCAGCGGTGTACGGTCGGAACCACTCTGGCTTGAACACACGGGTGCCTTCTGCGAGGGGATTGTTGAGATATTCCTGGGAGAACAGGCGGGAGCCGACCTCTAGCCTTTTCTGCTCTAATCGTTCTAGTGAAAAATGCTCCGGCCACAGGGGAGTGTTGTTCTCTTGGATGGCCCTGTAAATCTTGGTATGGTATACGTCAGAACGTTTCAACAACTTGGACAGCAGGCTATCGAAGTGTAGAATCGTCCCGACTACAATCATCTTGCCGAGTCGGGGGTCCAGCATGGGGCTGACCTCGGCGTACAGCCAGTGCAGGATGGCTTCGCGTGACGTGGGGGAGGCAACGTCTTCCTCCGCCTCGGCGTCGTCCAATACGACAGCCGTTGGGCGCCACGAATTATGCCTAAGCCCGCGCAGTTTGCTCTGGACGCCTCGTGCGACAAGAGCGGCGGTGCGCCCGACCTTGGGACGCTCCGACCTAGCACCTACCTTCGTCTCACCGCTGGGCCAGGTAAGGATCAGGTTAGTGCTGTTCCACGCCTGCTGGGGGTAGTAGTCGGAGCCGACGAGGTTGCCGAAGTCCTTGCGGAGGAGCTCGTTGGTCTCCAGTGCGGACTTCAGAGGGCGCACCGTCTCCTCGGCGCGCTCATCCGTGGAAGAGATGAGCACGATGAACTTGTCGCGGCCGTAGAGCAGGCTGTGGAGGGTGTGTAGCTGGCTGATGCGGGCAGTCTTGCCATGGCCACGGGGGGCCGCGATGACGGCGCCGCGCTTTTCTGGGTCTGGTTGGTATAGCTCTTCCACCATGCGGTCCAACTCGAAGTGCCAGTCGGGGGTCTTGTCGGCCATCAGTTCTGGGAAGTAGGTGCGGCCGAACGCCTCCACGGAGTGCCGGCATCGTTCAACGCGCAGGAGAGAGGGGGCCCGATCAATCGCTGACTTCTGCGCCTCCTTCGGAAGGGAGGCTATCCACCTCTCCACCCGCTCCAGCATCGTCCGCTCCAGTGGCGGCTCGCGGAGCGAGATCAAACTCCTCTGCGAGGAGGACGGAGAGTTCAGAGACATAATCTCTGTCCTCCCCGCTCTTCGATTCAACAATATCAGTTGGTGCGCCGAGCGCCAGGCGCTTTACCTTTGCGGCTGTCTCGATGTATTGTCGGATGTCCATGGGGCTCAGTTTGGCGGCATCAAGGTTACCAAGGGCTTCTACGCCCTTGCGCAGCAAGTCGTCGGCCGCCTTGGCGACCTCGCGGGAGGATTCCTCAATCTCCTCCAACGTCGCCAGCCGTTTCACACGGTCGCACTCGGCATCATAGTCAGAGATACGTTCCGCCCAACGGTTCGCCTTGAATACAGCCCTGAGCGTCTGTAGAGTCGGACGTTCTCCCTCGTCCAACAGGAGTTGGCGTAGGTTCTCTACACTGCGCTTGGACGGTTTCAGTTTATCCCTGTATGTACAAAACCATGAGTAGTGGTCCGCCCTCTCGCTGGGCAGACGCTCCCAGGCGGAGTCTGGAGTAAGCCCCTCGGAAGGAAAAAGGGCGTCCATGTCTTCCATGGTCGCCCTCCTTCTGTTAGCAGACCTGGCAGGACACCGTGAAGTATATCACAGTTCGAGACGGACATGCGGGACATTTGGATCAGTCTTCAGGATACAGACCCCACCAGCGAGATGGCGAGTCGTATCCAGGGCTAAGGCAGCGAGTGAAGTGTTCCAGTATCCTGCTACGGGCGCGGTACATGGACTTCGCGCTGTAGCCGACGTGGCGCCCGAGGTCCTCGGCGGGTAGGTCACGCCAGTCGCTCCAGAGGAAGAGGTCGGCGATAGTCCTGTCTAACGCGGGTAGGAGCAGCCACGCTCCCTCCACCTCGTCCAGGCGTTCGCATAGCCGTGTAATTGCGTCGTCCGTCAGAAGACGCATAGCCCTGCTGGCCGTCTCGTTAGTCGGGTTGCCCTGCGAATGGATGAAGCTGGTATCTGGGGGGCGCTCTCGTGGCGCCCCGTAAACCACATCACCTCGCAGACGACGCAGGAGCGCCCGCATCGACGGTAACATCCGCAGAGCGACCTCCAACGCCTTTCGTTCGCTTACCGTGGCCTCTGGCGATGATACGCTGGGGGTTGAGGAGGCTGGTCCATTCGACATGCACTCGCGCCTCCCCTCGTTTGCGGTAATAGCCCCACAGCAGGGCCCGTGCCCGCTGCAGGAACTGCGCCCGGATCTTGATGGTGGCCAGGATCTTGCCGTTGGGGGCTTTCCACCCATCGGTACCAAACCGTAGACTGCACAGACCGGGTAGTGTTATAATGTCCCCGTCGAACAGAGCCGTACCCGCTGCCCAGATAAACGCCCGCAGCCATCTACGGGCCAAGCCGGGGGATAGTGCCATGTCGTAGGCTGCCATGCGCTGTGCAAGCTCAGATGACGTAAGGCGATGTCGGTTGCGTCGGCGCCTGGTTAGCGGTGCAAGCCGTGGGAACTGCACTGCTATTTCGTCTTGCAAGTCCCACCAGGCGTCCATCTGCTTTTTGTGGTTCCTCCTGCGATACTCGACGCGGCGCCGTCGGTTATGTTCAGCCCTAGCGGCCGGGCTGAGGGGGTGCCTGGCCTTTTTCCTCCGCATCGCCCGCCTCCTGTTCTGGAGGATAATCCAGCCCAAAGCCGTCCAGCAATGCGTATAGGGCATCGCCTGTACGCGCCAGGTCCCGCGATCCTTCCTCATATGCGGACCAGTTGAATTGGGCAGCGTAGTCCCGCACAAGAGCCTTCAGGACTTTGTACTCATCCGCCGAGCAGAGAATCTCGTAACTGCGGTTGATCTCCATCTGGTCATACCTCCCTGCGCTGAGTCATACGCTTGGCGTGCCTGGCCTTGGCCTGTGCGTCACGCTTTATACGAAACTGCATCCGGTCGCGGCCAAAAGCTACGAGACTTTCCAACGATGTCCATGCTCCGGTGTCCTTGAGGTTGGCTGTCGGCCTGGTGTCTGTGGCCGGCAGCAGCCATAGCAGCTCCCTCCGAAACTGGAGAAGTGCTCTGATCCTGGTGTCTACCCTAGTCACCAGGTCGCGGGTCGCTCCCTCAGAATGTTCTGGGTCGTACAACAGACCAGGAGAGGTAAACGCATATTTGTCCATGACCCCTAGCCAACGGATGATCTCCCGGTCACGCATACCCAGCAATCGTCGTAAGGCGGACGCGAGCCGGAGACGCCATACCTGGTGCAGGGTGAACCCGTGGGACTCGTGGGCCTCCTGGGTGACTATGCCGATGGCCAGCCAGCGTCGCAGCGCAGCGGCGTCTCTGTTACTGTGTATTCCGGCGTCTCTGTAGGCAGCCTCCAACGGCACCGTGGGACGACCTGAGATCCTTTCACTGGCCGTACCGTCACTGTACTTTTGAAGGATGGGCTTGCGCTTGTTACGCAAGCCCAGCCCCTCAGCGAACAAACGGATCTCTTCCAGTAGTTCCATTACAGTGTCTGTGCCTGTAGAATAGCCTGATCCCGCACGCCGTCTGCTACCATAATGGGCAGTACAGTGCTGCAGGCCGAAACCTGGCGCGCCTGGTGCCAGAACTCGATCTCGTTGGACCAGAGACGCGGGATAAGCACGGCCTTGAGCACCAGATCGGTGTTAGTTTCTTCCCGCGTGCTGTGGTAAGCAATCTCCACACGCTGGGAGAGAACGGTATCGCACATCTGGTCGGCCTCGTCCTGGGTCACCACGGGGATGTAAACGGTCTGCAGGTGGCTATCGTCTGCGGCCTGCGTGGCGTGGTCCGGGTGCGCCAGGGCGAAGATGCGTGGCGACGGAAGCAGGACCGCCAGGACCCCACCAACCTCCTGCGCGGTACCGGATAGCGTGATGTCACCGATGTGGAGTTCCGTGGCAGCGGCCTCCTTTTACTTGGCGGCTGTGGTTGCGGCTGCGGCTGGAGCAGGGGACTCAGTGGCCCCGGCAACGACGGGGGCTGAGGTCTGCGCCACATTGGCAGTCTCGCTGAGGATCGCCCTGTACGCCACGGAGGCAACCGCCTTGGCGGTCAGCCCGGTCGGCTTGAGGTCTGTGTTGAGTCGGTACTCCAGCTCCTTGACCCAAGCGGACTGCCCAGCCGCCTTCAGGTCCGAGACGACCAGGGGCGCGTACTCGGCTGCCAGTGCCTTCAGGTGATTCAACTGGGACTGAGATAGGTGACTCTCCACGAAATGGACAACCTTCGGAGCTACGTAGATGACCGCCAGGCCGACCACCACACGGATGCCGTCGAGAATCCAGGGGCCGAGCAGAGAGGCCAGCATCGGTACCACTCCTATTGTATCAGTGTCTGTATAGATACAAGGTCCTTGTTCAACTGTTGCACCGTAGCGGCAAGGACAGATACAGCCACCTTGACCTGTGCGCTAACTGCGGCCTGGGGCTCTGGTTTGGGTGTGACAACCACGTTGTGGGCCGGGGGTCTCCATAGCAGGTCAGATATGGCTGAATCCATTAGGTCCTCGTCCACACGGCTGCCGATGGCTGACTCCCGGTATTGCCAGATTACTGTCTTCAGCGGCTTCAGGGTGTTGGGCTCCCACTTGGGGGCCATAGCGGGCCCGGTGCCGGAGTTGACCTCGGGAGTTGCACTCCAAACGTAGGGACGTTCTGGCGCACTTGCCATCTTGGCTGCGAACGTGTGTAGGCCGGCAGAGGGAGAGTTGGGGGCACAATAAACAATAGGAACGCAACCCCCAACAAAGCAGCTACGGCAGAAACCCCATAGGAACTCCGGGTTGGGGTCGAACGAGGCTTCAATGTCTATTACAAGTCCGGTTCCCTTTGGAGCCTCCAGGGACCGCAGGATGTGCGCGGCCGATTCGCCTTCAAGGTAGCCCTGGTTGTAGGTCCCACGAACAGTATTGGCATCCACTCCGTTCCAGATAGGTAGAATGGCGATGCCCGCTCCATGGATGAAGGCAACCTCTTCCTTGGTCAGGGCGAACGAGGACAGATAGCGCCCCCAAAACGCCGGATGCGCCGCACGCTGCTTGACTAGACCCAGCAACGCGGCGTCCGCCGTATCGGCGCTGTCGATTCCCCACAGAAGACCCATGGGCCCTCACCTCCACAGGTGTTGGGAGTATATCACATCGCTAGGGCCCTGTCAATGTCATAGACTGGGAGGGGGTCTGGTCTCGGCAGTGGCGACAGAGATGGCTAACAGGGGTAGAGACTCCTGCCACAGCACAGACACCTCCGGCTGCGTGTCTTTGGTTTGGCGGATGATGTCCTGTATAGCGGTTATGGTTTCCTTTGTGGGACCGCTAAAACAGATAGCCTGTACAAGTATACGGACAAGCTCTGCGGTCTTGGGGTGGCCGGGTAGTACCAAGATCCGCTGGTTGCCCGCTACGGGGAAGGCCCATCCCGATTCCTCGGGCTGCTTGTGGGAGGTTGTCACGTGAACAGCCACTCCTCGCACACGGTGGTCTCACCGGGCTGAACCACCCGAGGCTGGAAGCGAAACAGGAACAGGGCTGTACCCGGAGCGTCCACCGGCCCGGACCAGGGCAGCCTATTTAGGCGGGCACAGACGGCCTCGGCGGCTCTACGCTGCAAGCGGTGGGAAACCCAACGCGACCGGAGACGGTCATAGATAGCGTAGCGTGCGCGCATGTCGCCATCCTCCTCTTTGGGTACGGTCAGTTCTGCTCCGGTTCGGGTCCTTCAGGCCCACCATCTGTAGTAAGGGTTATTGGTGGCAGAGCTCTGAAGGCGCGCTGTGCCTTGCTAACCTGTTTTTCACGTCTCGCGGCCTCACGAGAGGTCGCCTTCATTTCGTTGAAGAAGTCCGCCAGCCTATCCTCGATGGCACCAGCCTCTACGAAATCGCGGAAGTGTGCCGCGTACCGAATATAGGCAGCCTTGGATTCCTGCTTGAGCAGGTCGGCTGTAATATCCGCGATGGAGGATGACTCCACAGGTGAGTCTTCCACCACGGTAGCGAACGCCTCGTCCTCCACCCGCTCCACCAGTTCCGCAATCGTCCTACGGTTCTCGATGACGCCCTGGCACACCCTGACCACGGACGCGAGGAGTTTTCCAGGATCGAACAACTGTACGGAGCCGTCCCGTTTGCGGACGGTCGGTACGGCTGGGGAAGAGAACTCGTACGAGGTGAACCTCTCCCCACACTCTGTGCAGGAACGACGACGCCTGATCCCCGGAGCGGAGCCTATGTGTGTGGGCCGGCTGTCCACAACCTTCGACTCAGCGTTGCATTTGGGGCACTTCACGACTTACCAGCCCCCTTGCGTAGTTCCAGAGTTCCGACCAGTTCGTAGGTGTCTCCGACTACCAACTTATAGGCAGCTTTGTCCGTAATGTCGCCCAGCGTCAGTGAGACCGTCGCGCCGTCCCAATCCCTGATCCCCAACTGGATAACCCAGTTGTTTGGACCCTGCCAAGCCTTACCAAGGACTTCGGCCTCCCGAGACATGACGTGCCGGCGTTTATTGGTGCCGAACATCGGTATCTACCTCCTCATTCTGGTCTTCGCCATCCGCCGCCCGCTCAGACCAACCCTGCCGCTTCAGGATGGGAGCGATGTCCGGGGGCTGCCAACCTTCCGGCTTGAGGATTTTGCCGTCTTCTCGGCGCCTGCCACCGACCTTGGCCATGTTGCTCCGGTGGACCTCATCGAACACCGGCTGAATGTCGATACCGAAAGTGGCCGCCGCGCCGTACACCACGTAGAGCAGGTCCGCAAGCGCGTCCGCCACGTCAACCATGTCATGGTCACGGACAGCCCTGACGAACTCCTCAGCCTCCTCGTCGATAAGGTCCACCCGCAGTCCCTGCTCCCCCACGGACGGCCATGTGGGGGAGTCATTGACGGTAAGGCCCATCGCCCGATGGAACTGTCGCACCCGTCCCTGCATCCAATCCACACGGAACACCTCCAGATTAGGTGGGCTAGTGGTCTTTGACGGACGACAACCCCGACGATGACCCCCTCCCGGACGCCCCCGCTCCCGCGACCTGATCGTACCACAGCGAGGCGCTCGTGTCCATTGCGCGGACCACAGCGATGTGCTATGCTCTGGTCATCGTCCTCTTGGGGGTGCGGCGTGTGGCTTCGTTCAGGGTTGACGGTCGGGTACGGGTTGGAGACCGTATCTACAATCTGACGACTGCGCCTGGTACGTGGCACCCTGTGAGGACCGCAGAGCGTGAGCCTGCCTACAAGGCTGTCATAAAGGATAGGGTGTTCTACCACTTCTTCTATACAGAGATAGCCGGTGAGCTTGAGTCGGACTTCCTATGGAGTGTTTCCCGACAAATCGACGGGAGCCAGACCGTGTTTTTCCACCCACGCGATGAGCATGTCTACGTATTTGGAACCTACCTTCCGGTGTCGCGTGTGATTTCTGTCCCGTCCGTATACGAGGCATTTGTGTCGCGTGTGATTTCTGTCCCGTCCGTATACGAGGCATTTGTAGAGATGGCTTTGGCAGGGCGCTACAACAAAAAGGTGTCTGTCGGCTAGCCCTACCTGTGGGGGTGGCCCAGATGAGTATTCTCGGGCTGGGACAGGTAATGGAGTCTGTACACCGTGTGCTCTCGCTGGCCCACTGGGTAATGTTGGTGGGCGTGCGGGTAGTGGGAGCCGAAGTGGTTATCGTGCTTGCCTTGGTGGTCGCCGCAGCCTGCGTTGGGCTGTACCGGCTGGCGAACGTACTGCTGTCCATAATCAGGGGGTGGGCGTATTGAGCGACGTGGGAACAGAAGACAACCGAGCGAATACGTGGCGGCTGCTTTGCAGTGACCTGGCAATGCAGACGAACGCACGGCGTGCTCTTACTATGGGTGAAGAGCCCATTATCATACCAACCAGGGTGTTCGACAACGCATACCGTGTGATATGTCTCGACATATTGAAGGACCCAATCCGTGCGGTCGCTCTGCTGTTGAGCCTTGACAGCGACAGCCAAGCGAGCCTCGCAAGTGTCTTGGTAGGTGTACCCATTGTGCCAGCCGATCCCCGTACCATGCGGTACTACCTGCAGAGTCCTATGGAGGTCGAGCCGGCTCCCACGGAGGAGGAGAAGAAGTCGTGGATGGGTTTCATATACATTACCTAGATAGGATTGGCCAGCACTTCCGCTACTCTGTACGCTTCTTGTACGAGCGCGAAAAGCCGCCCGTGCGTCTGTCCAGCATGGTACGTGTGTTCGATGTGACGTATCGCGTACACAGGAGGCCCGCAGGATTCCTGTTCAACCCCTATTATGCGCTGCTGGACTCGTTGGACATAACTAGGGGTCTACACGATTTGGAATCGGCCATATCGTCTTATGCGGGCATTGGATTCCAGTGGTGGAGACGCGCGAAAGAGGGAGGCTACTTCAGGGAACGGAGTTCGTACTGCGACCTAAACGGTACCGTGTGCATATCACGCAGGGACCTACCCGTGTGGTCGCCGGAGATGTTTGTGTTGGTCCTTTACCCGTCCCTGCCCGAGAACGTGGAAATCTCCAGTTTGTCGTTCTACGAAACTGGTAGGTAGGTGGGTGGGTGGGTAGGTAGGTGGGTAGCCAGCCAGCCAGCCAGACGATCTTAGACTAACCGTTCTGCCGATGCCGGCGCCACGGGGACTCGTATCATCACCACACAGTGGTAGGAGGACTGGGAATGCTAACCACCGCGCCGTTCGTGGATAGCTACTCCGGAAACCTGTACAGCGTGATGGACGTGTTGGTGGAATCAAGCCAGTGGTGGGCAAACCCGTGGTGGGCACACCTCGACAGTTCGGGGTTTGTTACGGCTCGGTGTCGTCCCCTGTTCGATAAAATACTGCCCTTCTGTGATCTCTGGAATCTGCCAGTGACTGGGTTTAAGTGGTACAGACGGATCGACGTGCGGATACGGAGTAGTCAGCTCGACGACTGGTGCCCCGCCCTGGCGGCGTGTGTAATGTCATCTCGGAGTGTTGATGGCGCCAGGTTCGTCGTTCTAACAGAACCCGTACTACACATTCCGTCTGGGGTGGGACAAACCGGCCAGCCCGAGGAAGCCCAGTAGGTGGTGGCTTTGTCCGACTTGACCTGTTGACAGCGATGTGATATGATGCTACTGTCGGGGAGTGTTTTATTTATATATGGTAAATACTTACAGTAGTATTACCGTCCAGTCCTATGGGATAGAGCCACCTGTATTAGTTGACCTGATGGCGCCCGATTCCGGCTGTAGGCTAATCAAGTATTCAGGGTCGGTGGGGTCGGTGGGGGCGGTGAGGATCAAGGTCTATGACAGCTCATATCTGGCCACCTACTTCTATTACCAGGCTAGGGACTGGGCGGCCGGCTACGAGACCTATTCGCTGTGGACTATCGGAGAGATGTTGCTCGGGATAAGAACACGCATCCAAGAGCGACTTTTAGGCATGCCGGAGCTCTACTGGAAGAGCGCAGACGCAATGATTACTAGGCCAGAGAAGAGCTCCCTATACGTGGTAAATGCCACCCTGGGAATCGACAAGAAGGATATAGGTGGGTGGTGTGCCCCTCTGGTCGCCATGCTGCTCCAGCCTCTGAGTGACCATAGAATAGTAGTGAAGGTTCTGCCTGAGCCGGAGGTGTGACCACATGGGAGAGTTGGCTTGTACCGATGAGTCTTTACCCGTCACGTACAGCCTTCTGGCAGGTTCGTGGCCATCTGGTCCTAGTATAGTCTCGGTAAAGTTTACTGTAGTACAGCACACCAACTACATAGGCCGCCTGCCTGATCCGTATAGTGATAGTAGAGATTTAGTAAGGCACTGTGTTGATCGGTTGGAGATCGTGCGCAGTTATATACAAACCCGTATATCGGGCATGTTTGCTACACAGTGGCGAAAAGCGGAGTGTGTCGTAAGGGGCAACCATGCTGTGGTGTCCGCTGTTCTGGGCATAGCGGAACAGGACAGGCATCTGTGGTGTCCATCCCTGTTGGCTATGCTTTTGTACGGCCCGTTGTCCGACTACGATTATTTGTACGAGTACATAACAGTGTTGGCAAATCTGGAGGTGTGACGAGGCTGTGGATGTGTGGGCCAGAGTGTGTAGGGTGGTTCGAGTCAAATGGTGGTGGTACCTGCGGGGTGGTCGGTCCTATGTCGGGCCGCGACCCGAACAGGCCGCCCGAACCCCAACAGGTCTGGAGTTGTCGTTGTACCGGAATGACTATGGAACAATACCGCTTCACCCAGAGACGTTCCTGGATGACGGCAGCGGCGCCGCCGCCTTCGTAGCACTACTGACAACAAGCTAAGTAGGTGATGAGATGAATGGTGGATGTATAGATCTGCTGGCCGCGACCGAAGCGGGAAGCTTGAGGGACAGGAGGATGCAGAAGCCTACACTGCTCGTAGACCGCTTCAGCGTGCCGGTACTGGGGGTATGGCTACCGTACAGCTCCACGGCCACATCTCCCGCTGCACGGACGCTTACACGTCAGGTGGAGTACCGGCTGGAGACGGTACTGCGGGCGCTGGGGTGCTCCGATATATTGCGGTGGCACTCGCTCTGGGGAAATGGGGCGCATGTGTCGGGTTGCATGGGTGTAAGGAGTGAGGACCTGGGTAAGTGGTCCCCCGCGCTGGCCGCCATGTCGCTGATCGGAGTTCGTACACCAACGTATACCTTCGTGGAGATATTGGCGGAGCCTGGAGAACTCCCAGAAAAATATAGATAAAAAAGCTGAACGCGCATGTCAAGTCCCCTCAGAGCCTTGGGGTGTGTAAAAAATTGCCGGAACACCACCCCCTATCCTGCCGCCGCGCCACCCTACCCTCCAGGGGTAACCGCATAATGCGGTTGCGCGCCTATGCGTGGGCGCGCGTACCCGTGGGGGTAGGGGTGTGCGTATCGGGCCCCTTGGTGCAGTAGGCAAAAGTCATGTTTGCGTAGTGGGGGTATCGCCGTGCTATACTGTAGCCACGCGGATCGGTATGGTACGTCGCGTCGCATGCAGGTCCGCGCCACGGGTAGCGACGGGAGGAGGAAGACCGATGGAAGACCTGGGCGCGGCGCAGATTGTCTCCGGTCTGCTGGCCGCGATGGATTCGCTGGCGCCAACCGCGCGGTCGCGCCGCGTCCTGGACGCCAGGCTTCGGCCAGTGATAGCCAACGTTTCTGCGGAGCTCCTGGGAGGAGTCACGGACGCGCTCCAAGACTTCTGCGACGTGGCGCGTTCAGACTATGACGAAGCGGAAGACTACGCAGAAGCGCGCGAGGAAGCCTGGCAGGCTTTCCGAGACGCGTTGGAGGAATTGGCAGGCGAATTGTCTGCCGCAGAAGATGAGGAGGAAGAAGAAGCGATGGCCAAGACGCCAACGGCGGACCAAGCCGCCATGGAAGCCGCGCGGGACCGCGCGGACACCGCGCAACGGGAGGAGGAGACGTCTCCGCCCGTGGGGGTGCAAGTGCAGGCGCCAGAACCGGCGCCGGTACGGCCAATGCCTAGCGACGGCGGGCCCGCATCCGAAGGCAAGACTCGCCGTCCGGCGAGCGAATTGCCGAAAGCCCCTGTGCGGTTGTTTGGGAAGCCGGGCCCGTTGTCCCGCTACTGTCGCCAGCATGGCGACGTGGCAGCCTTTGAGGCACTGGATGACGAAGTAAGCCTGAGCGAAGCGGCGGTTGAGATTGGGTTGCGGTCGGGAGAAGCCGGCGTTCCCGGCTTCATGCTGACGGTTAGGCAGGTTCTGATGGGACGGTGGGAAGTAACCGGGTACGAACCCGCGCGCTTCCCGGCGATGGCCGCGAAGATCCTGCCGGAGGATCGGGACGTACAGGAGTACGCAGGCGCGTTGGAAGGGTTGGAACCTGGCCGCTACCCGGCGCCAAGCGACCAGACGCGGGAGAAGCTGCGCGCGCTGCGTCGCGAACTGGCCGACAGGATCGAAACGCTCCACAAGGCGCCAGCGATGGTGGAGCGGCTTCTTGGCGCGGAGGAGCGCGCGTTTCTTGGGCGCCCAGAGGGTTTGTACGTGGAGGAGCCGCATCTACACCCGAAGATCGGCGAATTGCGTTT
>JAEHJW020006760.1_pt1 | contig 12836 bp, 19 predicted proteins | sample 9271431 | NCBI WGS metagenome assembly JAEHJW02
GTAACCGTAGAAGGAGAGATTGCCCATCTATAGTATTGAGATATTTCTTGAGCGGATAATGACCTATTGAAAAATCCAACTTCCGAAATACTCCCATTCCAGTATTGTGTAGTTAAAGGGACCCATGCTTGTTCGCTTACTCCAATTGCGTGCGGAGTAGGGGTAGCAAAATTTATTGTGGTGGCGGCAATTGTGGTTGTCGAGTCAAACTTTCCGTCAATATATATATAAAGAGATCCACTTGAACCAGTCGAAACGAATACAGCACAATGTAATTTCCCGTCATTTACTGTCGTTGCAGATTCAATGTTCGTAAGGTTTCCCTCCGAACCACGAGTTTGAAACCATAATTTACCCACAGTTATTGCATTTATTCCGCAATCAATAAGTTCAAGATGTGTCCCCCCATTTTCCTGTGCATAATGCAATTTCATTTGTGACGCAGAAGAAGTTTTGAACCAAAAAATCCTTGTAAACGCACCAGTCCCAGGATTTAAGGTTGCTGAAAATGGAATGTTAATATATGAACTTGTCCCGTTGAAAATACCAGTTGAAAAAAATTGTTTTATTCCTCCTCCTCCAAATGTAACTGAATTATTTGTCCCAACATTTCCATTCCCAGAATTATCGATGGAATCGCTTTGTAATTGCCAATAACCAACCAATAATGGATCGTTTCTAAAAAATGTTCCTATTCTTCCTTTTTTTGCATCTCCAAACCAACTGTCTTTAGCAATTCGGATATCATCGAAATAACAAGTTGATCCCCCGGTCGAATTATAAAATCTAAGTGCGTCTATTGGCCCAGTATTTAACATTGCTCCCCAAGCTGACCAAGCCCCGCCATTTATTCTAATCCTATCTTGGTTAGTTAAAGTGTCATACTCTAATTCAATTAAATACCAAGTATTTGCCGAGTATGCTTGGATGTTTCGAGATCCGCTATATAACCATATATTACCGTCAGTTCTAAATTGAACTAATTCTCTGCCTGCATTACTACCCATTAAATAAATATCAAATTGATTGGCGGATATGGATGTTTTTCTTACAGCAATAGTATAAACTCCACGAGTCGAAGCGGTTATGGGTCTGTCTAATTGCATTGCATCAACCGCGATTGAAACTGCTTTAGCCCCAGTATAAACAGTCGTCCCTTGAACGGTATAATTCGAACCCCCAGTTTCAACCCAATTATCCTGACCATTTAATGCTCCGAGAGTGAGAGCTTCAAAATTTTGCGAGTAATAAACTTGCATAGTTTTTTATGCCACAGTAAAGTATTTCTCTGTGTATTTAACTTCGTGATTTCCAGCGGTTACGTCTAAAGCTGCCGCTGTTTTATTCAGAATACAAATGCTCCATTTCTTAGGTAAAGTGATTCCAAGTTGTGCCAGGTCAAACACACCATTATAAGTCGTGGCGTTTGCGTTTGCTGTAAGAATTCCAAGAAGTGTTGCGTTTACCGGAGTAAGCGCGTTATCAGTCCCGGCAAATCCATCATCGTAAGAACCGCCGTCTTCCGACCGCACTAAATACACCGCAATATAACCAGTAGCTGAAACTCCGGTTGCTCCTGTTTTTATTTTTACCCGAACATCCGCCGAGATAAATTTATTAGCCGAGTTATCGATAGCAGTAGCCGCGCGTCCCGAAGAATCTGCTAATGACGCCAGCGTGATAGTCATCGCTGCTGATGTGTTGAATTCATTTTTGATTGAGGCCATTTTATAAGATAAATTTTATTTTTGTTTTATTAATCCTATATTTTCACACTATTTCATTTAGGATTAGCTGACAGCTAATTTCCAAGTAATTTGAAGGTTATCGCTATTAACAACGTTGATAGCGCTAAATGTTTGCCGGCACGCCATTGTTCCAACAGATGCGGCATTAAACACTCCGCTTTCAGTAACCGCGAAAGAGGAGGTTGCGTTAAACGTTACTACCAATTGGGCAGTATCATTTGTAACAGTGGTTGTTACTCTCGAAGCGGTCGCTGCCGCCCTTGCCAAACCGCCGGTAGAAATTTCCGCGCCTAATGCGGTGTCGGTAGCCGCCGGGGCCACCGCTCCGGTCCCAACTGCTATGTAAGTGAATGCGGCTTCTCCGCCTGATCCGTTAATTCTTGAAGACACCCCTGCCTTGCCGGTGTTTACAACTAAATTTTGAAGATTAAGAGAATACACCCACATACCGGTAATAAATGGGATGATAATTCCGTAAGCTGAAAAATAATTTAAAACCCCGGGCTTTACTAATCCGTTCTCAACTGGACTGGGAATAAATTCTCGGAATTTTCTAAGTAGAAATTTCCCAAAAAAGTTTAAGGCGAATAATTTTTTAGGTTTTCCATCTGCTCCGATTAATTTATATTCAACATTTTCCTTAATTGAATACTGAACTGATTTTGTAGTTTCTTTAAACATTTTTAATTTCTGTGCCTTCAAGATTTTCTTTAATCTCGTTGGCATTTTTATTTAATTCCTCCGACCTTTTAGTAGCCTCGCCAATTTCAATATCTCTCAAATATGATTTAAGAAATTTTGACAAATCGGCTTTAATATCTTTTTGAGTAATTTCAAGCGGATAGCCGAGTTTCCTTTCTTCAACGACTTTGTCTCCGTCCATAATGTCAAAAACGACATTAAGAATTTCTACATTGTCCTCTACTATATTCATTCGCTCGATTGTTTTTATTTTGATAGTCATTTTTAAGATTTAAGATTCCTTAAAGTAAGGGCTAATTTGGCTTGACGCGCTTTTTGTTTGTCTTTGCCGTTAGCCAATCTTTTTAAAGTTTCTACTGGGATTTTAGCGCCCGGCTTTATGCCAAGTTCTCTATGTAAAGCTCCCGGATTTTTAATCGCCCCTTTAATCCAGTTCTTTTTAGATTTCTTTTTCATACCCATACCGGCCATCGGCTTGCATTTGCCGTTTTTACAAATCATTTTTTGGCCATTCATCATAACGATTCTGTTATTTTGTTTTTGATTTTTAGGTTTCATTTTTTTATTTTATTTTTATAACGACTGTAAATTTTTTGTTTTTGTTTTCGGGTCATTTTTTTAATATCCCGAAGCGTTTTCTTGCGAATGTTTTTCTCGTGCATTTTCGGATGATTTGCGTGATTTTCCTCGTGAACCATCGTATCCAAAACATCGGGATAACGACGCGTATGTTTATTTATTGGTCTTACGCGCAAAGGGTCCTTCCTTGACTTCTTGCGGTTAACCCGGATAATTTTCTTTTGAAAATCGCAATCCCCCCAATACCGCATTTTGTTATCAACCACCTTTTTGTATTCTTTTGCTGTAATCATTTTTTTAATCGCCTTATTCCTACCCCCACAAAAAGAGGCAGGATAAAGCGGCTATATAGCTTCGGTGAAAGTGTCAAACCCTCCGGGGGTGTTGATATAAACCGCATTCGGAACAACTGTTGCGTCATCAAGGGTAGTTGTGCCTCCCACAAAATTTCCCGTTCCGGTTGGATTGATAATTACAAATCCAATCACCACTTCTCCGTCGGTAACTGTCGGGAAAGTAACGCCTCCCAAGGTTGAAGCTTCAGTCCCCATTCTTGTTGTTAACGTCCCGTCGCTTTTAACAGTAAACACAAAGACGTTAAATTTTGCGTTCGTAATGGTTCCGGATAGCGCCGCCATATCACTTGCCGCTTTTGTAAAGATTTTTGATCCAACTTGGAAATAGATAGCGTTTGCGGTTTTGGCTAAGGGCGAAAGAGCCGCTTTTATAGCCAAAGCTCCGCTAACCAATAAAGTATCCAGTTGGGACCTCTGAATCTTATCAAACAATCCATCCAAATCTTTAAGAGTATTTGGAAAATTCATTGATCGTGTTCTTGCCATTGCTTTGTTTGTGTTTTTAATTAAATCGACCTTTTTAATCGACTAATCCCTACCCCCTATCATTTCAGGGGCAGAGTTAGGCGACTACACGTAGCAGAAAAGTTCTGCTCCCGCTTTCCGTCTCTCGTCAATTACCTTTGCTCCGTAAACAGTGAGTCCTTTATATGCTTTACCAAAAGCACCTATAAGGCCCTCTACGTCGCTTTCGGTGAAGGCGACTGCCAAAGTGCACCAAGATTTATGTCCGGCCAAAACGCGGTATCCGGCAGAGTTATCGCCAGTTACCTGTTCGTTTTGGTAGACCTTAAATCCGGAAACATACCCCAAAATGCCTTTGGTTACGACATTTTCGTAAGCCGTAGACACAGCAGGGATAAGTTCAGTCGCTTTCAACATAAGGTTTCCAATTTTACTTGGGACAACCAGCCATCTGTCCGTCATAGGGACTTTTGCTTGATCTAATTTGGTTTTAAGGTCAAGCAGATAGCCGTAAATGGTGTTGTTAGCAACTTGCAACTTTGTCGCAGCTTCTATGGTGTAGGAAGCGCCGCCGGCGATATCGCCTCCGGTGTAAGCCGAAGCAACATCATCCAAGTCATCCTCAATTGTGATTGAGGTCGCCGAAGTATAGGTTTTTATCCTATACCACTTCGTATGACCGGTGGCCTTAAAACCTCTTCCAACCATAGCTGACGTGAAGGTAGTTCCCGTTCCTGTGACAACGCCGGTTGTCGTGGCGACCGCGACGGTTCCGGTTACGTAGTCAGTGCCTACGCGATTACCGGCCGCAACGTCTCCGTATAAACCAAGAACGTATTTGTCAATTGTTTCAGCTAAAACCTTACCGGCATTCTGAATTAAAGAGCTTTCTGGATTGTCTACGTAAGACGTAAACTTCGCGAAGCTTTCAATCTTGAAGTAGTAAGCTTTTTTCTGATTGACAATTAACTGACCTTCATTTTCCGAAGGGGTGTCGGCAGTCATAGCCGCGCCAGTGTAGTCCTTCAAACTCAAAGAGCCGAAAGTCAACACATTAACGCGATCTGCTCCGCCACCTTTGATTTCACCCTCGTAATCATTATTGGTGATGCTGTCCGCAATAGAGTTCTCAAAGAAAACTTGGAGAACATTACGCGCGAACTTCTCACCAACATTTGTTCCAAAATCAGCCATTGTGCGATTTAAGTGTCTTAACTAACTTTCGTTAGTCGAACCGTGAGGCGCTATTTAATTTTGCCTTCTTTGATAAGTTGGTTATAACGTTTAGGATCTGTTTTCCTAATCGTTTCCGCTTCTTCATCAGAGATGGCTGGAGGAGTTACGTCTTGTGCCGCCGGCGTTCCCCTATTCATTTCGGGTTTTGCCGGAGGAGTTTCGTCTTTTTTGGGTTGTGGCGTTTCGTCAATTTCAAAAAGGAAAGACCTCGCCAATACATCAAGAGGAGTCCCTTTGTGTGTTGGCATCTCGCAGTATTCTCTAAACAACTCCTGTTTTTCCCGAAGACCCGGGTATTTCAACGAGCCGTCAGAATTTTTAGAGTTGACTACTTTGTAAAAATCTTCGCTAAAAGAGAATTTTTCCGCGATATTTGAAGTTATGGCTAACGCGCTTTGAACTGTTTTGCGTAAAGAAATATTGTCTGTGGCAATTTTTCTTTCCGTTTCAGTCATTACGTCCCAATCCGGGTAGGATTGGCGCACTTCCTCTTCACTCACTGGTTCGGGGTTAATTATCTTACCCAAGCGTTCTTCCTCGGCTTTTAGCCTTCCAGCTAAAGCTTGGTTCTCCCTTGCGCTTTCGGAAAACTTTAATTTGTAATCCGGTTCGACATCGGGTTTTTTAGGAGAGGGCTGTCCGCCGTCCTCACCTCCGTTATTTTCAGGATTAACGGGTTCCTTTGGCGTTTCCTCATTCGGAAGTTTGCCATTTTGATTATTCATTGAATTTAGTGCCGTTCCGTTTATAGGAGTTTGGCAATTAAATTTTTAAGCGACTATTTTAAAATATCTTTGAACTTCTTAACCGCTTTCGGGTCAAGAATGTCGGCATTGGCTTTAATAAGCTCAACTTCTTCCTCCGACAAGTCCTTCGCTTTCTTTTTAAGAACTTTCGCAAGCCCTTCTGGAAAGTTTGTATTCTCCCCGCCAAGAAATCTTTCCAACCTTACCTTGTCGTCATACGACAAATAACTTTCTCTCGCTCTTAAAAAAGCAACATCGTCCTCGGTTAAAGAACTTTCGTCTTTAGCGAGGATTTCATCTAAAATTTTTTTTGTTTCTTTATCCATCTCTTTGTTTTTTTAGATTTATTTGCCGACCTTTGCTTGTTTGTTATTGGCTTAATCGATTCCTCTTTTATTGCCCTCTCGCGATAAGCAATACTTTTAAGCGCGTCCGATTTTGTGATAGACGAACCAACTATTTTACCGGTATCGGTCCTTACTATCTTCCACGGCCTCACACCTTTTACTTTTTTAACTTCGTATGGCATCTTATTTTTTGATGTTGTTAAGCATTTGCTCTATGACTTTTTTTGCCCTTTCCGGCGATTCAATAAATTCCTTTAATAGCAATAGGTTTTTCAGTCGGGCCTCTATATGCTTTCTCCTTTTTTTTCTGAAAAGTAATGCGGTAAAATTTTGCGGCGTGTCGTAATTTACCAATTCTTTTGTCAACGAATTCGCCATTGAACTGACAAAATTCTTTATATCCTCAACTTTTAGTTCTTTTTGGGATACTTTAGACCATTGTTCCAAAGTCTCCTTTTCAGCTGTGTTTAAATCTTCGTAGTTAAGGTTAAATTTTGATAAAATTTCTTTAATCATCGTGTTAATGTGTTAATATCGGTATTTTATTTTCTATTGAAGTAGGCATCATTACTGAATTGTTTATTGGACTACCTCCCGGGTTGGCCGCGTTCGTCGCTGTTTCTGCCATTCTTTGCTCCACATCTAAAATTGATTTTTCCTCGTCAGGGTTTAGCCCAGCCAGATTAATCAATTTCTTTTGATAAATCTTTTTTATCTCTGTGTTATTAGGAAAAGCGTCAAACAATATTCTTAATTTTTGAATTTGCTTTAAGTCGGTGCTTTCTTTGTCAGCTGGAGTGCTGATTTTAATCTCGTAACCAACTTCATCTTTCCAGTCAGCCGGAGTGATTTCTTTTTCAAAGTAATTTCCCTTGTATGATTTTTTGAATAACTTAACAGGATCCAAATAATCCGAATTTGCCTCGACCATCTTATACCACTTCAAAGCAAACTCTTTGTTTGCAAGGCGATAAAACTTGCTTACCGAAGTTATCCTTTCCAACGCTTTTTCTTCAGTAAGTTTTATTTCACCGAGCGTGATTTGCCCTTGATGAGGATTGCCCTTTTCCGTTGCCGTGGCGGCCGAAGCGCTTTCCGCGCGTCCGATAATAAACAATATTTCGTCCAAACTGTCGCTTAAATCCGGTATATCAACCCTCTTTGTAATCTTGTTCGGATCGCCGGGAGTCGGATACCAGCCCCACGGTTCAGGAATAAAAGATTGAGGAACAAAATTTTCCGAAGCAGTTCCGTCATAATAATTCATTCCAAAATTGCGAAGTGTCCTATTCTCAACTAATTGCGAAACCCAAGCATTCACAATTTTGTTCGGGGTTCTGATAATATCAGCCACTCCGTCCGGATAAATATCAGTCCTTTCAATATCATCAGACCAAAAAATGAAAGGAAAATTATCTCTCCAAAAATTATCCTTTGTTTTCCCGATGACTTCTTCCAGCGTCTTCACCATTAAAATTTCGCTCATACACTCCACCGCTAAATAAATCTCCGTTCTGTTGTTTTCCGTGAGTCGCACAAAATTTTCTTTCAATTCAACGATTGTTTCCCCGACTGCTGGATTAACTACATCCGGAACTCCCATATCTTGCATTCTTTGGTTTTTTTCAATTAATGCTTGATTATTTTCTTGAGCTAATACCTTTCCTTCCTTTGTCAAAAATTGCGTTGCAATTCTTTTGATGGCGGCTTCGTCATAAAACTTATTTTTACCAATATCGCTTAGGGTTTTATAAATATGCTGGTGAATTATAATTTGAGCCGTGTGGTCAATATCTGTCGGGTCAGTCCAACGGTCAAATAAAATATCGTGTGTGTCTAATACTTCACTGTAAAATCTTCCCCCGGAAACATTTATTTTTCTTCCGGAAATTCCGTATAAACAAACCTGTTTTTTATCAACGATGTCCTTGATTTCAAGACGATCATTATCAAAAGTCCACTTCCAATACTCATTCAAAAAGAGCTCTTTTTGTTTGTTATTTGCTTTGCTTTCAAATAAAATATCAGGCGCGTCATCAGTCCGGGCCAATATGGTTTTAATTGTTTCCTTCATTAAGGGCACGTTAACGGATTGCCGTTGGGTGAGGCGATTAACAATAACCTTGTCGCGGTAAAGTTCGTAATTCTCTTTCCAATCCGTGTGCCGACGCTGTTGCCAATTAAAAGCACTCGTATAATACGAGCTTAATTTTGTTGAAAGTGTCGCATTATCAATCATTTTTAAAAATCTAACATTCTAAATAAAAAACTGCCGTTTAGAAACGACAGTTTTGATAAGGATATATTGATTTTTTATCCCACTCCGGGAATAAATGGTTTTATCCCCCCGCCCGATAAAACATCTCTTGGATTTGGCATTTTAAATATCTTATATTGTTGTATTGCGAACGTCAGAGCTAAGGCGTCAGCTACGTCCGGGCTTTCAACTCCTCGCTTTCTCATATCCTCCTTGCTTTCAATATAAGTTTTGCCGGAACTATTTTTTTTATAACGGATATTTGTTAATTCAATCCAGTCCTCGTGTGGTTCTAATTTACCCTCTCTTTTGATCCAGTTTGAAACACCTTCTTTGCCGGCATAAAGTTCAGCGCGGACATTTAAATAGTCATTATCTTTAGCTCCTTCGCCCAATCTTACGGCATTTACTTTGTGTCCCTTTTCTTTCATTCTATCAACAACCCCGCCGCCAACTCCGGTGTCGTCAATAAAAACATTCGGCGCTAAAATCCCTTCTGATTTTAAAATATCTTCCGTCTTGGCGACAACACTCATTAAATCATTGTCGCGGTCTTTTTTTATAACCTTCGCAAAATTTTTCCCTCGGATAACCCACGCATTAAAATTTCTTCCGCCTCTCGCAACGTCAAGGCCAAGTTTCTTTTCCCCGTATGATTCTTGAACTCTCGCTGTTGCGGTTTTAATATCCTCATCGGTCAGTAAATAAATAAATCCGCTATCATCCATTTCTTCGGCGCTCGGCGGAATACACTCATAAAGAATTTTAAAATAAGAATACTTCCTATTTTCCTCAATCATCTCTGGCGTAATTCTTCCCTCCCTCACACCCTGATAGCAATCAATAATTATTTGGTGGTATTTCGGATCGTGCCTTGAAGCCAAGAAATGCCCGCGCGTAAAAGGATTTCCGATTTTAACTAAAAAATTATCCTCCGGGTGAGAAGTCAACATACGCATTATCAACGAGTGTTCGTTGTCGGGGATAAGAGCTGCTTCATCCTCTGCTACATTTTGCGCTCCCAAACCCAAAGCGTCTTTGCCGGATGTTATAAAAACTTCACCAACAAGATTATTCCCCAAATCTCCCAAGTCAAAAGTAATGTGATTTTTATTTCTAAACCTTCTGACACTTTCCATCGTTTCTCCTTTGTCCAATCTAAACCGGTTGCGGGTGTATTCATTATCAAAAATATGCGTATTGACGTAATTCATTATTACCCTTGCTTTTTCTTTCGTGCCGGCAACAATAGCCCACTTCTCAGGAAAGGTTGAAGCGCGAGTTAAAACAGCCAACCCCACAGTTAAGGATTTCCCATATTGGGTGTAGCACTCAATATGTAATCTTTTATCTGTTCTGTTTTCTTGGCCCGGAATAGTTCTTGTTGCGATGGTATCAAAGATTTCCAATTGCCCGGGCTTTAAAACAATCGGTTCACCGGTTTCATCTTGATAAAAGTTTTTTACAAGTTCTAATGTGTCGCTCACTAAAATGTTTTTTACCCAAAATACTTAATTTTGTTGTTTTTTATTTCTTTTGTAATATTTGTCTAACCGCTTCTCCCAGTTCTTTTATTCCCTCTCCGAGATTATCCAGACCGTCTTTTGGTTTACCAAGCACGCGATTAAACAAATCTTCAATAGCCGCGCTGTTGGGATTTTCAGAATAAACTTCGTGATATTCGGTTTTCCCTTTTTTGTTTTTTACCGGAACAGATTTTTTAATTCCTAAAGCAACCGCAAGTTTAGCCTCAACCAACGGCTTAATTTTCTGTATAACTAATTCATTTAATAGCTTTGCGGCTACTTCTTTTTCTAATGTCTTTTTGCTTTTTGATCCGGGCTTCCTGCCGGCGCCGGGTCTTTTTCCTCCATTTTGCCCCATAATTTTGATTTATTTTTCAGTTAATCAATTTAACTTTATAATCTTTTTACTATTCTCCCTCTGTTCCCATCAAAAGAAAGAATTATTTCAACCCTGTCTCCAATGCTTATTCGGATATTGTGCAACCTCATCTTGCCGGATAAATAGCAAATTACAGTTCGCTCGTTTATTTTTACTTTAAAATTAGTAGAGGGCAAGGATTCCTCTACCACCCCAATTGTTATTGCTTCTTTCCTAATCATTATCTACTTTTTAAAAACTCCAATTTTTTTTGAGCATTGCTTAATTCTGCGTTTTTTCTTTCCATATCAGCCTCCAGCATTTTAATTTGCATATTTTCTCCGTCTCTTATTTTTATGGCCTCGCCGATTTTAATTGTATTAAGTTTTTTAGACCAACTTCCATCCGTGAGGGCCTCGTTTATCTCTTCAACTTTATGTTCCTGCTGGTATATCATTTCTTGAACCATATCAATTTCGTTTTGTTTGGCAAAAATCGCGGCCTTGAGTCCTTTCTTCCCGCTCCAATTAAGCCATCTTTTCCCGAAAATGGCGAATAAAAACATTTCGTTTGAGCTTGAAATAATTAAAGTTAGTAAGATTAAAACGAGTAAGGCGATTATCATATTATTGGATTATATTATTTTTTGTTTTTAGTTATTTTTTAGAAACGACAATTAATTTAACTATTTCTAAAGATTAATTCTCGGAACGTCCCTTTTATTTTCCCTCCTCTTTTTAAATTCATCTTGAGGCGCTCTTGATTTTGAAGGGACCGGTAAATATATCTGATTTGTCTTTGGGATAAAGAAACTTTCCAAAATATTTTTATGTGCCTGCTAATTTTTTTATATTCTGGCAGATTTGAATCATCTTTAAACCTAAAATCTGTATCGCATAACCTAATTAATTCCTCAATAAAACATTTTTTCAGCCGCAATCGATTGCTAAATTCTTGAATTAAATCCCTTTTCGAGAGATCCTCATAGGTTAACCAGTGTTCTTGCTGTTTTCGCATTTTTTAGCTTAGAATGCTGAGTTTTTCTTTATATTTATTTGTTAAATTTTTTAATTCTTGAACTGTGAATTGCTTTGCTTGGGCATCCATTTTTTCCAATTCTTTTATCACTTTTGCCCCATACCTTCTCCTCATAAATGAGTCATATTTTCGGGGATTTCCTTTTAGTCCTATATTGCAGTGATAGCACTGGGCGTGGCACCCTCTCTCATCAAATAAAATTGAATTGTGCCTTCCGGGGATAAAATGGCCAGCGTGCATTTGTTTCCAATGTTTTATCACTCCGCAGGTTACGCATTGGACATATCCTCTGTAATCCGCGAAGCGCCGGCGGATAATTCTGAAAATAACTTCCAGAGGTTATTCTTTAGCACACTTACGCAGTTTGAATCACGTCTTTTTCTTTTAATTTTCACACCGATATTGATACCTCTCCGGGCAGTGGAATATAACAACCCAATTCCTGACCAGCCCACATCCGTATTCTTTCCATATAATCCTCAAATTCTCGCGTGGATAGTTGAGTTGTGCTACGCGCCACTTCGTATCTCTTGCCTTTGTATGTAAATCCGACCTTTAAAAACATTAATTTCAGCATTTCGTGGATCTGTCCGTCTAATAACCCCATTTCATCAGCCAACATTCTTACTGGGACCGCCCAATAATAAGCATTTTCATCTAAACTTCTCCCCTTTCTTTTCAAATCAATAATTATTTGAATTTCTCTGTCTTCAAATTTTGAAATATATTTTATAAATCCCATCTTATTTTCCAGATTTATTTTGCCATTTTTAATTGTTCCGAAAAAAATAGGATTTATCATAATTCGTCATACTTTCAAAAATTCTTCAAATGGATTTTGCATAAATTATCTTATTTTTTATGTCGTCTATGTTCATTTTTTAAGACACAATTTTAATACTAAAACCTTTTTCTTGAAGTGCCCAAATCCTCTTTCCATATTGCTTAAACTCCGTTTCGGTCATTAAAATATCGTGCCGTTCGGCATCTTCGGAATGCATCAATCGACCGCTTCTTTGAAGTTCCTGTTGGCGCGAACCAAATAAAAAATCAATTTCAATAATTCTCTGCAAATCTTTAACCGAAATACCTAAATCTCCCACTCTTGAAATACACACCGCATTATGTTCTTGTATTTTTTCAAGACGCTCATTAGTTTGCCCATAGATATAAGGGATTGAAAGACGACTTGATACTTGTTTGCCCAATGAAATAGTATCGCAAAAAATTAGTGTTTTCTTTTTCGGGTCAAAAAGTTCTTCTAACTTCTTTAATTTACCGGTAGATGAGCGGACAATATGCACAAATATCGGATGGTATTGTTTTCCAACCGTAGTCATATACTCTTGCCAATTTAATCCCACAGGAAAACCGGTGAGAGCGAAAATATAGCTTTCCCGCCCATCTTCTCTGTGAGGACTTGCTGAAAGTCCCAATCGGTATTTAGTATCAATGACCGCAAGACGAGAAAAAGTATT
>JAEHJW020001373.1_pt1 | contig 12827 bp, 16 predicted proteins | sample 9271431 | NCBI WGS metagenome assembly JAEHJW02
CGTTCTGGGCATCGAGCAACGATCTGATTTCGCTGTCATCAAAGCCGGTGAGTTCCAGATCAAATCCAGCCGCATCCAGATCTGCCAGTTCCAGGGACAAGAGTTCCTGGTCCCATCCGGCCCGTTCGGCCAGTTTGTTCTCGGCCAGAATGAAGGCGCGTTTCTGGATTTCGGTCAGGTGAGAGAGTTCGATCACGGGCAGGGTTTCGATTTCCAGTTTGCGGGCCGCCAGAATCCGTCCGTGCCCAGAAATGACTCCGTGTTTTCCATCCACCAGAATTGGGCTGTTGAACCCGAATTCCCGGATGCTCGCCGCGATCTGGCTGATCTGCTCGTCACTGTGGGTCCGGGCGTTTCGGGCAAAGGGGATCAACGACCCCAGTGGCCGGTATTCGATTTGCAGAGAGGTCATGGGATTCCAGAATAAAAAAACCCGCCGAAGATCAGGTCTTGGGCGGGTTATGGTAGAAAATTGTCAGCGATCCGTTTTGCTCGCAACTCTGTCCAGAGTGTAGCGAAATTCTAAGTCAAAACCGCCCAAAGTGTTGCACGCGGTTTTGCTCTCAAAAAGGACATTCGCAGTAAAACGATGACTTTCACGGCAACCATTACCCTGCGTGACCTTTCTGTTTGGAAGTTTTTTCACTGTTCAGTTGGAGGGCAACCTGATTGATCGCTATTTTCCAGCGACGCCAGGCGGTAGTTCTGCAACAACCGAAACGCCGGGCAATCTCCTGCCAGTCATATTGTGCGGCTCGCATCCAGAGCAGATGCCGCTGCTCCACCTCGAGCCACAGCATCCAGCGCATGGTTTCCAGCATCCGGTCGATGGCGGCTGGACTGGGGGGCAGGCATCGGTATTCAGGTTTTTCCAGCGCAAGGGTTTCCCACTGATCGCGGGCAAAGGCTGGCCAGACGTTGAAATAGCCCTGCACACGAGCCGGTGGAAGCCGTCGCCCCGTATCTGAGGCTTCGGCAAATCGTGCGGCCACCTCATCGATGTCCATTTTATCCATGGCGTTTCCCTCCATAGAGCCGATTGCCGATGCGTCGGATGAACTCCCGTTCCACGAAGTCCAGACGGGTGTCGTTTTCCGAGATCACCAGAATGTGCTGTTCCTGCCAGCCATTTCTCTTGGTGGCTTCGATATCCGTGGGTTCCGGCTGATAACGCCCAAGTGGCGATGAATAACAGCGAGGATGGATTTTCATGAGGGGCTCCTTCATTTTGCCCAATCAGGCCGGAAATCATCGGGTAACGAGGCGGGGCCGGATGCTCCAGATTGGATACATTGACGCAGCAGTGCTTCACGCCGGGCGTAGAACTTTGCCTGGGTATTCCCTGCGACATCAGCCCATGCCTGCCGGTTGATGGCCTGTCTCTCGGCACGGGAAAGTTCAATGAGAGCAACGGACCTTGCTGGAGTGAGCCCCTGTTGCAACTGCTGAATCTGGCGCTCACAGTCGATGAAGTAGCGTCGTACTTTCCTTCCCCAAGCCGTGCGCTCCACCATGGCGAGTTCCTTGGCCATGTCCAGGGTGAGGAAGTAATCTATCGATGGCCGACCGCCACAACTCCTCCCCAAAACGGGGGAGAAGTCCTCACCTGAAACAAAGGGGAGGTTTTCGCCCATTTTGGCGAGCAGGTAGTCCTGGTTTTCAACAAATCCGTATTCCTGAATGCGCCCCTTGATCCAGTTCGAGAAGTCACGACCTACGCCAAGGGAAGCGTGCAGATGCCTGGCATCCACCAGTTGGACGGGTTGACCGTTGAGTGTCCCAGACAGGACAGGAATCAGTCTTGGTGTCATCATTGTCCATCTCCTTGCAGTTGAACGGCCCAGTGCAGCAGCGCCAGGGCATCGGCCTCGTTGTTATCGGTGACCGGATGCCCCTTGGCCTGCATGGCGGCGATCACCTCGTTCTTTCCGGCATTGCCTTTGCCCGTGGCATGTTTCTTGATGGTTCCCACCGGCACGCTCTGATACGGAATGTTGTGGTGCTCGCACCAGGCGGTGAGAGTGGCCATCAATCCGCCATAGACATGGGCCGCATCGACCCCGGCATGCCGTCGCACTTCCTCGAAATACAGGGCGTGAATATCGCCAGCGATGCCTTTGATTTCGGTCAGCCAGCGCTTGAACCGGAGGTAGCGCATTCCGCCGCCCTCGAAGCGTTGTGGTCGAAACGAGGTATAGCCGTGGGAGATTTGTCCTTCACGGTCTCGTAGCGCCCAGCCAGTGATGGTTCCAAGGTCCAAGGTCAGCAATATCAAACCATTCATTCATCGATCCTCTCGTGGTGAGTGTTGCTCCCCCGACGCAGATGGCGCAGTATCCGGTTATCCTCCATATGACGCGTATACGCGCGTGTATGGGGGTAAATAGGGAACTGAGTCGGCTGCGTCGGGCTCCAGTAAAATCAAAGGGTTAAAATTTTCAGTTTTCGGCGTAAGGAGTGAAGCGATCTTTCGCTGGCTCCTTCAGCCCGAGGCCGCGAAATCCTCTGACCCCAGCGGGATTGCGCCATTTTTCCAACCCGCGCGTAATCAACAGATCAGAGAAGCGCCGTTGGGAACCCACAAACTCGCCTGAGGCCTCGGCCCACTGTTTCCAGTCATTGAACAGTTCTGCGGTCAGTGAATTGGCATGAACCGCCATCACACAGCGTTCATCAAGCCAACGGCCAACGGAATCTTCCGATTCAAAATATTCATCGGTGGCGGAAACCACAGGGTCTGGTCGGGGAATTCCTTCCTTCTGCCAGACGAGACACCCTTCCAGCATCCAGGCCAGAATGCCGTCCTGTTCCTTGAGCAGTTTTTCCGTGAGTTTTCCGTCACGACGCTCGGGTGGAATGGTCACCGTGAAAGGAATCAGGTGAAGACGGCGTTTCATGGCCTCATCGATGTTACGGATGGCGGGTTTGTGGTTGCCTGCAACCACCAGTTTGAATTGCGGAAAAAACTCGAAGAAGTCCTGGCGCATGAATCGGGCAGAAACCTTGTCGCCGCCGGTGATCCCTTTGACCTTGGATTCGTTCCAGCGCCGACCCTGTTCGGTTTCAATGGAGGAGACGAAACGGGCGCCCCGTAACCCGGCCAGATCCGTGGGGTGGTGATCAGTGCGCGTTTCCATGAAGGTGTCCATGGGCGCGTTGGCCGCGTAATCTCCGAGAATGGTGGCCAGCACGTTGAGAAAAACGCTTTTGCCATTGGCCCCGGTGCCGTACAGAAAGAAGAGGGCGTGTTCGCTGGTGACCCCCGTCATGCAATACCCCGCCATGCGCTGCAGGTACCTCATCAATTCAGGATCATTTCCTGTCACATCGGCGAGAAACGATTTCCAGGTTGGGCATTCACCCTTGGGGGTGGCCGAAGTGATCTTGGTCATCCGGTCGCGTCGATCATGGGGACGAATGCGCCCCGTGTGCAGATCCACCATGCCTCCGGGGGTATTGAGCAGCCACACATCGGCATCCCATTCTTCGGTGGTTGCAGCGTGGCGTCGGTCGGAGCGGGCAAGGCGTTCTACCCCGCTGATGGTGCTCGAGCCAGCAAGTTTGGTGGCCACCTTGGGATTATCTGCCTTCAAGGAAGCGTTCCGACACACATGGCGGATCAGATCGGTCGATGCCAGGGTGTCCTCGGTGCGCCAACGCTGACCATCCCAGACGAGCCATTTCCCCCACCCTGACACATAACGCCAGTCCGGGTGATAACGCCGGGTAAATGCCAGCGCCAGGGCATCTTCCGTACCCCACACGGTTTGTTCGGAATCTCCCGTGCTGCAGCCAGCGCCAGCACCATCATTCGCTGAGGCGTCGTCTGGAAGATGGATCTGCATCCGTGGACCCTGGGCCAGAAACCCCTGGACATCGAAACTTTCGGCGATGGCGTCAAACGCGTCCCACCCGTCCGGCTTCCCTGCAGGCGGATAGAGGATGACGCAGGACACAGCGCCAGCGGCCAGAATGGCCTGAGAGGCTCGATCTGCATATTCCCAGCCCGGCTTGTCATTGTCGGGCCAGATCAGAACGGCTTTGCCAGACAGGGGAGACCAGTCGGTTTTGTCCGTCGGTGCATTGGCCCCGTGCATGGCGGTGGTGGCTACTATTCCGGCATCGATCAATGCCTGGGCACATTTTTCACCCTCTACCAGAACAGCCTTGTCTGAAGCAGCAAGCCCCGGCTGGTTGTACAGGGGTCGTGGATTGGGGGGCGTCATCTTGCGCCGCTTGGCGTCCCAGGGACGGAACTCTTTGCGTTGACCAGGTGGATCGTACCGGTAGACCACGGCAATCAGGTTGCCCTGGACATCCTGATAATTCCACCTGGCTGTGGCGGGGCCGAGGTCGGCTACCGAGTTTCCTACCCCTCTGGAGATTCTGACGGCAGGGGCGCACCCTGCCAGATCAGAGGATCGCTGCAATACCCGTGGGAAGTCGCTGTGCACATCGATGCCGTAGTGGCCACCGATCAGGGAGAAGATGTCTCCACCGGAATTGTCGGCACGGTCGATCCACAGTCCTGTCTTCTCACCCTCGAGCACCACCTCCAGGCTGTCTCCGGGGCTGCCCAGAATGTCCCCGATGAGGAATTTTCCACGGCGAATCTTGCCTGCGGGAAACAAGGTGAAGAGCACCGACTCCAGATTAGCCAACAGCGCCACACGGATTTCATCGCGTTTGCCGTTATTGTTCCGACCGACCAATTCGTCTGGTTCATTGAAGTCCATCATTTTTCGTCCTTTGTTGAGGATCCGGTCAAGTTTTTGCCATGCGTTGCTGAACATTGGGAGGCCCAGGCAGAGAGTTCCGAGAGTCGAAATCTGACAAGACGGCCCATCAGGTAATGCGGGATTCGATACCGCGCCCGCATTTGATGATCGGCAAACCAGTAATAGGGCAGACGAAGTGCGGCGGCAGCCTGCTTGTTATCGATCATTGGTTCGGCTTCTATTGGGTTATTCATGTCGTTCTCCGGCAGCGTTCTGCCCATTCGCAGAACCTGCATTCAAAGTGGGTGGAATCTGTTGAGGATCGGGGGAGCGGTTCACCCAACTCAGTGGCCTGAATGACACAGACCCCTTGATCGGACATGCGCTGTGGCGCTTATTGAGGTGTTCTTCTGCAGAGATGATTGGGAGTGCCATCACTCCACCTCCGCCAGAGTGGATTCGGTTGCCCCGATGGTTCGCAACACACCGCTATCGCTGGTAGCGCCCGCCGCGAGCGCGAGGTCACGCAACTCCTTCAATGCCCGGTGGCGATGCGTATCGGCGGCAATCTGGGTCGAGAGCAGTGTCAGGTGCGCCTCGAGTTCGGCGAGCGTGGCCTGCACCAGCGGCTTATAAATCACCCCCTCGTCGTCGCCCTCAGCGCCAGCGGGAATACTGATGGCAGGCGGCAACTGGATGGCCAGCGCTTCAGGCACGCCGGGTAGCCCCATTTGCGAAGGTGACTCGCGCTGTTGGGTGTTGTGCTTGAGTTCGCGCCGGGCGAGGTCAGTCAGGGCATCCTCGGCCAGACGCCCGCCGAGCGCGGCAATATTCTCCGGATGGGTGGCGCAGACCTGCCGGGCAATGTCGCGGGGCCTGGCAAATCCCGCGGCTTTGAAGGCCCGTGCAATTTCGGCGCGCACGGCTTCCCGCAGATGGGTGAGATCAGGATTGCGCATGGCTTTGACTCCAGAGCTGGTTCAGTTGATTGAGGAAAGGCACCGCGTGAGCCAGCCAGGCGGTGACATTCTGTTTTTGATAAGCCGGGATCGAGGCAATGGCCTCCGTAGGGGAGAGCGGCATGATGCCAAGGGGTTCGAGCCCTTCGCGCAATACGAGCCAGCGCTCGAAGCGGGCGTTCTCTTCGGGATCCCCCGGTGCCATGTGGTAGCGACCATCGGAAGCCAGCACCATCAGCCCCGGATCGCCTGCAATGGCGATGCGGCGTGCCTCGGATGGCGTGGGGAGATCGGGAGTATCAGCCTTGATGGCATAGACCACGGCGCACTGCTCGATGCCGGTGAGTTTCTGCTCCTGAGCAACCTTGTCAAAGATACGCACCGCCGAAGGGCCAACCACACCGGCGTCGTGGATGCGATCTCGCACCTCACGGGCGATGGAACGGATTTCTTCAGGGGTGCGACGCACGATTTCCTGCTGTGTCGGTTCCGGTAGACGCGCGACAGCGGCTGCGGCCGAGACGGAGATATCGCCTTGCTCTACGGCGCTGGCGAGTTCTGGAATCCCACTGGCCTGAACCGTTCGCGCATTACGTAAACTGCGTTCCGAAACATTGAGCAGATCGGCCGCAGCGCCTTGCCGGAGCGTTGGTATCGGCAAATTTGCCGATACCACATGCTGGTTCCCATTGAAGTGACCCCGTTCAATACTTGCCAGTTTGGCCGCGACCATCGCCCGCTGACTCTCGGACAGATGCCGACGGCGCAGATTGAGGCTGATCACAAGGGCGTTCAGATCAGCGTGTTCGGCGACCTGTACGAACTGCGGCTCGATTCCGGCTGCAAGACAGGCGCGGTAACGGTGCCGACCATCGATGATCGCTTTGCCCATCACATGAATCGGCTCCCGTAAGCCGTTCTGCGCAATGTCGGCCACCAGCGCTTCAAACTCGTTTGAAGGTAGTTCCGGGAAAAGCGCACTCACCGGGTGAAACTCCATTTCGTTCATCATGCATCCTCCCCAATGAGCGCGAGCCGAAAGGACGCTTTGATGGGTTTGATAGGGCAGGGCTGAGCGAACTGTCCCTCGAGCACCTCGTAAGTCACGCGCAGCGGACCGTCAGAAAAATGGACCACGCCAAAGTCACGGTTGGATTTCTTGAGAACTTCACGACCTTTTTCCCCGAATCGTTGCTCCATGGCGGTCTCCAGGGTTTCACGGGCGCGTTCGACCCGGGTCGTCAGTTCGGTTAAGGAAACATGGAGTTCCTGCAGGTGATGGTGGGATAGACAGGCGATCTGTTCGACGGACAGATCCTGTATTTCCAGAGGGGGGATCACGATTTTGTCCATGTCATTCCCCTCACGCGCAGACACGAACTGAGGTGGAGAATCGCGAAACGCGCCGTTCATACGCTTCGACTTCCGTGATCAGATAAGTGACCCGGGCGCCCAACTTGCAGAAAACGGGTCCGAGTTGTTCCTGCCGCCAACGGCGCAAGGTCTTGACCGACAACCCCCAACGGGATGCGAGTTCGTTTTCGTCGAGGGCGATGCGTTGAGTACAGTTCTGGGCGAGCGGACGGTGAGAGTGCCGTCCGGATTGTTTGAAAGGGAATTGGTTTTGCATTTGGAGCACTCCTTTGGTTGAAGTGCCCCCATTTCATCGCATAGGGTCCCGCGATATTACGCAGAGTTCTCGCAGAAATTACGCAGAAATTACATCTTATTGATCCTCAAGCGATTTCAGACTGCTCGGAAAACTCATCTGCGGGAATAATAGTTGAGACTTGGCTGATAGTCTTTCTCATATATTCAGGCACGCCGATGTTGAGTTCCCACAGACGAGGTTTGACGTTTCCATCAGCACCACGGATGTAGTTTTTCCATTCGGGCGCACCTCTGAATAACTCTCCCACTGACCGCATGGGCACTTTCGCCGCGTTTTCCAATTGCAACTTCGTGCATTTTTCCCTGTGTGATGTCCAGGCATCCACGAGAATTTCAACGACATCGATCCATTCTTTCTTTGTGAGCGTCCACGGATTTGGCCAGGGGCCGACCAGCAAAGCATTCCGTGCATCGTCCTTGATCAGTTTGGGAACATCGGTTGCCCCGGCGGCATTTTGTCTCCGGCGAACTTCACCCTCGATCCGCGTTAAGTCGAGCGCAACCCCGGCATCATCCTCCACCTGGATCGTATTCAGTGGAACCACGATACCCGGGCCGAGGAACCGGCGAGAGGTATTGTCGGTCGTGGTGAGTACGATGCTCAGGCCGAGGTTTTCCTGACGCAAAGCAGTATCCATCTTGTCGGCATGCCTGGCATCCCAAAGATGCGAAACCAGGACGACCGGCAGGTGCTGGTCCCCCATCGGGTAATTCCCGATGACAAAGGGTTCCTGCTCATCCGGGAAACATGCATGGTCGATCAGTTGTTGCTTGAGCAAGGTGTCCAAGCGTTCGCGAAGATAGGATTTGTCCACCATGTAGCGGCATAGATCACCATCGGTGAGGTCGTACCTTTTGCCTGATAATTCGTCCTGAGCCCAGGTGCTGGTGCTGTTTGACTGAACCAGAAGTCGACGGAATCCATTTTGGCCATCAGAATCTTCCACGGGCACAGTGATCAAGTCGCCCGGAGCCTTTTTCTTCAGGAGGCCTTTACTGACGAGATCGGCAGTTGGTAACTGCAGCACGTTCAGCAGATGGCCATCGACCTCATCAGAGGCCAGATCAAGCAACTTCATCTCGGCTTGGAACAATGCCAAGTCTGCGCCGATTTTTTCCGGCTCCACCCGTGTCATCACGCCGAGCGACATCAGGATGTCCTCACCACACTGGCGCAGTCGTGGGTCTGGCAGCGTCAGCAGATTGCAGGAACCGCGCTGACCGACCGTGATATCCAATGCTCGTGACTCTGTTTCACCATCGAATCGCACGATGAAGGAAAGTTCCACCTCCTGCACCGAACGACAGCAGGTGATCGGATTGTGGGCGCCGAAATGGTGGGCGGATACATTCCAGATGTTGTCGCTGGAGGCCATATTCAGGGTGACGCTATGGCGGGTATGTCCGAGAGTCACGGTCAGGGACGAGATCCATCCATCTCCGATGAACGCGCCGGGGGCTCGAGCTGCAGTGAGATCGACCGGTTTCTTGAACATGGACAGTTCAAAATTCATGGCATCAACCGGTTGCCGGGAAAGAGGCTTCTCGAAGCCGATCTGCGAAAAGCGATCAGCCAACTGCTTCGCCACGGACGACCGATCCGAGAGCACATGAACCATGTTGTTGGCAGGGTCATAGACGAGTGTCGCTTCCAGTGCCGGAATGAAATGAAGCAGGTCGCGTTGGCGATCCTTCATTTGGTGTAGCAAACGCATCTTTCCGGGGTGGTACACCACCAGATAGTGGAGTCTGCGTTTTTCAGCATCGTTCCCTTCCTCCATCTCGAAATGGATCAGTTCGCAACTGGCCTTCGTCTCGTCATCCAGGGTGAGAATCTCGCCCACGGCGGCATGGAGTTTTTGCTCGACATCTTCGCCCCAGACAAAATCCCTGCCGTCTCCTTCGCGAACGGTGAACCCCTGGAATTTCTTGTGGCCGTGAAAGTGATGGGTCAGGTAGATCGTTTCGATCTGATCAAAAATCTTGGGGGCCATTGTTCGTAGCCAGACCAGGCGCGTCATGGCATCCGCTTTCCGGTCGAAGTTCGATAAATCGGGGTATCCCTCGAATTCGAGGGTGGCATAGGCGTGTTCCAACAATGCTTCTGACTGGAACCTGGCCAACTGCATGAAGCGAATGGACTCCTGGTCGGCAACGGCAAGGACATCGGGGCTGACCGTTGCCAAGACTTCAATGAGCGCCAGTCGTGCTTGTGCCGGCGGGAGCGATGCGTCCACCGCAGCCAGGAAGGCGAATTTGTCGACCTGAGAAAGTTGAGCGATGGCGGGCACCGTTGCCGATCCGATCAAATCAACGAGGTGCTTGCTGTTCTTGAGAGACTTCCTGGCCACTTACTTTCTCCTTGATTGATTACCCTACGTTGCCATCCTGTTCGGAAATTCGGGGTCATTATCCATGACAGTTGCAATTCCATGGAGCAGTCATGAAAAATATCGAACTCACGAACCCGTCCAGGATGTCTGGGGCCACCAGAGTTGGCGAAATTACCGCCATCCTTGCGGCGGCCATTATTCGCACCCTCACTGGAGAAGACCAAAAACAGAGAGAGATTGGGCTTGGCTTTATGCCCGACCAGCGCGTTCATACAACCTCCTATCCACCGGAGAATTTGTCATGAGCGATCAACAAGGATCCATTGCGTCCCGTATATCAGCCCTGTCCAGAATGCCGATTGCAGAACTCTGGACGATCTGGGACCGGTATTTCAAAAGCCGTCCGATCAATCCCAACCGGGTATTTCTTGAATCACGGGTGGCCTACAAGTTGCAGGAAGAAGCCTTGGGGGGATTATCCTCAACGACACGCCAGCGGCTCGAAGCCATCGGGGCAAAGCACTCGAAAATAAAACTGCGTGCCAGCCCACGAGAACTCAATTTTGCACCGGGCACTTTATTGCTACGAGAGTGGGGCGAACGGGAGCATAAGGTTCTGGTTACCGCCGAGGGGCTGTTTGAGTATGAGGGGAAACCCTTCAAGAGTCTGACCGCCGTGGCGCGGCAGATTACCGGTACGCACTGGTCAGGACCCTTGTTTTTCGGGCTTTCTGACCGGGGTAATCAGGGAGGCGTGAGATGAGCGCGACCCAACAAATTGCCACCAGCAAGCCACGCAAACGCTGTGCGGTCTACTGCCGGGTGTCCTCGGACGAACGGCTGGACCAGGAATTCAATTCCATCGACGCCCAGAAGGAAGCGGGGCAGGCCTATATTGCGAGCCAACGAGCCGAGGGCTGGATTCCGGTGGGTGACGACTACGATGATGGGGGATTCTCCGGCGGTAACATGGAACGTCCCGCATTAAAACGCCTGATGGCTGACATCGAGCGCGGGTTGGTCGACATCGTGGTGGTCTACAAAATCGACCGCTTGACGCGCAGCCTGGCTGATTTTTCCAAGATGGTCGAGGTGTTCGAGCGCCATGGGGTATCTTTCGTGTCGGTCACGCAGCAGTTCAACACCACCACCTCCATGGGGCGGTTGATGCTCAATGTGCTGCTGTCCTTCGCCCAGTTTGAACGCGAAGTCACCGGCGAGCGTATCCGCGACAAGATCGCGGCGGCCAAGCGCAAGGGGATGTGGATGGGAGGCGTGCCGCCCCTGGGCTACGACGTCGACAATCGTCTGCTGATCATCAACGAGGCCGAAGCGGCGGTGGTAAGGCGAATCTTCGAAGAAATGCTCACTATCGGCTCGCCGACCCAGATCGCTGCCAACCTGACTGCCGAGGGCATCACCACCAAGGTGTGGACGACGCAGGAAGGGCAGACCCGGCCAGGGGCCAGGATCGACAAGAAGTACCTGCACAAACTGCTACGTAATCGCATCTACCTCGGGGAACTGTCGCACAAGGGGAACTGGTACCCCGGCCTACACACGGCCATCATCACGCCGGATTTATGGGGGAGGGTGCATGAGGTGCTGTCCAGGGATGGCCATGTCCGGTCGGTGGAGACCAAGACCCGGTTGCGCACCGATGCGTTGCTCCGTGGTCTGTTGTACTCGCCCTCGGGCGAGCGGATGTATCCGACCTATTCCCGAAAAAACGGGCGCAAGTACCACTACTATGTATCCAGGTCGGAGAGCCGGTTTGGCGCGTCGGGTAAAACCTACGAGCGTCTGCCAGCGTTGGAAATTGAGGCTGCCATCGTTGCGCAGATCAGAACGGTGCTGACCAGCCCGGAATCCGTGGCATCGGTGGTTCGCCATATCCAGCGCCACGGTGCCCAGATCGATGAAGCATCCACCGTAATTGCCATGGGGCGCATCAACAGGGTGTGGGATCAGTTATTCCCCATCGAGCGTCACAGGATCACCAATTTGATGATCGAACGGATTGATCTGGTCCGCGCGGGTGAGGTCCAGGGAATCAGGGTGAAATGGCGGGAATTGGGCTGGAAGGATCTGATTGGGGAGTTCATGCCCGACAGCATCGGCACAGAACTGATCGAAATGGAGGGGATGGCATGAAAGATGGCATGGGAACCTTTATTCCCATGGTATTGCGTCGTCGGGGTGTCCAGCGGATCACTGATGATAAACGCCATGTTCGCGATGTGACTCTGCTCGAAGGGTTGGCCCGAGCCTTTTACTGGCAACACCTGCTGGACATCGGGGCGATGAAAACCGGGGCGGACATCGCGCGGGCAGAAGGTCTGCATTCGTCGGTCATCAATGAACTGTTGCGTCTGACCTTGCTCGCGCCCGACATCATCGAGAAAATGATGATCGGAAAACAACCGCGCCGTCTGACTTTGATGTGGTTCCAGCGCAATCGTCTGCCTGTGGACTGGCAGGCCCAGCGAGAGATCATGGATACTTTTGAGGGGGATCTATGAGCCGGAAGCATCGAGGGAAAATCAAAGGCAATCCCATCACTTACCAGATGCCATCACCAGCAGGCGGGATTCAGATGGAGACATTTATCCCCTGGACGCTGGTAAAACGAGGGCACAAGAAGCAGGTCATCACGCCATTGGATTCGCCGCAGGAATTTCTGGAGGAGGCGCGCCGGGAACAGGAGGCCCGTGAATCAGCGCAGGATACCCCCCTGATGCGAGCCCTCGGACTGGCGCATCACTGGCAACGGCTACTAGACGAGGGGCGCGCGGCATCGGTGACCGAGATTGCGGAGGCCGAAGGAATCGACCTCGGTCAAGCCAGTCGAATTGCCCGGCTGACCCAATTGGCTCCCGACATCGTTGAGATGTGCATGGCGGGGGAGGGGAACGGTCTGGCGCTGGAGCACCTGAACCGTCGAGTCATCCCGGTGGAATGGCGCGAGCAACGACAGAAATTTCAACGCGGGTTCAAAATTGAAGTGTAATTTTCATGGATCTGAACTTTAGACATTCGCGGACTTTTTCCAATTTCGAAGGCATCCATCCACGCGATAAATTTTTTTCAATAAATGCAAAAAACACTTGACATGAACGCCGATTTGCGAGGTTGCTGCGCTACCC
>JAEHJW020005063.1_pt1 | contig 12824 bp, 12 predicted proteins | sample 9271431 | NCBI WGS metagenome assembly JAEHJW02
TATAGAGCACCTTAAAGAGGGTCCACGCAGTGCTTCCAGCATCAAGCGCTCGTTGAAGGTTCTGCATGGCCGTTGCGCCATTGAGTGCGACGGTATCCCCTGCGGGGTATGTGCTAGTCACCCCTGCTGCATTCTTGAAGCTCACCGGCGTGTTGATTGCAGCCTTGTACGACGCTTGGAGCGTGGCGATTTGCGCGGCCTGGGCTTGGGCGAGAAGTTGCGCCGCGGTTGGTGCAGGAGGGGCGGGCACCGGCGTTGGCACCCCGCCGTCCGCGATCCACGCTTGGTACTGTTGCCAATCGGCATTGCACGGATCGTTGGGGATGAAAACTCCATCGCTGCGCTGAACACTGGCGGAGTTTGCGAGAAGTTGGTAGGTGTAGTTGCTCATGGCTTATAGCTCCGCTGAAAGAGCGAGATTGAAACTGGCGTAAGCCACGTATCCACTGGTGTTCCCACCAGTTTGCACAGTCACATTTTGCGCCGTGTTGGGGGAGATTAGGACTGATGTACAGTTCTGATAGGTTTGCCCACTCACAGCAACACTCGGAATCGTCCGCATAGTGGGGAACACGACTGGATCGCACCAGGAATTCCCATTCCCAGTCCAATAACTCCAGCGGGAAAGCGCCGGGGAATATCGGTAATACCATTCGCAAAGCTCCCTTTCCAACCCAATCGGGCGACGCTCGAAAGGGGTGGCAACTGTCCCCGGCTCAAGTTGCACATCGGTAATTGTGAGAGTGCCGGAAGTGAATGCACCGCCATTGTTTGCCGCGATCAGTAGCTGCAACCCATTCGCAGCCGACGCTGGCAACACTGCCGTCGCCGTGTAAACACCAGGAGCGGTGCCGACGTTCCAAGTACCGGAGGCTATAACCGTAGTCGCCGAATAGTTATCAATGGCTGTAGGAGTTTGCAGATTCCACTGAACTGTCTGCGCTACTGACGCCGTAAGGTTGGCCTGAAATGTGACAGAGAGGCCAGCCAAGTCCGCGATATTTACCGACTCAATCCGTTGCTGGATTGCAGCGTTGGTGTTCCCAGCAGCCCCCGTAATCTGGAGTGCGTCGATTGCGGCAACTCCTGCCGGTGCCGCTACCTGTGCAACTGCTGTAGCCGCACCAGCCCAACTAACCATCCAGCGATCGAGTGTGTAGGAAGCTGTAGCAGGCGCCGCAAAACTCGTCCCGCGCTGCGCCACCCGCATATCGCCGTTGATAATGCGGTTGCGGAGAGCGAAGGGGGTGTCGCCGGGGCCACTGGACGCGGATGAGCGGCCGCTTTGCAGATAGAACTGCGTGCCGTCGTATTCGACGCTAATGATGTCGCCAGCTGCAAAATCTCCCGCACCAATTGGAGTGCCACCGCCGCCCAGCAGAGCTTTCGCTCCAAGGCCGCTCACATTGACCGTTACCGCGCCGGTCGGCGTATACGCCACCTTGATCGAAAACTCCATGCCTGCCGCCAAGGCCCAGATCCCTGGCGTGGGCGCGATGGCGATGGCGTTGACAGCCCCGGTGTCGACGTTGAGTTGAATCCCTGCGCCGATGGTTGCGATGTTGTCGTACGGCGGCCCTACTTGGTTCCCGTTCACGTCCTCAACGACGAACTTGTACGCCATGGCCTGCTGTATCCAGATCTCCCCGCCAGTCACTCGCCCGGTGCCATCAAGGATGATCGGATTCGCAAGCGGAGTCGTGCCACCTGCATCCTGATACGTCGTTGCAGGAGTAGACGTTCCCGCCTCATACGTCCAGATCTTCCCAAGCGCGTTCGGAGATCCGTTCGAGAGGAGCGACGTGTAGCCGACTCCGAATGTTGGACAGAGAGCGACAGCTGCCATCAGAAATACTCCTCAATGATGCAGACGCCAGGAGAACCGTTCGATCCGGCAGTCGCTCCATTCACGCCTTGTCTACTAGTTCCCTGTCCACCAGATCCATAACCCAAGGTTCCCCCTCCGCCAAAACCTGCGAACGCTATTGCAGAAGGCACAATCGCAACGCCAAGTTTTCCGTCTGGATATCCTCCCTGACTTATCCAAGTGCCAGACGTATTGGTCCCAAACACCCCTCCTTGCCCATTAAGGCCAGTCACCAATGAACCACATGTTGTAAATCCCCCAGCGCCCCCGCTACCGCCAGTCACGCCAGCACCGCCAGCGCCGACCGTGACGGTTTGTGACGCTCCAATTTGCGCGGGCGTGAACCAACCAACTATCGCTGTCCCGCTACCACCACCTCCGCCAGCGGCATACTGACCACTACTGGTCGCTAATGTGCCGCCCCCGGCTCCGCCGCCCCCAACACACGTTATCTTTGTCAAGGAAACATTCGCCGATGGCGTAAACGTCCCGCTGCTCGTGAACGTCGTCACCTTCACGCGAGGTCCGATGAGCGCATCGTTACTGACGACGCCAGTCGGAATGTTCCCGGCCTGCAACGTGAGATATGGCAGCGGGCTGGGCGTGCTCGGATGCGTCCCGCCGAGGAATCCGACGTTGACCGCGGAAAGACCGGAGTCGAGCGCCATCCCCGAATCCATCTGGACGTTGATCGTCGTTGCCGACCCGTTGTAGCTCGATGATGTGACCGTCCCGTAGACCGTACCAGCGGATACCGTTGCTTGGATCCGGCGCCCGACTTGGAACGTCGTGATTGAATCCGCGGCAGTCGAGAACTGCGATGCGCTTGAGTAGACCGGAGCAAACCCCGATGCGACCCATTCGGTGAGCGAGAAAAGCGACGTGTCATTCACCCCGCTGATGTTGTCGAGTGCGATCCCTTGCGCGTTCCCGCTCGAATCTGCGATGATCGCCTTGATCGCAACACCGGACGGCTGCCAGATTTCCTGTTGGAGTCTGCCCGACGCATCAAGCGTGATGACCGTAGCCGGTGCCCCACCCGTCGGGGTTGAATAGACCGTCTGCGGCGTGGATGATCCGGCGCCGTAGAATGAGATCGTCCCGCCGGACAGCGGAGAGCCGTTGCTGGAGAAATACTGCGTACAGGCCGACAGGGGACACAGGACATTGCTCATTTTCCACGTCCGTATTTCGCTGCTGCTTCCATTTTCGCGTCAAGCTCGCGGGCTTCCTTGACCTGCTGGTGCATCGTGAGTGCCCCTCCGATCTTCTCGCCAATCTTCTCGCCAGCCCATCTAGCTCCGGGGATCGGGATCTTGCTGCCGATAGCCCCGCCAATCCGACTCGCCGTGGGCTCGTTGAGTCCGAGACCACCAAGCCGTCTCCACTGTTGGGCCATGCCCTCGTAGGCGAATTGCGACGGCATGATCTGTCCAGCGAGGTTCAGCGTGTGCATGTTCTGCTGCAACTCCGGATCGAGCGCAAGAGAGAGCTTTTTCGAGCGAGCGTTCATCATCTTATTCGCCATGTTCGCGGTCCAGACTCCGGGGTTCTTCGCCCCGGCGTCTCGCACTTCACGGACCAGAGATCCGGCCATCTCGTTCTTGGCCTGCTGCGCCGCGGCTTGCAGTTCCTGTGGAACCTCGATATTCGTTCCGGGAATCCTCCCCTTGGACACCGCGTCGTAGGTGTCGAAAACGTGCCGCCATTGGTCATACGGCATGTTGTTGAGCGTCGATGGGATCTTCTCGAAAGGCGTTGCGGTTTGAACTCCGTTCGGGTCAACGTCCCCGAATAGGCGCTTGATCCCCGGAGATCCGAAAATCGTCTTCTCGGCCTGATGGATCTGCCGCCCCTGAGCAAGTAGACCGGGGCCACCAGCGGACGCCACGTCATCGTCGATCGCATTGACGACTTGGCCCACGAAATAGCGGTTCTGCGGGCTCCATTGCCGGTTGACGGCCTGGCGCAACTTCTCCATCGCCGCCACGGATCCGCCCGGAGCTCCCTCGAATCCTTGCGTCTTCGCCATGTCGATCAGGTTGGACATGCCGGAGAGAAAGTCCTTCTGCCCGGCGAGCTGCAGTTCCGCGCTGAACTGCGGATTCAGGCGCAGCGCATCGAGCGCATCGGTTCTGACCGGAGCATTCCCCGCCGCTTGCATCGCCTGATCGTAAACCGATTTCTTCTGCGCATCCATCAGCCCCTTGATCCCATCAGGGCCGAACATGACGCTATTGTGGAAATCCCCTCTCTGGTAGTCGTCCACGAAGTGCGGATTCGCCCCGGTCGCGTCGAGTTGCTTCGTGGCGTAGTTCGAGATCGACGCCTGTTCCTCGTTCATCTTCTGCTTGAGCAGTTGACCAGCTAGAGTCGGATTCGATGCACGGGCTTGCTCGTACTCATCCCGAAGCGTGTTTACGTCTCCGGTCAAAACACCGGGCCGGACTCGCTCCGGATTCTCAAGCACCTGTTGGAGCACCGCGGATCTGGTGGCTTGGGCTTGGGGCGACGTGTCCGGGAGCTTCGTCACGATGGGATACGGACCTCGTGAAGTATCCTGCCCCTCGAACGGACGATATGGATTGCTGTTGGCTACCGCGGCCCCTCCTCCCACCATGTCGGAGGATCCGGACTCGGATGCGATTCGCCCCCCTTCACCCATGGCCGCCGACTCTTCCTCAGCAGATCCAGGTATTCCTGCGCGTCCAAGCAAGAGTCCCGCTGCGGTCGGAATCGTGGCGCCAACCGCCCCAAGAGCGCCAGCAGCTTCCGGCGGAAGGCCGGACTTCGTTGCAATGTCGGCAGCGGCATTCCCAAGCGCCTTTCCGGGATGAGTGATGACGGTCCCCGCGCCCGGGAGGATCTTGTTCCCCTCCGATTCGACGGCGTTCGAGATCTCTCCCGGGATCTCTGCAATGCGCTTCCCGATATCGTTCGGAGTGAAGAATTGGGAGGCTTGCTCAGTGCTTTGGATATCGTGTACAGCCTGATCAACGGACGCGCCATGCGCGAGGTCCAACACCGCCCGGATTCCAGCCACGGGGACAGAAGCAGCGCCCGTGGCCCAATTGGCCGCGTCCTCAGCCACGCCACGAATGAATCCCGGACGGTCGTTGTTGATCTCCTGGTATAGCGACTGCGGCGGAGCCTGTTGCTCAGCAGGCCCGGGAGTCGATGGGTTCAAGGCGTCGATGACGCTTTGGTCGATCGGCTGCTGCTGTTGGACAGGTCCAGATCCGCCCTGCGGAGTGAGCGCATCAATGACGCTCTGATCGATAGCGTCGCTCATTGCTGCGGCATTTTCCCGTGCGCGAGCAATTGCAGATTCATCGCGTGCTGCTGAATCATCCGCTGCTCAGCGAGCGGCATTTTCTTGATGTTCGCGAGCGTCGCCTTGAATCCCGCCTCGTCGTCCATTCTCTGAGCCGCTTGGAGTCGGAACACGTTGATATCCGCGTTCTGCGCCCATGCCGCATCGAATGCACGCTTCGCAATCGGGTTCTGATTGGCCGTCCCGACAACCGAATCAAGTCCCTGGCGATAAGCGTGAGACGCTTCGAGAGTCGCCGCACCAAAGCGCAATTTCTCGGCCAATGCCTGGGGATTCATTTCTACCGATCCGCCTGCGCCTTCCGCCATCTTCCGCGCCGCATCGGTACCCAGGCCCGCATAGGATGCGTTTTGAAGAGCGAGACGGTCGAGATAGGACGACACTTCCTGCATGTTCGCATTTCTGCTTGCCCCAGACGGCGTCAGCACTCCGACGAGCTTATTCCAGTCCTTGCTCATCGGGCCGATTGCGGGATCCTTCTTGATGATGTTCATCAGGTTGGAATAGACCTGCTTCGTCGCATCGTATCCAGTCGTGGGGTTGGAATCCGTCGTGCGGATCGCGTCCGATTCCTGCGCAGCTTGGGTCGCACTTTGCGCTTGCTGCGGAGTCGGGAACATCCCGAGCCGCGGCCATCCTGGAGCGGGATTTCCTGGAACAGAGCGAGTCGCAGCACCACCACCAGCACCACCCGCAGTACCACCGGTAGCGCCACCCCCAACGCCTCCGATAGCCGCCCCGACGCCCGATGGCGGCTTGACGATCGTGTAGGGCTGTCCGCTCAATGGACTGATCCCAACCTGCGTACGTTCGCCAGGCGTAAGCTGCTGCGCCTCCGCGCTCGCCGGCGCGAAACCTCCGCCCGCAACAGGAGGAGCGGTTGTGCCCTGTACGATTTGCTGTCCCGTGGAGACGGAAGCGGGGGCGGGTTGCGTTTGGACCTGCTCTCCCCCTTGCAGTGTCGCCGCCAAGCTATTCGCCAAATGCTGCCGCACAGCCGGATCTTGCGCATTGGCGATGTAGTCGAGCATTCTGTTTCCGCTCGCGGCAACCGGCGCAAGTTCGGGGTTGCGCGCGACGAGCCCATCAAGCGCGTCACGGGCGCCCTGGATCTGCTGGTCGCTAGGATTCGTCGCAATGGATTGGATCGGCCCCATGATACTGGCGCGACGCTGCTGGTCGAGCGCAAGCGTTGCCCCTTGGAGAGCGGCCTTATCTCGTGCTACGGTAAACAACTTGTCCGCATATTGCGCGCCGTTTACCGGATCGATTCTCCCCATAGCCGCAGCCATCTTCGCAGGGTCGATTTCTTTTGTACCCGGGAGGAAGAGGCTTTGGCCTTGGTCATCTACGCCGCTCTGCGCCATCTTCTGCACAATGGCTTGCGTATTTGCTTGGCGCTGCGCAATCTGCGATTGGGCTTGTACTCCTGGGGTTTCGGCACTGAGAATGCCCTGCTGCAACTGCTGCGTGCGCAAATTCTGCATTCCCTGCGCAGCGCCGACGAGTTGCGCAAGATTGCCGATCGTGTTCGGCTGCTGAACTTGGAGCGGGATAGAGTAATCGGGCATTTTCAGGCCACCGCAGTCCCGGCAGACGTGCCGAACAGGCGGCCGCCTGACCAATTATTCATCAGAAACATGCTGCTCAGGCTCCCCAACCCACCATTGACAGCGTTGGCCGTCCCAATCTGGCCGGCAGCATTCGCCGCCCCTACCCCCTGGATCGTCTGGCTGATCCCGTTCGCGAACGTCGGGGCACCAGACGCCGCGCCAGTGGCCGAAGCCTGTCCAAGTTGAGCCAACGTCCCGAGGCGTTGGTAGATGTTCCCCTGCTGGGTTTGGTAGTTGTTGAATGCGTTCTGATAGGCGTTCCCGGCGTAGTTCTGCGCGAACGATTGAAGTCCCGCAAGCGTATTCCCGGTCATCCCTCCCGGCGCGCCGGCGTTCTGGATCTGGCCTTCCCCTTGGCCCAGCTGGAAGTTGTAGTTCGGCGCGAGATAGCTGTTCAGGTCTTGCGCCGTGAATGGAGCCGTCAGGGACGGCATTTGCGATTGCAGTTGGGATAGGGATTGGTTCCCCGCAGCCATATAAGGCTGAAGGTTGCCCATCACCTGATTGAACATCCCCTGCTGAGTATTTGTCGCCTGCTGCGCGGCCTGGGCCTGGGTTTGCGCTGCACTTTGAGCAGCATTCGCACCGAGGATCGATCCTCCCAACTGGCTACCGACCAAGCCACCCATGAGCGCGCCGGCAGCAGTACCGGCCACGCCATATCCGAGCGCGGCACCACCCGCGGTTACTGCCAACGCAACAAAGCTCATGTCAACTCCCGCAAGAGATTCCCGGGAAGAAATGGCGTGGGCTCATCCTCCACCAGCGACGATTCCAGGGCTTCCAGTTCCGTCTCGTCCGTCGGATTGAGCATGACATTCATGCGCCACGAATCTTCCAAAACGCAGACCGCACGCCTCGTCCCGGGGACTGCTTTCATGAACTTCGGGCCATCGGACGCATCGATTTCCCGCACATCATCACCAACAGCGAGCCGGATTTTCCCCGTGAGAATTCCGTACAGGTGCTCGGTCTTGTGGACCTTCCCCACAATGACCGTGCCCGCTGGCGAGAAGATCGTGCGGACATACATGCCGTGCGCGAAATGATGCTCCGTCCGCTGCGCAACCTGCGGAAGTTTGAACATCTCGTCTCGGAGACGTTCGATCGGATCACATGGGGAAGTAAGTTGCATTGCACGAGCCCGAATAGGTGATTGTGAGCTCGTCTCCTGGCGCCATGGGTACGAATCCCTGGGCATATGGCAACGTGTACGAATTATTGCGCTTTACGGCCAATTGCGCCACCCCCCCCCCCGTCACGAGGACTTGGCATTTTGCGGGAGCGGTGAAGGTCGTCGGAGAGGCCCCCAAAGTGATGGGAACCTCCGGCTGTCGTCCGGTCAAGGTCAAGAAGAATCGCCACCAAGCGGTCGTTGCGACTTGCCCGTCTTTGGTCACAGGCTGATTCGGGTTCGGGATCCCTGCATAGTCCTGGGAAACGCCGGTTTGGGGAGGGAGGGTTGCCGATGACATTAGAACTCCAGAGCCTCAGCCTTCAACTCGGCGCTGATGATCGCGCACTTGACCGGATCCGTGACCACCACTTGAAACACCCGGTCCCGGGCGATCCCGAGGCGCCTCCAAATTGCGCGGATCCGATAGGCTCCCATGGCGCCGATTTCGGTCCACGATTCGGGGCTCCAAGTGAACCCCCCATCATCGGACCACTGCATCATCGCCTGTGGATTGGAGCCCTGGCCGCTAGAGATACCCGTTCCAGGCTCGAACTGGATCTGGAGCGAGTAGTACCGGACCCGGTTCAGGTTCTGCGTCATGTGCGGAGACCTGCGAAGCCTGTAGAGGGGAACTCCCCCGGCATCCGTATAGACGGACTGATCGAGCGCGTAGAGATTGCCGTTATCCCAATCCCCGATGACGATCGTATTGTTCGAGAACACGGCCCCGCAGTTTCCGCGGTCTCGATGGAGCACGTTATTGGCATCCCGATAGGCCCGCTTGTGCCAAAGGCCCGTCACGATATCGTAGACCCAAGTCACGTCCGCAGATGGAAATGTCAGGACGTAGAATTCATGCCCGCCCTGCTGATAGGTGTAGGCCCGGGCATCCGAAATCACCGCGTACGTCGAAATCGCATACTCGACCGCGAACGTCGAGATCCGCTGCGGGACGTATCCATTCATCTGGTAGACGTAGTTCTGCCCTCGCGTATCTCGGGCGAGCCATGCAAAAGACTCACCAAGGCGGGACACGGAGTAGGGAGCGACGCAGCCGTGTTGCGTGGATACCCCCGGCAGTCTCGAAAACGGGAAGGGAAACGCCCCATTGTCGATCCAGACCTCGGACGTTCTCTCGCCCATCAGGAACAGCTCCCGATTGACGGCGATCATGGACATGAGATTGTCGGAGGAGCCGTCCTTGTACCCGATCGACGGCGGGACGTTTGGGGAGACTGGAGACCCGTAGGAGCTCGATCCCCATTGGATGGTCCCTGGGTTCCCGTAGATGAAAAAGCCGTCAACCTCGCTGACGTACGACGCCGCGGTGAAAGCCCCGTCTACCGCGGTCATCGCAGTGGAGGATACGGTTTGGGATGGGCTTACCGTGAACGTCCCCGTCTGCCCTGGCCCCAAAGGAATGCCTGCTGTGATCGTCGTCCCCGAAGTGACACCGGAGCCCGAGATCGATTGGAACGGACCCAGGACGCCGCTTGAAATGTTCGTCACTGTCATCGTCGAGCCGGAGATCGACGCGGTGAACGTGGGGGAAGTCATTGGCGTGAGATACGGAACCGATGGGTTGTAGACGTATCGCGCTACCCCATCCGCGATCATCGCAACCGTCCCGTTGTCGGCGATCGACACCGGACCCGAGGACGTGAGCAGAGATCCGACCTTCGTTGCGACCCAGCCGGTAGACACGCTGTAGACGCTTGATCCGCAGACGGCGATCAGCGCGGCAGACCCGGCGAACACCCAGAGTCCGCGGACTTCCGCCAGGTCGGGGAACGTCAGGAGCGTCCGCTTCCCCGGAACCTGATATAGGGCGATGAGCCCTCGATTGTCCGGGCGACCGATCTGCAAGACCTCCGGATAGAGGTTGATGCACTCGTCGTCCGCCTGCGTGATGGACTTTGAGACGTACGTTCCGCCGCAGAAATTGAAATCAGGCATCAGGAAACATCCGAGTAATGCCGACCAGAGCGGACGGCCTTGATGGTTTGGACGCTGACGCCGAATCGTTCGGCAAGCACCTTGCGAAGCGTTTTCGGCTCGGCGCGAATGGCGCGTACGTCGGCGGCGGAGAGTTTTGCGTTCGGGCTGCCGATGCTGGTGTAGCTCGTCTGCCGGCCACGCGACACCATATCCGCCATGTTGTCGGCGTGCGTCCCGAGAACCAAATGCTTCGGGTTGCAGCAGATCGGATTATCGCAAGTGTGCCGCACGATGAGATCGCCAACCTTCTTTAGATCCAGTTCGCCCGGATGGGAAAAATAGTACGCCAGTCGGTGGACGTAGACGCCTTTGAGTCCGAAGGCATCGATTCGACCGTATCCGCCTCCACGCTGCGTGCGTTTGCCGTAATTTCTGTATCCCATCCATTGCCAGCACTGATCGTCGTTACCAACATGGACTCGGTCCCAAAAATTCGCCTCGGTTACTGATGGACGTGGCATACAACCTCCTATAAAGAAGGTCGTATTGTCTCGTATCCCCCTTCACATTGCAGCCGTATCTCACCTCTACGAAATAGCGATAACCACTATCGGTATCCACCCGAAACGATCCAGCCCCCATCAGGCCGGTTCCCTCTCACCACTTCCCGGTCGTACTTCGAGACCTGGGCAGGCTTCGCGTTCAGGGACTTCAAGAACACCCGCGCCTCATGGGCGACCCTCTCCAGCATCATCGGGACGGTGCTCGGGTTGTACTCGATCCACAACTCGCGAGCGAGCAGCAGCTTCAATGCTCTGGCATATCCCTGCGGCATCACCAGGACCTGATTCATGGTGAGATTCCCGAGCAGGGTATCCGTGAACAGGTGCAGTTCCGCGGCGTTCCCTGGGCTCTGGTATGCGTTCAGGAGACCATAGGGGAACTGGTTGTTGTACCACGCGACAGTTGGCCACGGCCCGGGCTGGAACTTGTAGAGGAACTCGGTGTACTGGGTCTCCGTCTCGTACACGTCCAACGTGAAGTCGAGCGAGTTGAAGCGAGTAAATCCGTGCGTGATCCGCAGCGGACGCTGAATGGGAAAGTCACCGGGGACCGTAAACGTGATATTCGTCGAGGCAGAACCGGTCGAATTCGCCGACATGGTGACCGTCTGAGCGGCTTGGTTGAAGGCCGTAACGGTCGTGTTCGGCGGGATGAATCCGGACGGGTCACTCAGTATCGACCCAGACCCCATCTGGTACGCCGCATTCTGCCCCGCGATGAGCTTCGGAGGGATGCTCGTCACCCCCGTGATTGTGTTCGATCCAGCAGTCAGGGTCCCGGAGAACGGCGCCATACCCAGCAGGGTGCAGACCGGGTTCCCCACCGTGTAGAGCATCTTGTTGGCAACCCACTCCAGGATGTTCTCTTGGGACCCGAAGATGTACTCCTTGTCCGTCGAGAGCGAATCGAGCAGGTCGTTCAGCGTGTCGAGGGCATCTTGCATGTCCGGCTGGTTGAAGAAGTCGCCTGACTGGTAGGAGCCCACCTTCCGCAAAGCGGCTTGGATGATGTTCTGAGCAGTCGTATATCCGATGGTCATGAGAACGCTCCCGCGTAGAACTGACTCGATACCGCAACCGTTGGCGCATTCGCCGTCAGGATGATCGGAGGGGTGTAACTCTCACCGGGTCCCCATTGATTCGTCACCGTCACAGGCTGACCAGCAGCCGGGGACTGTGCTGTTACCACGTTCACCGGAGAGCCTTTCTCCCACCGGATCCCCACCGGCCACGGGTCGAAATAGCCGACGACTCCGGGCGGATTCATGGCCGTGGGAACGGACCCATCATTGGGGATGATGTTCTCCAGGATAAGCGTATCGATCGCCTCTTGGATCAGCATCCCGACGAGATTCGGCATCGTGCTCACATCAATCCAATCCCAACGAATATCGCTACGTGGTCGATAACATACTTCCCGGAGTTCGCCGGCACCCAAATGGGAACGGCTGAACCGCCTATGATTATCCCACCACTCATCGAATACGTCGCCTTCGAAACGTGCGTCGATTCGGTGGCGGAGCCTCCGATGACATAGCCTCCAGTCATCGAAACGCTCTTTCCGATGTTCTGCGTGGCCGACCCACCGATGACATATCCGCCGGTCATTGATGGAGCGGCCTTCCTGGTCAGCGTCCCAGCCCCACCGATGACCATTCCTCCGGTCATTGACGCGCTCTTGCCAATGTTCTTCGCTGCGGATCCGCCGATGACGATCCCTCCGGATCCGGATCTCTGCGCTTTCGCCACGAGGCCCGCAGCACCGCCGATAACAACGCCGCCAGTCATGGAAGGCGCGGCCTTTCGAATCAACGTTCCCGATCCGCCGACTACGATTCCCCCAGACATGGAATAGACGGCATGTTGGCCCCCACCCCCGGTCGCCGGAAGCGTGCTGTACGGTGTTACCGCATAGGCGGAGAAGCCGTACATATCACCACTGCACCGCGCTCAAAGCGACATACGTCGTCGCGGCTTTCGCTGCATTCTTCGCGGTCTGCAATCGCTGAAACGCCGCTGCGCCTTGAAGAAAGATCGTCTCTGCCAGTGCAAGAAGATCGGCGTAGGAAAATGGAACTTGGGTGTTGTCGGACGCCACCCAATAGAAGCCGCTAGGTGTCGTTTGTGTTTTGGCGCATCCGTTGATCGTCGCCTGCAAGTTGCTCACGCTCCCGGCGTCGGCCTGATACGTCTTGGTAACGCCTCCGACACTGGTATAGCTCACATCCGCGACAATCGCAGCAGCGTAGGCGGTCTCGAACTCCGCAAGTTTTGCTGCAAGAGCATCCGCCATGACATTCGCCGGTGCCCACGTCGTCGTCACGTCGGTCCA
>JAEHJW020007585.1_pt1 | contig 12824 bp, 20 predicted proteins | sample 9271431 | NCBI WGS metagenome assembly JAEHJW02
TGAAGGTGAAGGTGCCGCTCGACTTGGTGCTGGGCGAGTTGAAGCTGACCGTACCCTTGGAGGTGGTGGTGCCGCTGGCGTTACCGCTGACCACACCGCTCCAGCGGCCTGACACGCTGGCCCCGCTAGAGGTGTAAAGATTGGATGCGACGAAGTTCATGCGACAAAAAGTCGCGTGAAGAGGCGTGAAGAGGCGAAAAATATCGTTACGTCAATGACTTAGCGCCGTTGTTCGCGCTGCGTGCGTTTGCACGCATTGCATGCGACAAAAAACGCGCTGAAACCATGCGCGCAGCGTCCGTCAGGGCGCTTTTTTGTGGGCGATGTAGGACTTCGTGCGGGCGAGTTCGGCTTCATCGAGGTCGGACAGGGAGGTCTTGCCGAAGGTGCGTTCGATGTAGGGCTGGTAGCAGCGCTCGTCGCCGAGCTGGTTCTTGCAGCGGGCCTTGATGTAGGCGATCTGGCGTTTGCGCCAGGCTTCGTCGCGCGCTGGCGCGGTCTTCATGCCGTCGATCATGGCGCGTCGCTTCTGTAGCCAGCGGCAGGCTTCGTCGAAGCGGTCGGCGGGTAGGTCGTGATAGCTGTTGACGCGGAATTTCTTTTGAAATGAAGACCATACGGCTGCATGCGTGAGCGGCTTGGCACGCACGCGCACGCGGTTGTGGACGGCAATCCACTCGTTGACCAGCTCGCGCAGGCGCAGCTTCTGGGCGCTGGTGAGCTCGCTGTTGCTCGGGTCGATGCGGTTGATGCGGCGCACGGTCTGGGTGTGGATGACGGTGTTGCCGTCGCCGACAATGTTGTGGCTGCCATCGATGCGCACGGACTGAGCGGGCTTCCTGGGCGCGGCGCGGCGCTTCTTGGGCGGTTGCGCGGCCTCTCGGACGAGGCTGACGAGCTTCTGTTTCTTGTCTTCCATGTGGTTCCTCCGTGGTTGATGAAAGGAGACAACTTCCCGTTACGAGCGGGGACAACTTCCGGCGAAGTTGTCCCCGTTAAGTTGTCCCCGTTGCTGAAGTTGTCCCTGTTAAGTTGTCCCCTTTCGGGCCGGAAGTTGTCCCCTTTCATGCCACGCGGCGGATGAGCTCGACGACGTTGTCGCGGCTGGCGGCGGGCTCGGCGAGGAGCTCGTAGGCGAGCAGGATGGCCTCGGCCTTCTTGGCGGGCGGCAGGCGCTTGTCGCCCAGGCCAACCTCGATGGCTTCGATGGCAGCGAGCAGGCGGGCGCGGTCGGTGAGCTCCGAGGCCGGGCGCTCACGGCGGCCGGTGAGGATGTAGGTAATGTCCGCGCCTATCAGGGAAATGCCAGCCAAGTAGTCGGCAGTGGGCGGCTTTCCCTTCTCGTACAAGATCTGGGAACTCTTGGACGCGCGGCCGTAGGACGCGAAGTCGGTCTGATTAAGACCTAGCCGCTCCCTCTCCTCGCGCAATCTTTGCCCACGCTCAAAATCTTCCACTTTGACCCATTGACAGGTTCAAAATCTTGAACCATACTTTCCACCGTCGCACTTACGACATGCACGAGGTGGAACTATGGCAGACGCAGCAAGGATAGACAAGGAGCGCGCGGCCCGTGCGCGGGCGGCGCTGTCTCGGCTGGGGGTGACGCAGACGCAACTGGCGCGGGCGCTGGGGGTGTCGGTGAAGCTGGTCAACGAGGTGGCGCGCGGGCGGCTCATTGGCGAGCGCGGCAAGACGCACAAGGTGGCGGTGGCGCTGGGGCTGAAGGAAGGCGAGATCGTGCCGGACGACATCAGTGTGGAGGATCTGGTGAAGCGCCTGAGCCGGGCCGGGCGGGAGGCGAAGGTATGAACAGCATGCTGCCCTACCCGCTGATGGATTGGGACATCAAGAGCGATGTTGCTAGGCTGACCGAGGAAGCTGAGCGGCGGCCCGAGATGACGCTCGAAATGGCATGGGGTCACGCCCTGTATCTCGCGCTGATGGCAATGGCGAGGCGCCAGCGCGGCGAGGCGAGCGCCGATTTCTCGGTCGGCGCGGCACTGTGGGCAGCGATTCAGGCGCGTGAGGCGCTGTGGCGCATCGAGCAGGAATGCCTGTTGCCGCTGTGCGATCTGGACGCAAGGACGGATGCGATTTACGAGGAGCTTGAAGCCTTCGGACGCCGCGCACCGGAGCATTTCGACGATGAGCGCCAGGCCTTTCGCTTCTGAGCTGGTGGACCTGGCCGCCATCGCCGAGGCGGTCGGGGTGGAGTACTCGACCGTGCGCAAGAAATGGGCCGCCTCGCCCGAGTGGCCGCCGCACCACGACCGCGCCGGGGTGGGTGGAGCGAAGCGCTGGCGGGTGGCGGACCTGCCGACGGCATTTGTACGGCGAGGCCGGACGATCGATGTGCGGCGGGCAGTGGAGCTGCATCTGGCGCGCAAGGCGGCATCCATGTTGACTGATCTGCCCGCCCCCGGCGGCGAGCCTATCCTGGTGGGGTTGCCCTCTCCTGCCTTGTCTTCGACAGCTCTGGCGGCCACCGGAGCGGGTGGGCTCACCGGCGGGGGTGGGTTGCCCGCTACGCCAAAAGTAGCTGTTGCTACGCCGGATGTAGCGCCTGATGACCTCTCCGACGCCATCCTGGTGGGCCGGCTGGTGGGCGCGCGGCGCCCGACGGAAGCCGACTTCGAGCGGGTGCGCCGGGCGCGGGAGATCATGATCGCGCTGCGTCCGCTGCTGGATTTGCCTGAGCGGCACCGCGGGCGGCGGGCGCTGGCCGAGCGCATCGGCGAGGCGCTGGGCTGCGGCTGGCAGCACGTGTACCGGCTGGCTGAGAAGGCGCGCGAGGGCGGGCTGATTGCGATTGCCCGCATGGGGATGCGCGCCGACCGGGGGCAGGCGCGGGTGGTGGTGTCTGCGCCGTGGATGGTGTGGGCCGAGGATGCGGCGCGTGCCACCGGCCTGGATGTGCCGCAACTGGCCGAGCGGATGGTGCAGGCGGTGCGCGCGGCCTGGGTGGGCGGCGCGCCGTCGGCGCGGCAGGCGTGGCTTACCGCCACCGCCGCCGTGGGCCGGGCGCTGCACGAGATGGGCGCGCCGAGCGATATCGTGGCGCGGCTGCTCCATCTGCCCTGCCCGCGCCGCTTCGCGGAGGCCGAGGGCCAGCAGTTCAGCGTGGCGGGACGGGCGCGGCGCGATGCCAAGGGGGTGTATGACCGGAACCTCGCGCCGGTGAAGCGCACGGCGGCGGGGCTGCTGCCTGGCGATCTGGTGTGCGGCGACATCTCGCCGCTGGATATCCCGGTGGCGCGGCCGGATGGCAGCACGGCCTATGCGCGGATGATCAGCTGGCACGACGTGGCCACGAACTGGCTGTGGATCGACCTGTTCCTGTGCGAGAAGGGCGAAGGCGTGCGGCGCGAGCACGTGGCGGCGAGCTTTTGCCGGCTGTGCGAGCAGGCGCCGTTCGGCGCGCCCAAGCGGCTCTACCTGGACAACGGCAGCGAATACAAGTGGGAGGATCTGCTGTTTGCCTGGGCGCAGCTGGCGGAGCTGACCGGCCAGCGCTTCCGGGCGGATGAGGCGGCGCTGCTGCCGGAGTCGGGCCGGGTGGTCCGATCCATCCCCTTCCACCCGCGCGGCAAGCGCATCGAGGGGCAGTTTGGCAACCTCGGGCGCTGGCTGGGCTGGTGGCTGGGCTATGTGGGCGGCAACCGCATGGCCAAGAAGGTGGCCAGCCTGGGCAAAAACCCGGTGGTGAGCGACTACGAGGCGGTGCGGCAGTGGCTGGCCGACACGCTGGCGGACTACCACGTCACGCCGCAGGGCGGCGAGCACATGGGCGGGCTTTCACCGCAGCAGAAGATCGACCAGGCGCTCGATGCGGGCTGGAAGCCGATGCGCATCGACCGTGTGGCGCTGATGCTGGCCTTTGCCGACCGCGACATGCGCGCGGTGAGCCGCGGTGCGATCCAGTACCGCGGCATGACCTGGACGGCGGATTTCCTGATGGGCATCGAGGGCCGGGTGGAGGTGGCCTACCCGCGCATCGCCGCGCCGGAGTTCGAGGCGCTGCTGGTCATCCACAAGGGCGAGGTGCTGGGCGTGGCGGCGCCGGAGCGGGTGTTCGGCATCCTGGACGAGGCCGGGGCGAAGGAGGCGGGCCGCCGCCGTCAGGCGCTGCGGCTGTTGATGGCCGAGAAGGTGGAGCAGGCCGGCGGCGCGCTGGATCAGGCGCAGGTGGCGGGCTTCCGGGCGCAGATGCTCGGATTGCAGGCGACGCTGGACCGCGCCAGCGAGGCCGCCGAGGTGGTGGAGGCCAGCGGCGAGCTGGCCGACATGGCGCGCGCCTATGCGCGGGCGCGCGCTGAGCTCTCAGAGCAGGCCAAGGCGCTGATGGCGCGGGCCAAGGCGGCCAAAGAGGCCGAGGCGCTCACAAGGCTGGCCTTCGAGGACGAGGAGACGGCGGCGGCGCGGGCGCTCGGGTTTTGAGGTCCGGCGGCCGCTGGCAGGCGGCGCGCCGGGAGTTGATGGCATGACGTGAAAGGAGCGACATGAAGGATATCCGGGAAACGAAGTCAGTGAAAGAGGCGCTGGCGCTGGCCGATCTGGTGATGGCCAGCGACAACCCGATCGGCGAGATCACCGGCCCTGCCGGCACCGGCAAGACCATGGCCGGGCGCGCGGTGGCGGCCAAACTGGGGGCGATCCGCATCGCTGCCTGGGACGGGATGACGCGCCACCAGCTGCTTGCGGCGGTGGCGGCGGCCATCGGCATGGAGGGGCCGGGCAGCGCCGACCGGGTGCTGCGCCGTGGCGCGGATGCCGAGCGGGTGATGCTGGTGATCGACGAGGCCAACAAGCTGGGCTGGCGGGTGCTGGAGGTGGTGCGCTACCTGGCCGACGAGTGCGGCTTTGCGGTGCTGCTGATCGGCACGGAGCTGTACACCCGCAAGTTCACCGACTCGCGCACGCGGCCGCTGCTGGTGCAGTTGGGCAGCCGCATCGGCGCCAAGCGCGCCGGCACGCGGCACCTGGACCGCGCCGAGACCTATGCCCACGTGATCCGGCCGGCCTTCGGCGACATCACCGACAAGGACCTGGTGACGGCATTCTGGCAGTCGTGCAGAAAGGGCAACTACCGGGAGGCGGTGGAGCTGGCCGAGGAGTGCCGGCGGATCATGGCGCAGAACGGCATGCAGACGCTCACCGGCGCGGTGCTGGAGCTGGCGGCGAAGTGGATGGCGAATCGGTATGCGGTGGAGGCGTGAAATGGGGATCATGAGCGATGACTATGACCGCATCCACTGGCCTTTCCGGGCGCGGTACTACCAGGAGATAGGCTGGACGTATTACGCCTGCGCGTCAGAGCGCATCGAGGCGGTGCGCAGGATGACGGACCTGCAGCGATTGCGCGCGGCGCTGGAAGTCCCTGATCTGCAAAAGAGTGTGCAGCGCGCTGTCCTCAAGCGTCTGCGCGAGATCGGCGCATGAACCTGGAGGATATCGCCGCGATCCTGGGGTGCAGCAAGCCCACCGCCAGCCAGATCCGATCTGGGAAGTACCCGACGGACAACACCACGCTCAAGACGCGCTATGCGCGCCTCGTGGCGGTGGTGGAGGCGGCGCGGCGGGAGGCGGCGCTGGACCCGGAGGCGATCTGCCGGGCCTGCCCGCGCGAGGACTGCACGGGCTGCCGGATCGCGGAGATCTGATTTTTTGAGGGCAATGGCCCCTGGCCGGGGGCGGAAAAGGAGCAAAGAGAGATGGCTAAAACAGTGTTGAAAGAGGCTGCAGCGGCGCTGCCAGCTGGAGAAAAGATCGTGCGCGACGGAGGGGAAGTCCTGCCGCTGGATGCGGCGAGCATCCGGCTGGTGATGCAGGGCTGGGCTCTGAAGCGCCAGATCGATGAGCTGGATGCGCAGCTCAAGGGCATCCACGCGCAGTTGATCGAGGCGCATGGGGTGGGCGCGAGCCTGATCGTGCATGGCGTGTGCCGGGCGTCGATCGCCGAGCGCGAGGCGGTGCGAATCAAGGACGCCGAGCGGCTGCGCGCGGTGCTGGGCGGGCGGTTCGAGGATCTGGTCAGGACCGAAGTGGCCTACAAGCCGGAAGCCAAGCTCATCGAGATGGCCTGCGACGGGGACGAGCCGCTGCAACCGGCGATCGGCGCGTGCCTCGTGGTGGGCAAGAGCGCGTCCGTGACGTGGAGGGCGGAGAAATGAGCACAAACGACAGCAGCATTGATGGCGCAGCGTCCGCGTTGGACGACCTGTTAGCCGAGCACCCGTACTACTGTAGCGAAAGCAATTACTACTCGAATGATGCCAACGCTGAATGGGAAACCATGACTGACTTTCTGGCTGAATTTGATAGTGCCGACGTGGATATGAACCTCGTATTCAGGTGGGACATTCGCCAGCGAGACAAAGGCAATCCTGACCGCTACTACGCAGAGGTGTTCATGATGCACCAGCGAAAAGGCATCTTCTCGCCGCATCACATCAAGCACATCAACGAAGACGAGGCGATCAGATTCCGCTCCTACCTTGAGAAGCACTGGGCGGTAATACGCGCAATGTGGGCACCGGTGTCGGCTAACGCAGAGGTGAGGCGATGACAACGAGTTATGCGCTGGCGATCGACCTGATCGAGGATGGGGAAGATGCCGCGCTGGCCGCGCCGCCGGTGCGGGCGATCGACACCGAGCTGCCGGCGCGGATTGCGCGCGGCGGCGGCACGGTGTGGGAGGCGCGGCAGGTGGCTGGCCTGATGGCGTGGATGGAGCGCTACGAAAGCGCGCTGCGGCACATCGCGGTGCACGGCACGGGCGAGGCGGCCATGGTGGCGGCACGCGCGCTGGTGGGCGACTGGGCAGGCGAAGACGGCGTGGTGTCTGCGTGATCCAGCCCATGCCCATGCGCCATGGGCGCGTGGGCATGCACGGGATCGACGCGATGGAGGATGTATCGTGGATGTCAAGACGCGACGGCGCGTGCTGTTGGGCGTGGCGCATAAGGCGGCGGCGCAGCTGGGCATGGATGAGGAGACCCGGCGCGCGGCGCAGATGGCGTTTGCGGGCAAGGAGAGCCTGCGCGACTTCAGCGACCGCCAGCTCATCGCCTGGTGCTGGGAGCTCAAGCGCCGCGGCGCGGACATCGGCATCCCGGCCCCGCCGCCCAAGGGCGGCGCGGGCTGGGGACGCCCGACGGACACGCAGTGGGCTGAGATCGAGCGGCTGGCGCTGCGGATGGGCTGGAGCGGGCTGGATGACGGGGCGCTGAGCGGCTTCGTGCGGCGCACCTGCGAGGTGGAGGATGTGCGCTTTTTGACCCGTGTGCAGGCGACCGCCGTGATCTCGGGGCTGCGGCGCTGGGTGGCGCAGCGCGAGCGCAGCGCCGGGCAGCGCGCGGTGGACCGCCGGGGGGGCATGGCATGAGGCTGAGGTGCCCGGTGTGTCACGCCGAGGCGGCACTGGAGGCCTGGGCCGAGGATGAGGCGGCGCGCGAGATGATGGGGCTTTTGTCCGGATTGGAGGCGACGTTAGGCCGGGCGCTGGTGGCCTATCTTGGGCTGTGGCGCTCGCCCAGCCGGGCGCTGGCATGGGAGCGGGCGCTGCGGCTGGCGCGCGAAGTGCTGGCGCTGGAGCCGGATGCGGCGCGGCTGGCCGCGGCGCTCAGCCAGACGGTGGAGCAGCTGCGCGGCAAGCGCGAGGCGGGCGATGGACGGGCGCTGTCGAGCCACGGCTATCTGAGGCGCGTGCTGGAGGGGATGCCGCGGGCGGCGCAGGCGCTGGCCGCTGCGCAGCCGCAGACGCCGGAGGCGGCAAGCGGCCGGCGCCCGCGCGCAACGGCACCGTCGGCGACGCTGGATGGGTTGATGGCGCTCGAGGACCTCAAGCGCCGCGCCCGCGGCGATGATCCGGGAGCGGCGAGATGAGCGCGGATGAGGCGGTGCCGGGCTGGCTGGTGGCCGAGGTGGCCGAAGGCGTGCAGCGGCTGCTGGTGCTGCGGCTGGAGGGCTGCCCGAGCGCCGATACGGTGCAGGCGGTGGCGCTGGCGTGGGCGGATGCGCTGTGGCTGCGCTCTGGGCGCTGGTCGGTGCAGGAGGATGCGCCGCGCCTGCGGCAGGCGTTTCGGGCGCTGGCTGCGCACGCCACGCGCTGGCCGGCGCCCGCGCAGCTGTGGGAGCATCTGCCGCCGCGCCCCGAGCCGCTGCGGCTCAATCCGCCGCCGCCGACGCCGCAGGAGCGCGAGCGCATCCGCGCGATGCTGCGGCAAGTGCGGCAAAAACTTGTATTATGATAACCCTATCCGGAGGGCACCTGACGCGCTGTGGCCGAAGCGCTTTGGAGGTGCGACATGGCAAGTATTCACGCCGCGCGGCTGGATGGCTCGCCGCGCTTGCAGCGGGTGCTGGATCTGCTCTCTGACGGGCGTTGGCACTCCACGCTCGACATCGTGGTCGGCGCGGGCGTGTGCGCCGTCAACTCTTGCGTGGCGGAGCTGCGCGCCAACGGGATTCCGGTGGCCTGCCGCCGGGTGGGGCGCGAGCGCTTCGAGTACCGGATCGGATCGAGCGATGGCCGCGCATGATCTGGAGCGCCTGATCGGGCGCGAGGCGCTCTTGACGCTGGCGCAGGTGGCCGGCGGCCTGGACCTCTACATCCCGGCCAAGGTGCCGATGGACGGGCCGTTGCTGGATCTACCGCTGGCGGCGCAGGAGGCGCTGGCGCGTTACGCCGGCGGCACGCGGTTGTACATTCCCATGCTCTGCGGCGAACTGCGGCGCATCCGCGATGCGCAGATCCGGGCCGCCTGCGATCGCGGCGAGCGGGTGCAGGACATCGCGCGGCGTTTTCGGCTCTCCGAGCGGCGGGTGTGGGCGATCCTGGGGTCGCCAGCGCCGCAGGATGAGCGGCAGACTGCACTGTTTTGAGCGGATTGCAGGCGACGAGGCGCGGCTTCAGCGGCCTTGCGTAGCCCGCTCCAGCGCCTCGGTGATGGTCTCCAGCACGGCCTCCTTGTCCTCGCTGGACAGGCCGACGAAGGGACGCGCCGGGATGTCGCCCCACGGAATGGGCGCGCCGCGGCGGGTCTTGCCGTGCGCGCCGCGCTTGGCGCCGAAGTGCAGCGTGGCGGCCTGCACGGCGTTGCTGCCGGCCTCCACGTAATCGCGCCCGGCCTGGTAGGCGAACTGGCTGGCCATCATGCCGGAATCGACCAGGGGGCGTGTGCCCTTCTTGCGTGCCAGCGTCACGGGCGAGTTGGGCGCAAAGGGCCGGCCCTCCACGTCGCGGCTGTCGCGCAGCCGCGCGCGCATGCCCTCCACCAGCACCTGGCCGATGTCGTGCATGACCGGGGTGAGATCGGCCACGCGGCGTTGAAGGTTTTCGAGCGCCTGCCGCACTTCGCGGTCGTCGACTTCGATGCGGATCATGGGCTATACTGCAAACGACGTGATCAGGGGAGAAGCCTCCGCCAGGGCCTCCGATCCTACCCCTGCACGGCCTGCTGTGTGGCGGCGCGGCAGGCAATTCATTTCGGGAAACGCCGGCGACCGGATCGCACGCCTTCAAGATATGACGCGTCATCCGCATCGGGGGTAAACGTCGTCACGCCAACCCACCAGCGTTTGGGCACCCACTCAAAGACGGACAAGCCGGGCTGCGCATGGTCGGGTGATTCCCACCATGACAGATAGCGGCGACGCAACGTCATGGCCGCGCGTGCACCCTGCCACTCACGGGCGGCGATCCATTCCCACTGCTCCCACACCTCTTGCGGATAGCGCAGCGTCTCGGCGAGCACGCGCATCCACGGCCCTCTGCCGCGCTTGATGGCCTTATAGATATTGCGCCCAGCGGCGATGGTGGCGGCTCGATCGATGAACAGCGATTCGTCGATCAGCAGCCGCTCTCCGGTGACGTCAGTGAATACCACAGGTTTTCCGCGCCTGGCTCCGAAAACCTCAAGAAATGCATCGATGTAATACTCATCGCGTCGACCTGATGGCAGCAAGAGCCGCTCGTCCAGCGGACGAGGACGCGGCAGCGGGCCAGGACAGTCGCGCGCCGACATTGCTGCCATGCCGCCATCGCAGATAGGAGGCAAAAGCGGCGCGCCCTTAGGCGGCGTGTCGGCGTATTGCGGCGTCAGCGCCCGCACCCGCTCCACCACGCTGCCGCCGGGCATATAGCCGAACCCCTTGTCCACACCCACCGGCGCGCCGGTCTTGGGGTCGGTCTGCCCGGCCCACGAGGGCAGCGGCTTGTCCCAGTCGCCGCCCAGGCGGCGCGCCTGCGCTGGGCCGCGCACGCCAAGCACCCGACAGCGGCAACCCCAGCCGTTGGGCGGATAGTGCGTCTGCCAGAAGGGGTCGTCCTTGGGGCGCACGATGCCGTTCAGCGCCACGTGATGCGGGCGCGGGCGCTGCACGAAGTCCGAGTGCTTGTACATCCAGTGGGTGTAGCCGCCGTCTTCGAGCTGGGCGCGGCGGCCGGCGGCGTAGCTGGTGAGCAGGTTGGTCTCGTAGATGACGCGCGTGCGCCAGGCCAGGCCGCGGCCGCCCTGGGGCCGGTCGGCGGTGCGGTCGTCGCCGGTAAAGCCCGCCCAGCCGTGGCGCTGGATGATCTCCAGGAAGCGGCGGCGGAACTGCTGGATCGTCTCGCCGTTGCTGATCGCCTTGTCCACCGCCTCGGCCAGGTCGGCCAGCAGGTCGGCCTTGGCTGCACCCGCGACCATGAAGGCCACGTCGTGCTCCTGCTGCCAGAGGTCGGTCCACTTGGCGGTGGGCACGAGCCGCCCGAGCTTGCCGCGGAAGAAGGCGATCTGCTCGGCAAACGGCAGCTTCAGCGCTGCCGCCACCTCAGGCGCGCGTGCGGCGGCGGGCATGGTCGCGCTCCCAGTCGTCGCGGCAGTCGGTGTCGCACCAGCGGCGCGGGCTTTTCACACGGCAGCCGCACCAGTAGCAGTAGCCGGTGTATGGCCCAGCCTCGCGCGGCTTGACGCGCACGCGCTCGATCATGGCCGCCATCTCGCGCTCCATGCGCTCCTTGGTCAGGTCAACCTCGTCCGCCACTTTCCGTCTCCACGTCATAGCGCCCGGCCAGATGCGCGGCGGCAAAGCCGAGCGCCATGACCTCGGCGAGCTGGTTGCTGGGCAGGTCGCCGTAGGCGGCCAGCAGCGCATCGCGCAGGGCTTCGAGGCTTTCGGCCTCATCGACCAGGCGGCGCACGGCGTCGAGGATCACACCCCAGGCGGGCGCGGCCTCGATGTCCATGCGCTCGACCATGGCGGTGACGGGCGTGGGGTCGTCGGCTGCGTCGCGCCAGCCGTCATGTTTGCTCGCATTGCATGCGACAAGCTGCGCGGCATTGGCTTCGGTGTCGGGCGCAGGAGGCGGGGCGGCGCCGCCCAGCACGGGCTCGTCATCGGCCGGGTCAGGGATGCCCAGTCGCTGGCGCACCCAGCGCTCGGGGATGCGCACGCCGGCGGCCGCCAGCGCCGGGATGGCCTGGGCGTAGGTGGCGATGTCGTCGGGCTCGCTGGTGTCGAACACCAGGCGCGGGCAGCGGTCTGGCGGGACGCCGAAGTTCAGCGCGGCAAAGGGCGCGATGAGGTCGCGCGTCAGCGTGGCGGCCACCTGGCGCGCGTCGGCGTCGCGAATGTCCTCGCGCACGCGCTCGTGCATGTCGGCCACGCCACTGCCCAGGCCGGTGCTCTTGGCCTGGGTGGAGAGCGTCTGCCCAAGGATGGTGCGGGCGATGGCCTCGTCCGCCCAGCGCACCATGGCCAGGTGCGGGCTGTCGCTGCCGCTGGATGCCACGCGCTGGATGTCGAGCTGCATTTCCAGCGGCATGATGGCGCGCGCATCGTGGGCGAGGCTGGCCACCGCCTGGAGCAGGCGGCTCTTGTCCTCCTCGGTGGCTTCGCGGCCATACTTGCCGATGACGAAGGGCAGGCCGAAGGTCTCCAGGAACTCGGCGAAGTCGCCGATGGCATAGGCCTTGTAGACAAACGGCCAGACGATGGCGCGGTAGATGCCGCCGCGCGCCACATAGCCCGCGCGCGGCATGCGCGGCTGGTGCAGGATCCACGTATAGGGGCGCAGTGGCTCCGATCCGGCGTCGGTGGCCAGCTCGATGCTGCGGCGATCCTCGGAGATGGCGAACCAGTCGTGGGGCCGGGCGTGCAGCTGCGGCAGCCACAGGCCGTCGCCCCTGTCCCACACGATCTCGATGGCGGAAAACCCATGCCCCACGGCGTCCATCAGCGCCACGATGGCGTCCTCGATGGCATCGCTCATGCCGTCGAGCCACCCGGCGATGGCCTCGGTGGCGCGCCTTTCTGCGGCGCTGGCGTCACTCGGCGGCTCGATCTTGCGCGGCAGCCGCGCGACGGCCAGCGCGCGCTGCTGCATGGCGGCGGCGATCATGGCGTCGCGGTCTTCCATGTCCGCGAACAGCCGCGCCTGGGCGGAGAGGTCGCCGGCGTCGGCCTCGCGCAGCATGGCGGCCACGGTGGCGGGTTTGAGGCCCGAGAGGGCCGACTCGTGCCAGGGCCGGGCGTAGCGGGCCACGCGCGCGGTCTGCGGCTCGCGCAGGGCTGCGGGCCGGATGGTCTCGGTCATGCGAATACCTCCCCGCGCCCGCCGTATCGGGGCGCGTCATCGAGGTCCGGTTTGGCTGGACGGCGCGGCAGCGGCACGAAGCCGTCATAGGCCGGGGCGGCATCGAGGCTGGCCGCCACCGCCAGCGCCAGCGCCCAGAAGCGGTCGGCGTGGCCTTGCTCGCTGCGCTCGGCCACCAGGCGCGGCGCGCCGGTGGGGCCGGCCACCCGCTGCACGGAATGCAGGTCGGCGCGCAGGGCCGCGT
>JAEHJW020006202.1_pt1 | contig 12813 bp, 11 predicted proteins | sample 9271431 | NCBI WGS metagenome assembly JAEHJW02
ATATTCTCCAGCCTAAGATAAAGCTGGATATTGACACTGCTACCCAGAGGGTCAAGAACGACGGGTTTTTCAAGCATGTCCGTGGCAGTCAGTGTACCTACTGCGACTATAACGAGATGTGTAAGGCTAAACAATACAAGCCGTATGAGGATCAGAGTGCCAATGATTTACGAACTTATCAAGAGCAAAGTCAGGATAGTGGATCTGTGTCAGGAGTTGGGACTTGAGCTCAGGGAGTCCGGAGTCAATTGTGAGTTAGAAGACAAGTCGTGCCCATTCTGTGGGCACAATGATTGCTTTAAGATACATCCTGAAGAGAACTTTTTTAAGTGCTTCTCGTGTGACTCTAAAGGGGATGTCATACAGTTCTTTAAGCTGTATAGAGAGCTGGACTCCTCCTTTATCGCAGCGAGGCAGCTTGCTAATTTGTTTAAGATTGCCATACCGGAGGTTTCCCCCCTACAGGAGATCTATAACGCAGCTGCACAGTACTACCACAACGCTCTGTTTATGGCCGGGGCTAAGGTTTCACTCGGCGGTATGACGCCTCTACAGTACCAACTAGAGGTTCGTCGACATAAAGAGGAGGGACTCAGACACTTCCTTGTTGGGTGGTCCGACGGGAACCTGTGGGAATTCCTATCGTCATTGGATATTTCCGTCGAAACTAACTATCTCCTCAGCAAGGGTAGGGATTTCCTCCCATCAAATGTGTTCATATATCCACACATCGTCGGTGGGAACGTCTCTCACTTTACGATCAAGGACCCTCAAAAGTGTGTCCAATATCAGCTGCCCAACCAAGCCAAGCTGAATGAGGTTCTCTTCTACAATCAGGATTCCTTTGGGAGAGATAAGAAGGATCTCCTTATCGTTGAGGGTGAGAATGACGTTATCTCTTTATGGGAAGCTGGCTGGCAGGAGGGACTGTTTGCTACCAATGGCTCAATAAGCAAGGCGCAACTAAAGCATATTTCCCTTCTTCAACAGAGTGGGGCGCATATCATCACCTGCTTCGACAACAACAAAGCGGGGGATGTCTATCGTAAAAAGGTAAAGGGAACCCATCTCCGGGCTCCGGAGGGGACGGACGTCGATGAGTATCTGACGAAGAACGGAGGTACCATCACCGGTCTTCAGAAGGTGGAACCCGATGAACCGAGCCCCGTCGAGGAGCCCGTGGACGGCAGCTCCCCTATTCTTGTAAAGAACGGAGCCTATTACCGCCGGAAGATCAAAGACTCTGTCACCTACGACTCTAAGATCTCAAACTTCACAATGGAGCTTCGTCATGTCTATTTGTTTATGAGAGGGGGGAAGCGCCACAGAGAGATTGTGTTCATCAGGGAAGACGGAACCTGTTCAGAGCCTACCCTTATCGACTCGGAGGTTAAAAACTCTCTTAAATCCTTTAAGATTCTTGTATCAGAAGCAGTAGACGGGGTGTTCTATGGATCAGAGTATGATCTTGTCGCTCTGTGGGACTTTTTGTACCTCAAGCTTCCTTCTAAGAATGTCATCGTGCCTAGCTATGTGGGGTACCAAGAGTCTCTCGGAGGATTTCTCTTCAAGAATGCCTATATCGACAATAACAAGGTCTATCTTCCCGATGAAGAGGGTATCATTTGGACTGAGAAGATGGGTATTAAGCCTCAGTCTCTTACGGACGATAGCGAGAGCATGGACATCCCGCATCTCATTACGGACGTTAGTGACTCGGATACCCTGGAACTACTACAGAGCTTCCTCCGCGCCCTGTCTGTGAACCTAGGCAACGTGGGTCAGGCCCTAGTCTGTGTCGCATGGCTTTGGGCTAACTGCTACTACGACGAGATCTTTAAGAGATATCGTTCCTTCCCGCTATTACTTCTCTGGGGGGAATGGAGTGGTGGTAAATCGCATATAGCGAGATGGCTGTCTGGGTTTTACTCCACTCCCGACTCTCGGTTCGCCAATGTGACTAACCTGACCTCCGGAGTTGGTTACATGCGCAAGATGGAGTATTATAGCTCCATTCCGTTTGTTGTGGATGAGGTCAAGAAAAACAAAGAGACGGAGCTATTCACTGGCAAGTTTAAATCGTGGTATGATCGAGTAGGGAGGAGTCTCGCTTCTTCTAAAGACACATTCAGTGTCAAGGATCAGGCTGTTCGCTCTACATTCCTTTTCGTAGGTGAGGATACCTTCTCTGATCCTGCTCTTAAATCTCGCTGTATCCCTCTTCTCATTGCGAAAGAGGGTAGAGAGATGACGGAGACCTATGCTACAATAGAGTCAATGAAGGATGATCTCCCTGCGATCCCGTTCTTCTGGCTCAAAAACAAAGTGTCTCGTACGTCTATCTACGAGCACGTTGACGCCTGGGATAAGAGATTAAAGGAGAAGAGTCCATCTGCGGCTAGAACGGCGAAGATCTGGGCAGTCATTGCGGCCTTTGCGGATCAGCTTGTATCTTATTTCCCTAACTTCGAACTCGAAAAGTTCATCATCGAAGCTATGGAGGCCGACACGAAGAACTTGGTGGAGGAGAATAACCTTTCCAAGTTCCTCATGGCAGTAGAGGGATTACAGGTAGGCGAGCACCCCGTTATAACGAATGAACATATCCGGACCGATGGGGATAAGATGTATATGTGGTATGCCGAGGTGTTCAGTAAGGTAAGTGAGAGGTGGCGTGAGGAGATTTCTCGTGATAACATCCGAAGCTTACTGAAAAATCAGCCTTGGTTCGTAGAGGATAATAAGCTCATCGCCATGAGACAGAATAGCGTGAGACGCAAAGCTATGGTATTCGATCTTACTAAGGCCCCACAGACATTGCTGAATATAGCGGAGATGGCTAAGAATTAATCGTTTAAGGGGAGTTTTCCTCCCCTTTTTTCTTTTAGATAGGGACTTGTCTCATGCGCCTCCTTGTTCAACCAGCTGATAATGGCGGCTGTGGATTCTACAGAATACGTGTTCCGGCTAAGACCTTGGCCTTCTACAAAATGGTGGAGACGGTTACTGAGGCGATGTACTATCTCCCTCAGGGGCAGTTAGAAGAGGTAAAGCCAGATCGTATTTTCGTGCAGAGACAGACGGAGCCTGCTACAGCAGCTGAGATCCTGCGTTACAAAAAGGCAGGGATGACGGTCATCCAAGATCTTGATGATCTTCTCTGGCAGGCGCCATTAACGAATATGTACCGCTTTTACTTCAAGGGACCCCAAAAGAAGGCTCTCTTCACTGGTCTCAAAGCCTGTGACTTTCTCGTGGCCTCAACCGTACCTCTTCAAGAGGAGATGATCTCATGGACGCGACGAGAGGTCCGCCTCCTTCCTAATCTTATCTCAGGCCAGTTTTTCCGTGATCCCCTCCCACGAACTTCTGATAAGCTTCGCGTAGGCTGGGCCGGATCATCTTCACACAAATCCGATCTTGAGATCCTCAGAAGTGTTATACTAGAGACGTACAAACGATTCCAGTGGGTTTTTTTAGCCTATGCTCCTGATTTTGTGAGACCTCTTATTGAAGCAGGACATGTAGAGGTGTATGGTCCAACAAAGGTCGAGGATTACCTACCGGCTCTTGTGAATATGAATCTCGATGTCGCAGTGGCCCCACTGGAACTAAACCGGTTTAATGAGTGCAAGTCGAACCTCAAGAGCATCGAATTCTCCTGCCTTGGGGTTCCTATCATAACGAGCGATATCTACCCCTATAAAGATAACCCAAATTACAAAATACCTGGTAGAAGTAAGGACTGGAAAAAGTGGATAGATGCGCTAGAGAGCTACGAAGACGAGTCCCTACGCATGCAGCATGCTCTGAAAGCCAGAGAGTTTGCAGACGGCTTCCGTTTAGAAACCGCTTCTAATGTGGAGATTATTAGAAAAGCATGGCTAGATTAGACAGCTTATCGCTTGACGAATTATACGAGCGGGAGAAACTGACCCCTTCGGTTTTAAAAAATATACGAGCAAAGGGGGACTTCACTCAGATTGATGACAGGTACTGCGATAGAGCCTGCACTCTTCCGTGCAAAAAGGAGCGTAGACCCCTATTGAGTCGTAGCGTCGACGTTCTTTTTGTCATGAGTCACCTGGATAGCGATACCAAGTACAGGACTGGGGAAAAGTTGGACCAGACCTATAGAGGTATCGTAATGGGGGCTTGTCCTACCCGCTTTAACCATGCATTCACTTCGGCCTATAGGTGTCGTCAGACGGATACTCGGCATGTAAAGACTAAGGATATCCGAACATGCTCTGTGTATCTTCAAGAGGAGATCCGGAAGATCGGTCCTAGAGTCATCGTGGCTCTGGGACCTAGGGCGAATGAAGCGTTAGGTGTCAAGGCTGATCGTGGGGAGCTAAGCTGGATCAATGGTATCCCCGTTATCTCTACGCTTGACCCACGTGTTCTCTGCATGATTAGACAGAACGCGAGCGGAGAGATGTGGGGTCCAGACTACTTCCATTGTCTGGAAAACGATATGAAGAAGGTAGCTCTTCTCTTAGAGGGGAGAATCCCTCCCGCAAGAGGAATCGCTATTGAGGTAGCCAAGACCGCTATTCACGTCGTGCGGAGCTTGGAAGAAGTAGATGCGATGATGAGAGTCTTGGAGCGAGAGAGTGTGGTTAGCTTTGACATTGAAACCACTGGTCTTGATCCCTGGAGTGAGGATGCCAAGATCCTTATGGCTCAGTTCGGCAAAGAGGATGGTAGTGAGGCTTGGGTGGTAACCCTGTGGCATCGGGAGTGGGATAAGTACTCTGCACAAGAGGCTTGGAAGAGGATTGTCCCTCTGCTGACATCAACTGATATTCACAAGGTAGGCCATAACATCCAATTTGACGTTCTCTACTGCTGGGCGGTTAAGGGTGTCCGTGTCGTGAAGATTCACGATACAATGCAGTACCTTCACTCTCTTAACAGCGGTATTCAGGGACAGTATGGCTTGAAGACCGCCGTCTGGGACTGGCTGTTTGAAAGCGGACTGGGTGGATACGAAGACGAACTGGGGAAGTTACCTGCAGGTAAGACCTACGAGGATTTCCCGCTGGACAAACTTCAGATCTATGCGGGGATAGATGCACTCTGTACAGCTCGTCTAAGAAGTAAGCTTGTCCCTTTACTGCGACAGCCTATCATCTATCATACCTCAACCAGGACAGCGGAGAAGAGACACGGAGTAGGGTTCGAAGTTACAAAATATAAAACTAAGGCTCTCAATTTTCTCATAGACCTTTCGCACCGAGGTATTGGATTCTCCCTGGAGAGGAATCTTGAGATGCGGACCCGGGTTGAAAGGCATATAGCAGAGCTAGAGCAGGAGCTGAAGCTCGACTTTAGCCCTAGCTCCGGTCCGCAGCTTATGGAGTATCTCTATACGCGAAGAGGGTTTGCACCTATTTCTAAGACGAAGAGCGGACTGCCCTCAGTAGATTCAGAGACATTGGCTGATCTTGCCGAGATTCATAACGATCCTTCTATAGGGAAGATCGCTATATTGAATGAGCTCAATGCTCTGAATAACACTTTTCTCAAACAGTACGCTAGCTTCGTGAAGAGAGATGGACGGATTCACCCTCAGTACAACTTGCACGGGACTAGCTCGTTCCGTATAAGTGCTGAGAATCCAAACCCGACCCAGATCCCGGATGTAATCCATGGGTACTCTGTGAGGTCGTGCTTTATTCCCAGGGAAGGGCACCTCTTTCTCGTAGCTGACTATAGTTCCGCTGAGGTTAAGATTCTAGGGGCTATATCCCGAGATGAACGACTTCTGGAGGCTATACGACAGGGCTGGGACTTTCACTCGTATACAGCTGCCCGTATAGCAGGTATGTCTTACGAGGAGTTTGTGGGGCGCCTCAAGGAAGAAGCTGCTTCGAAGGAAAAGAGAACCGTTTATAAGGCCATGAGACAGGCGGCGAAGGCCATTACGTTTGCGATTCTCTACGGCTCGGCACCGCTTTCCGTTGCACTACAGCTGGGCATTTCCATCGGAGAGGCTGAGAATCTCTTTAAGTTATACTTCGAGCAGTATCCCGGTATACGGAGCTTTATAGAGAGAGCACATCTAGAGGCTCGTCTCAATAAGTTCATTTTGACCCCATTTGGTCAAACGCGCCGGGAGCTGGGGTTGAGAGATGAGTTTAAAGGGACAGCGGTGTATAATGCAGCTCTGCGTAACTCTCAGAACGCTTATATACAGAGCCCCACTTCTACTCTAGGTCTCATTGCATTTGCGGAGACAGATGCAAGATTGAGCGAAGTCGGCGGGTACGCCGTGTGTACTGTTTATGACTCAGTTGAAGCGGAGATATTGTCATCTAGAAAAGACGAGAGTGTAAGTATCGTGAAACATACCATGAATGACTGGGTTCAGGAGCAGTTCCCCTGGGTTGACTTCCCTATTGGAGTGGATGTTGAAGTAGGGGAAAGCTGGGGGCAGCTCCACAAGGCTTAGAAGAATTTGAAAATCATGGTATAATAAAATGTGAGAGAATTATAACAGCTTTGCCTGGGATTCTTCAACATCTCTACTAAGTAAAACCTGAAAGGAGAAGTTACTTCTCCACTCTTTACTTGTAACAACCAATTGTTGGGAGGATTTCCCTCGCTGAAATCCCCCAACTAGTTAGTAGAGATTAGAAGAGGAGGCGCTGCGGTTACTCTTTCTCAAACACACCTAGAGCAGCAGAAATTTGATATACGGCTTAAGTATCACCTATGGTGAAGTTACTTCACCAATCTTCTTTCCCGGCTCGTCTACGACTCGCACGGGGAAAGCAGATCTGGAGCCACGGACCGCATCTCACTGGGAGATGTGATCAGTTAAGCCGAGTAAAACCAAACAAGCACTTACTTCTTCTAAGTAACTAAAGATAGGCGGAGATACTCTGCCAACACTTTTTCCAGGCGTCCCCTACGGGTCCTGCCTGGGGACCCAGTCTGGGTCGACTGGAGATTCTTAGAATTCCAGCAGCTCAATCAGTTAGAGGAAGAAAGCGTTCGTTTGGTAGCAGTGGTACGACCATGGGATTGATACCCGTGGTCGTATTTTTTAGCTAATTCAGAGGGACTAATGATTACATGTGGGATTGATCCGGGATTAACCAATACAGGGATCGCAGTTATGAGCGGACGAGAACTTGTCTTCTCGGAGACACTAAAGGTCCGAGGGTTGACCATACACGAAGTGAAGACATACTTCGAAGTACTACAGAATAAATACGAGATTGAGAGAACAGGCGTTGAGCGATTCGCTTCTTATCGCGGGGTAACAAGCTCAGATACCGAGAACCTTCTCATGTTCATCGGCATTCTCATAAGCTACATGCCGAGTCCTCAGCTCGTAAGAGCTATTGACTGGAAAGTACAGCTTTCTCATAAGCTGTATGTCGAGGGATTCAGGAACAAAGCGAAGAGCTTGGATAAGACCTTTAGTAAGGATGCCGCAGAGTTCTTGCTCGGGAAGAAGTTGAAGTCTCACCACGAATGCGATGCAGTCCTATTGGGCTACTGGAGGTCGCTCCAGGAAGATGCCTCCATCAAGCTATAGTGCAGTCCCACAAAGAAGCTCTTAATATCGCTGAACGGATTTGGGGAATCCGTACTAACACAGAGCATAGTAAACCCCAGCCTGCGTAACAGCTCCTTCTTTTTCACATCATTTGATCTGGTTCTATCATATTTTGCCTTTCCGTATATTGGCCGATAGTGTGTAGGCCCATTTACTTCAATAGCAATTTTGTGATCGGGGAGGACTATATCTATCTCTAGACCGTCTAAAATGGTTCTATCGTTTCTAATGAAGGTACACCCTAGACGTTCAATATAGGTCCCCAATAGGGTTTCGGTTTGACTGGAGCCTATCCGTGAAGCACACTGTCTGGAACAGGCTACTTTTCTTTTACTGGCCACCTCCCAGGGTCTTACGTGGTATAGCTTTAGACATACGGCGCATGTCCGGATCGTTCTCTTACGTCTTGCCAGCCTCGTACAGGCTAGGCTACAATAACGGCCCGGCTTCTTTCTCCGAGGCACTTCAGCTCGAAATGTCTGGTGGCAATGGGCACAGGTTTTTGTTATAGTTTTTCTCGACATTCCTTAATGAGAGGCTCCTAAATGTTTGTTACCAAAAGAAATGGCTCCAAAGAAGACTTAAATATAAACGAGATCCACGAAGCTTGTCAAGCCGCTATCGAAGGGTTCGCCAACTGCTCTCTTTCCGAGTTGGAGACGGATTCCCATCTCCAGCTCTATGACGGCATTAAGACCTCTGATATCCAGCAAATTCTCATCAAGACTGCCGCTGATAAGGTCTCTGTAGAAGTACCGGAGTGGTCGTACGTAGCCGCTCGCTTAGCTCTCCGATCTCTGCACCGGAATGTCCACTATGCCTCCTTTGAGGACTACCTTCATGCAGCGAAAGACATCGTTGACCCACGTCTCTTTACAGATTTTAATCTGAAGCTCATAGACGATACGATTGACTATAGTCGGGACTATCTGTTTAAGTATCTTGGGCTCCAGATTCTGATGGATCGCTATCTTTTGAGAAACAAGAGCGGGGACATCATCGAGACCCCTCAGTTACTTTTCATGCGGGTCGCGTGCGGACTGGCTTTGGCTGAGAAGGACGATGTGAAGACGGACTGGGCTATTCGCTTCTATGAAGAGTTGTCCAACTTCCGTGTCATGTGTGCAACGTCAACGCTATTTAATAGCGGGACTAATCATCCGCAGCTATCCTCCTGCTTTTTACTTAACATGGAGGATTCTCTGGAGGGCATCTTTGAGGCCCTTAAGGAGGCCGCTATGTACTCCAAGTACTCTGGTGGCATCGGTATGGACATGACGCCTCTACGGCCTTCTGGGAGCCTTATAAAGGGAACCGGGGGGAAGTCGAGCGGGGTGGTTCCGTATGCGAAGCTAGTTAATGATATGGTTAATGCCTTCGACCAAGGCGGGCGCAGGAAGGGTTCTGCGGCCATCTACCTTGAGCCGTGGCACGGCGACATCGAGGACTTTCTTGACCTTAAGACGTCATCGGGAGATGAGCGGATGCGGGCACATGATCTGTTCCCCGCTATGTGGATTCCAGACCTCTTCATGGAACGAGTAGAGAAGGAGGAGATGTGGAGCCTGTTTAACCCCGCCGAGACCGGGCTACACGATCTCTACGGGGAGGATTTTGAGAGAGAGTACCTACGTTTAGAGAGCGAGAAGAAGTATATCCGACAAGTCCCAGCAACCCGTATTTGGCGGAAGATTATCACTAATCTCTATGAGACAGGGACTTACTGGGTTAACTTTAAGGACGAAGTTAATCGACGTTACGCGCAGAGAAACAGTGGTGTAGTGAGGTCGAGTAATTTATGCTCCGAAGTGGTTCTACGTGCCAACCAGGCGGAAGGCATCTCCGCCGTCTGTAACCTTGCCTCTATTAACCTGTCCAGGGTGGAATCCCCGGCAGCACTGATGGAGACAACAGCTATCGCGGTTCGCATGTTGGACAACGTGATTGATATAGGATATATACCACACGAACGTGGGGAGGCTTTTAATCAAGAGGATAGGGCCGTCGGACTCGGGGTCATGGGGTACGCGGAGTTCCTTTACCAATCAGATATTCGGTTCGCTAGCGAGGAACATATCGCTGCGGCGGATCGTCTGTTTGAGCATATCTCCTACGCGGCCATACGGGCAAGCGCAGCCTTGGCTAGAGAAAGAGGGGCGTACCCTACATTCGACCAAAGCTCTTGGGTAAATGGGGAACTTCCTATAGACTCCGCTCGTAACTCTGCAACAACGCTGGATTGGGGGGAGGTCCGGGAGGAAGTCAAGGGCGGGATGCGTAATAGCTGCCTCATGGCTATTGCCCCCACCGCGACTATCTCGGATATTACGGGCACAACTCCGTGCATTGAGCTCCCGCATCTAAATGCCTACGAGAGGGAGAATATGTCGGGTAGCTTTACAGTTGTGTCCCCGCTTTTGAGATACAAGGAAGACCCGGAGACTGCGTCGAGCGTTGACATGAAATGGGTTATCCTGGCAGCAGCGGCCAGACAGAAGTGGATAGACCAATCTCAGAGTCTGAACCTCATGGTACCCGAGGGGACCCCTGGGCGGGAGATTAGTGCCCTTTACTTCTTAGCTTGGAGGCTGGGGGTGAAAACGACGTATTACCTTCGCACACAGAGTCGGACGTTGAAGATCTGTTCCCTGGACAACCCTGACTGCGAGAGCTGTCAGTAAGAATCCGGGAAAGCTGGTATAAGTGAGTGTTGAGGGGGCTTATAAGTCCCCTCGGTTTTATTTGAAGTTAAACTCCGTACTCACTAGAGAGAATGCTAACCATGATAGCACTGATAGCAGGTTTGGTAAGTCGCATTGCACGTATGATCCTGGCCCGTTTGGTCCAAAAGATAATGGCTAAGATCTTGAAAGATATGTATGAAAACAGCTCCTCTGTATACGCATAACTCACACAACGTAAAGGGAGAGATTAAAATGCGTGGATTATTTCGTTCAATCTTGGGTATCATTAAGGGCATATTCGAGCGTCTCGTCTCTAGAATCCTAGAGGCTATCTTAGATCAGTTACGGACTGAAGTAGTTAATGTCTCTGCGTCTTTAGAAGCCGTGTAACAGATAGAAGAATAACAAAAACCTCGTTGCCCTTCTAAGGGTGTACAGACATAAGCTACCCAGTCTGCGGGGGTAACCCCGCAGCTAGCTTTTAGCTATTCACTGTGATATTCTATCCTCTCACAGTGAAATGAGAGATAAGAAATGTCGATGTCAAAAGCCTACGAGTTGATTAGCAAACGCCGTCTGGTCGGTGGTCCCTATGACGCCTATAGAGGGATGACTCCTCTGCGCTATCCCTGGGCACATGAAATCTGGACGCAGATGTTGGCGAACACTTGGTTCCCAACAGAGGTCAATCTTTTAGATGACCGTAAAAGGTATGATACTCTCGATCAGGGTTCACGAATCGCCTATGACCGTGCCCTTAGTTTCCTGGCCAATCTGGACGCGATACAGGTTGAAAACCTATCACGCAATATCGTGTCGATTATTACGGCACCCGAGGTTGCTCGCTGCATCAACCGTCAGTTATACGAAGAGGAGCTTCACGTTACGAGCTACTCAACGATGATCGAGTCCATCTCGATGGACCCGGAAGAGATTTACTTTATGCCTCTTGAGGATAAGATTCTGGAGCAGAAGAATGACTTTATCCTCCGTCAAGCCCGTCATATCAACGACGACAAGACGGAGTTGTCTATTCTTTTAGCTATGGTGTCTAATGTGATCTTAGAGGGTATTTACTTCTACTCAGGATTTGCGACGTTCTATACGCTAGCCAGAGCAGGGAACATGATTGGGTCCTCGAATATGATTAAATTCATACAACGGGACGAAGAGGTCCACCTCGAACTGTTCTTGAATATGATTCGCAGCTATATGCTGGAGATCGGTAGGGATATTACCGACTTCGAAACGGAGATTAAGGACCTATTCACCGGCGCCGTTGCTCTTGAAACGGCCTGGGGCAAGCACATCATAGAGAAGGGTGTTATTGGTCTCACCGACGGCATCGTGACGGACTACATCGGTTATCTGGCTGACGACCGTCTAAAGCGGATGGGACTGGACCCCATCTATGGTGTGAAGAACCCGATCCCGTGGGTTGATAAGTTCAGCAAGATCAACGTTGCTAGTACGTCATACTTTGAGGTAAAGCCGACAGACTACGCCAAAGGCGGAGTAGTCTGGTAACCAACAGGAGAAACGAAATGGCTGATACAGACTTGGGTGAAAAGAAGGTTCCGACGAGCGGGGCCTGGAATGCTCTGCTGAGAGGAATAGGTAATAATCTGTCATGGATTCTGAATCCCCACGTCATACTGGGACTGTCTGCGTTCGTCACATGGGGACTTCTAGTTATCCTCAAAGGGGCCCCTATGGGACCATTCGTAACGGTTCTAAAGGCGAGTGTTATCGGACTTGCCGTTAGCGCAGCGAAGGGCCCCTCAAAGCAGTAGCTGTTTTTTAAAAGAGTAGGCTGGGCGAGGAGAAGTAGGACCTCGCCTTTTTGTTGCCCAAAAATAGGTGGGCGAAATGGTATAAGAATAGGAGACGATTTGGAGTTAATTAGGAGGTAAAATGAAGACACTTACTATAGTAGAATCGTTCCCCTGGGTAGTAGGTAAATGCATCAGGAGAACGAGTGAAATACAGTTGGGGGATAAGGAGATTATTTTCTATCTCTCAGAGATCGAATGCCTTGTCATGGGCACAGTGGGTAGGGATTCAAGAGTCATAACCCTCACTAATCCACCCATAGGCCGTGTAACCGATATCCTCGACTCCCCACTAAGGGAGATCGTGGCGTCGGTTACGGAAACTGCGGACGAGGGTAACCTTCTTACGACGGCTATACTTCGACTAGAGACACTTAACGGAAGCGTTCTTTTCCACTGGTCAGGTAATAACCTTGACCCGTATGGAGAGACAGTGGATTCCGCTCTGATCTGTAGAGGCAGGGTCCCGCATCTCCCGGACGGTACGGAGCTGCGAAGAGGGGATCGGATAGAGTTCACGGAGCCTTATAGTAGAAGACGAGGGGTAATCGAGGATATAGATTACGCCGGGATCGGTAAGTTGAACATCCTTTTTGACGGTGCCGGGACGACCGCTGTTTACAGCTTCTGGATCTTGGAAAAGGTCAGAAGAGTGGCTGATTAGGAGAACTAGAAATGAAGTTAACCGAAGTTCGACAACTTGACTGGCTCTTAGGGAGGGTTG
>JAEHJW020002730.1_pt1 | contig 12809 bp, 8 predicted proteins | sample 9271431 | NCBI WGS metagenome assembly JAEHJW02
TGGCGGCGGTCACACCGTGGAAGGCGGCGCAGCAGATCAGCAGGCTTTGCTCACCGCCTACCTCATCCGACAGCGCCTGCAACTGCTCGGCCGACAGATTCTGCGTGGTGACATAGATGAAATCGCGCTCGCTGGAATGTCCGTGCTGCCACCAGCGGGTTTCCGACGGCGCATAGCTAAAGCCCTCCAACTTGCACAGTGCCTCGGCCAGTTGCGCCGCGTCATATTCGGGGTTGATGACCGCGTTGCCCCAGCGGTCATTAACGACCAGACTGGGCGCGAGACGGTAATAGCGGAAACCGCCGCCGCCCTGCCAGCCCACGGCTTTCGTGATGCCGCCGGGGTCTGCGCCGTCGATGACTTTTTTGAGACGCGGGATGATGTGCGTGTGGCAGTGCTCGCCCAGCTCCACCATGATCCAGCGCCGACCCATTTTGTGGGCAACCGCGCCAGTGGTGCCGGAACCGGCGAAGGAGTCGAGGACGAGGTCGCCGGGGTTGGTGGCGATCCTTAGCACACGCTCAAGCAAGCGCTCCGGCTTTGGCGTAATGAAACCAGAGTCTCCAAACAACGCCAGGACTTCTCGCTTTGCATCTTGATTCCCCCCAACTTCTTTGTACGTCCACCATGTCCGCGCAATTACCCCTTGCTTGGCGTTCTTCAGGTACACCTTTTTTGTTGGCATCGCATCGCCGTCTTTGCCGAAGTAAATTTCGCCCGCCGCACGTTGTCTTTGGAATTCTTCCAATGGAAGCGCCCAATGCCTTCCTTGTGCAGGCTTAACAATCCGCCCGGATGGCAGAACAACTTCATACCGATATTTCTCGCGCCTTGCGCTGTCTTCGGTTCGTACGTCCAGCGGATAGGTTCGCCATGGTCCCTCTGGATCGTTGTCGGGGTTCTTGAATCTTCCCTCTTGCTCTTCATTTCGGGGAATGGTGTTCCAGCCTGATTCCAGCCACATCGACGATTTTGCGTAAACCAATATGTGATCGTGGTCGCCGCTCAACCCACGGCCGTTACTCTTGGGCGTATAGACTTTTTCCCAAACGGCATTTGCCACAAAATTCACCCTCCCAAAAACCTCATCGCACAACACCCTGAGGTAATGGCATTCGTTGTCGTCGATGGTGATCCACAGCGATCCATCCTCGGACAAAAGCCGCCGGATGATCTCCAGCCGGTCGCGCATCAAGCCCAGCCAGATCGAATGCTCCAGCCCGTCGTCGTAATGGGTGAACGCGCTGCCGGTGTTGTAGGGCGGGTCGATGAACACGCACTTCACCCGGCCCGCGAACTCCGCCTCCAGCGCTTTCAAGGCCAGCAGGTTGTCGCCGAAGATCAGCCGGTTGTCGAAAATGTCCTCCCTCACCCCCTGCCTCTCTCCGAGGGGGAGAGGGGGATTCCTGAATTTGGCGTGGTAGGACTTGGCCGGGTCTTCGAGCAGGATGCGCGGCTCCAGCCGGGGCCGCTTCTCCTTGCCGATCCAGGTGAGTTCGAGTTTTTGTTTGCTCATGGCGTTGTTCTCATAGTTGCGGCGCTTTACTCAACAGGTAGTCGAGCAATTGCTTGCGCGGATAGGCAACCACTGCATTCTGGATATTGCGCAAGGGGGCAATGTCCGGATCAGCGACCAGCCCGAAATGGGTTTCCATCAGGTCGGCCATAAACGATGCGACGCTGCCCTGATTGCGGAAATAAGCCAGCGGCCCCTCACCGAGCAGGCGTTGCCGCCCGAGGTCGAAGGTCTGCTGCCGGAGCTGATCGAGCGGCTGGCTGATCAATACGGGAATCGTCACGGCGTCGATAATTGCGGCCGCGCCAATACGTTGGCGCAGGCGCTTCATCATCACGGCCGTGATGACGTGGATGGCGTGGCGGTAGATCAGCTTTTCCTGGCTGCGCGCCGCCGCCTTCTGCTCGTAGTCCACCACCAGCGTGCGGATGGCACGGTGGCACAGCACGGCGTTGACTAGGGCCACGCCTGTGAGGGTGGCCAGAAACAGCGCCTGGTATTCAGCGGATTCCGGGTTGGCCAGCCGCGCCGGTTCGCTCTTGAGCCAGACGGCGTAGCGTGGATCGTTCTGCCGCGAGGCGAGCACGCGCAGCGCCTCATCGAGCGAGATGGCTTGGGGGCCGGTCGCAGACGCTTCCGGACGGTAGTGGTAGGCGAAGCCGAGATGGGCGATTTCCTGTCGCAGCCGCTCCTGATTCTCGTCCAGCGAGGCGAAGTTCGCCGTCTGCACCGGATTCTGGTAGTTGCGGGCCTTGGTGACACGCTTGCCGAAGGGGCCATCCGCCGGGGCCTTGATCAAGGTGAGCATCACCTTAGCATCGTCGATGTTGCTGTCCGGGTTCTGGGCCAGGAACTCGGCTGCCGACGCGACCGTCTGCGCGCCATTGATGATGGACAGGCCGCGAACCTCGAACTTCCTGAACCCGTTGCTGGGGTTCCTGCCTCTCTGTTTGATCTCGTCGCAGACCGCCGTCACGCCGTTGTTGAGGTAGAAGAAGCTGGCGGGATCGTCGCGCAGGGTCGCCTTGATGGCCTTGTTGACATCGGATCGGCTGCTGCCGAGGAAGTAGCGGATGTTGCGCTCGTAGAGCGCCTTGCCCCTGTCTTCGTGCAGCGCGACCAGATCGGTCAGGCGTGCAATGCCGTAGTACGTCGTACGCGGGTTCTCGACCTTGGCGTGCTTCTGCATCGCAATGTCGGTATGCACCGGCAGGTAGGCTTGCTCCGCCAGCAGGTCGCGGGTGATGTCGGCCGCCGCGTAGTAATCCACCTGTTTGTCGAGGCGCTCCTCGTCTAGGTCATCGTCGTCCAGCAGCACTTGTAGCGCATCGATGGCGGACTGCGACACACCATCGCCCGTGTAGGGAACGACCAGTTTGATGTGGCTGCACGAATCGAGCGCGCTTTCGATCTCTGCCTTGCGGTTCTGGATGTTCCCATTGAACCCAGTGAAATTCTGCTTCAGCAGCAGGCGAATTCCGGTGCAAAACGATTGGGCTTCGTCCTGCTTGAACTGCTCGGATTCTTTCAGCTTGGTTTGCAGGAGATACAGCGTTTCCGTCGGGGCGTGGTAGTGGATCGCATCCAGCCCTTTGTCGTTGAAATCGTCCACCACGGAAGCGGCGGCATCCTTCGGTGTGACGTTGAGCAGCTTGTGCAGCGCGAAGGCGCTGAAGGCACGTGAGAGCTGCTTGGCTGGCTGATCTTCCGGCTTCGCCGCGCCCAACAGGGGCGGAAGGAACGGCACGAAGCATTCCGCTAGGATTTTTTTCAGGATGGTCATGTACTGCTGTTCAAGGGCCGCCATCACACCAACTCCCATTCAACGGTAAACAGCGTGCAATCTTCGACCTGCTGCTGGAGCTGCGCTTCCAACTGGCTGATGAGGTCGTTGCGCTGCGCTTCGACTTCGTCCTGCCGATTGAATAGCGGGCCTTCGAGCATGATGCGCGGATCGGGCTTGGGGTGCTTGTCCTTGCCGATCCAGGTGAGTTCGAGTTTTTGTTTGCTCATTTTTGGAGCTTCGCTTTGGTCGCACCCAGTTGCCGGATAGCACCCCAGCCCAGCAGCGAACGCATCTGGGTGATGGCAATGGCATTCAACTGCGTCAGGCGCGCGGGTGCAGCCATGCCCTGATGAATGAGTACAGCGTTAAGACTTTCGAGATTGGAAAGTACGACCAGTTGCTCCAATGTGGCGCTGTCGCGCATATTACCCGGCTGCTCCGGGTTAGCCTGCCGCCATTGCGCGGCAGTCAGACCAAACAGCGCGACATTGAGCAGGTCGGCTTCGCTCGCATATACCGTGCTCGCCTGCGCCTTGCTCAAACGCGGCGGGATCAGGTGTTCCTTGATGGCATCGGTGTGAATCTTGTAGTTGACCTTGGACAGCGTCCGCTGAAAGCTCCACTCCAGCGCTGTGCTTCGCGCTTCTTCGTCCTTGAGGCGCTGAAACTCTTTGATGAGATAGAGCTTGAACTCCGGGCTAAGCCAGGAGCCGAACTCGAAAGCAATATCGCGATGCGCATAGGTGCCACCGCCCCTGCCTGCCTTGGCATAGAGGCCGATGGCGGCGGTGGCCTCGATCCACTTTTTGGGCGACAGCGCGAAGCTGTTTAATCCTGCCTGGCTCCTAAACCTATCGAATTCGAGAGGTTTGAAACCCGGATTGTAGAGCTGCTCCCAAATGCCAAGGAACTCAATCGTGTTCCGGTTGCGCAGCCAGTTGTACAGGATGCTCTCATCGCCGAAATTCCTGAGCATGTCGGTGAGCGAGATGTAGTCCTGCTCATGGCGGCTGACGACGGCGACTTCGGCCCCCTTGACGGTGATGACGCGGTTTTTCATGCAATTCCCCATGCGCTGGCAATCAAAACCACAGGGTTGTCGCTGACAATTGGCAGCTTGTCCTTGCCAATCCAGGTGAGTTGGAGCTTTTGCTTGCCCATTTCAAACCTTTGTCCGCATATCTTTAAGAATCCGTTTGTAGCGTTGCTCAAAGGCTTTTTCACCGCCCTCCATAATTTCGCAAACCTTCACTCGTATAGACCGCTCCTGTAATCCACCCGCCGTGTTATTCACGATCTGGCCACCCACGAATTCCATGGGCATGACCAACTCGGCATCGCCGTTCACGACAATGTTTGCGTTATGGGTAATGACAATCAGTTGGCGGCGGTTCTTGTTGTTCCTGATCTGGGTCACCACTAGTTGCGAAACCAGCGCGTTGTCCAAGTCATCCTCAGGCTGATCCATCAACAGCGGCTCGCTGCCATGTGCCAGCAGGAACGACAAAATCGCAGCGGTCTTTTGACCTGCCGATGCTTGCTGAAGGCTCTGGAACGAACTTGATTCGTCGCGCTTGTACTGGAGATCAACGGCATCTTCGGGGAACCATGCCGCCAATTCGTCGAAGACCACCGAAGCGACCTCTGGCTTCATGTCCTTCAACTTTTTGACGAACTTCCCGTGCAGCTTGGTGTTCAGCACCTGCTCGTTCATCTCTTCAAGCGACTGCTTGATCTCCTGCAACCGCTCAGGCACGGACGACGCCAAGGCCGGATTCACCAAGTCCCAGACCATGCCGCATGGCTTGGGCGGATCGTCATCGGTTTCGCCGTAGATTTCCTTGGCGAAAGTGCCTTCGGTGTCAATGCGAAGAATCTCTCGCAGACTGGCGGCACCGGCTTCCGCATCCGCCATGGTGTTCAGCGTGATCTTCAATGCAGGCACTTTCACCAGCACTTGATTGAGGAAGTCTTGCCGCAGCACAGTCAACCCTTGGCGCTCTTGGTGCAACGCGGCCTGCGCATCCACAACGGTTTTCCGCGCGTGTTCAAGATCGGTACCGATGGCGTTGAACTGATCCAACTGCTTCTTCAGTTTCTCCTCAAGCGCCACGGTCTGAGAGGCATCTTCGGCATTGGTGATGCCTTGGGCCGTGAGTTCCGCCACGATGCGTGCGTACTCATCCAGATGCACTTTGTTTTCTTTGTGCCATGCGCTCGTGCCACTGGCCGCCTTCGCTGCATCAAGGTCTGCCTGCATGCTGGCAACCAAGGACGTGATCTGGTCAAAGTTATCAGCCAGTTTTTGCGTCAGTGCTTCCGTCGCGAGCTTTTCCGCTTGTTCAGCCGTAGTCGCGACCTCGAAGTCGGTAAGTGTCAGGTTCTTTAGATTGACGGCTTCCTCGGCACTGGTTTGCAGTGCCTGAACATCCTCGCCAAGCTCCTTGAAAAATTCGTCTACTGCTCGCTGCTGTTTGCCAGCACGCTGGTACGCCTTGAGGGCGTCGCCGAAGTTCGAGGATGCGAAGACCTTGGCCTTGCGCGATGCCTCCTTATACTGAAGCTCGACGGCAGGCTTCTGCGCAATCTCAACCTCCAGTGTGCGGACGCGCTTTCTGGCCGCGTTCAATGCCTCGCGCTTGGCAGCAAAGCCCTGTGCCCAAGCCTCCTTGCTGCCGCCGAGCACATCGTCGATGTACTGAATCAGATGCTGCGGGTTGTCGGCCAGTGCGAGAATTTGCTTCTGGCTGAAAAGTTTTACCGGGAAGTTGCTGCGGGCCTGTTCCTCGGTCAGTTGCGTTGCCTGCCATGCACCGCTGTCCCAGCGCAGCACCGACACCGCAAACTTGGCATCAGCCCCTTTGCTCCAACGGTACTCAAACCGCTCTTCCAGATCACCGTGCCCTTTGGATACCTCGACCGTGATGCGAGTATTGTGAAGCATCATGCCAGGCTGATTGCGGCCTGTTTTTTCCTTCTTGAAGTTCTCGAACGATTGCTTCAGCGCACTGTCAGAACGCCCCGTCAGCAATTCGTTTTCTCTTGCCAACCCCAAGCGCAGGCATTCCAGTATGGTGGACTTGCCGCTACCCCGGCCACCAATCAAGGCGTTGTAGCTGGGATTGAAATGGATCGTGAGTGGGTCTTTCTGACGCAGGCGCAGCTTCTCAACCGTGATGCTCTTGATCTTCGGATGACTCAGTTGCTGCGGGTAGTTGGCACATTGGTCACTACGGCGGATAGCTGACTCAGGATCAAGCAGCGCCAGCTTCAAGCCCTCGATGGAAGGGGATGACATCTTCACCCACGTATAGCCTCGGCCAATGTCGCTAGGCTGGTGGCTGTCTGAACCAAGCACAAAGGCCAAGTCAGCCAAGGCAGCAGCATGCGGTTGCAAGCAGTTTGCTGCAGGATCAATAACCTCGACCGCATCCAGCAACTTGAAGATGGGCTGCAAGGTGTTGTGATCGGTCAACGAGATCAGCAGGCCTTTAGGCTGATCGACATGCGCGGCGCAAGCGACCCCGCCCGCCGACTGGATGGCGCGGATGACCTGTTCGACACTTTTGCTGGTCACGCCATCACTGTCCCCCGGCGTACCCGAATAACCAACGCTGATGCGAATGGCGTCAATATCTGAAGTGCCCTTGGCCGGATCAAGAATCACCTTCAGATGTACGCCGCCGTTGCACGACAACTCCATACCCGGAAAGAGCGTCACTGCACCCCACATTGCGGCATCTTCCTGCTTCAACGTCGCCAGTTCTGCTTTGAGCTTGTCGATCCAGCCGCCGGTGTTGTGGTCGGTGACGACAATGCACTGGACACCCTTGTCAAAATAGTCTTGCAACCACTGGCGCGGCGTGATGGTTTTGGCGCCCTTGTAGTCCAGCGACGCAGGCGTATGGCTGTGGAAGTCGAACTTCCACCATTTAGACCCCGGATGGTCGTGATTTTCGGTAATCAAACCAACTCCCATTCAATGGTGTACAGAACACACTCACGCACTCGTTGCTGCATTTGCAATTCGAGCGCCAAAATCAAAACATTCCTCTGCGCCTCGACCTCATCCTGCCGCGCAAACAAATCCCGCCGCAGCTTACTGCGCTTGGCTTCCAGATCGCGCTGGCGTTTTTGCTGGGCAAGCTTATCCTCCAGTGTCGCTGAGGTTGCCGCAAGACGGCGCACCTCCTTGATCTCGATATCGATGGTCTTGATCTCCTGCTCAAGGCCCAGTTTGAGGTCGTCGGCCCAGGCGTCGAGCTTGAGCAGCTCCTGCTCGAAGTAACCGAGGTTGCGCTGATTGATGATTTGCAGCAAGGCGCATTGGCGCTCATGCGTATCTTCATGCAGCGCTGCGTTACCCGCATCGAAAAGCCCGGCGGGCTGGATCTGTGCAGGCAGACGCAACAGTTTTTCGGGATCGTCTTCCGGCAGTTTTTCGCCGTCATGGGTAACAGCCGCAACTACCAGATGCTGCTCCAGATTACCCAAAGCCTCCACTTCCACCAGCTTTACGCTGAGCCAGCCCATTTTGCCCAGGTAGTCCTTGAGCGTGCTGATCTGTGCACCGTAGGCTTCATAGTCGAACACGAGCCGGACAGAGGGTAAAACGTGTGCCTTAGCCTGTTGAGTAACCCATTCTGCCAAAGGATGCCCCAGCCGGTAGAGGTGAGACTCTCCACTGCGCCGGGGGAGTTCATAGCGACCAAGATCAATGTGTTGCAGTTCGGCGGGGAGGCTGTGCAGGGTGAACCCGTCGGTATCAAAATCGGCGTAGCCCTCTAACTCCGCACTGGTCAACTCCATCAACATGCGCTCAAAACGGCTCCGTGCATCCTGACTGTCCTGGGCACGCACGCGCAGTTTGTCCTGCACGTCTTCGTCGAAGTGTTCCAGCAGAATTTGGCGGGTCTTGACCATGGCTTCGTTTATTTCGCCAGACAGATCGCCCTGCAACTGCTCAAAGCTGGACTTGATGGCGTCCGAATCGCGGCAATTTCGATAAATATCGGCGATGCGCCGCTCAAAGTCCACACCGGAACCGATAGCACCCAGCACTTCATCGCTGGCCCCAAATACGCCCTCAAAAAGCTGGAATTTTTGCGCGAGGAGCTCGTAGACACGCGCATCGGCCTCATTACTGCGGTCAACGAAATTTACCACCACGACATCGTGCTTTTGTCCATAGCGATGACAACGTCCGATGCGCTGCTCAATTCGTTGCGGATTCCAAGGCAGATCGTAGTTAATGACGAGAGAGCAGAACTGGAGGTTGATACCCTCCGCGCCCGCCTCAGTGGCGATCATGACCGTACCACGTTCCTTGAAGTGCTCGACGAGTGCAGCACGGGTATCGGCAGTCTTGGAGCCGGTGATGTGGTCGGTGCCTTCGTGGCGTTTCAGCCAGTCTCGGTAGACGGATTGGGCACGCGTATCACTGTTCGTGCCATTGAACAGCACGATACCTTCGCCATAGGATGTGTCGGCAAGCAGACCAAGCAGGTAATCTTGCGTGCGCTTGGATTCCGTGAAGATGATGGCTTTTTTTGCGGCGCCCAGCCGTTCCAGCTCAGAGAAAGCGCGATCCAACGCAGTGAGCAGCGCTCTGCCCTTGGCATTATCACGGATGTTTGTCGCCAGATTCATGAATTGCCGAAGCTCTGCGATCTCCTTGACTATGGCATCGCGCTCATTCGGCAGGGCTAAGGCCTCTGCGGGGTCTTGATCACCCCAACCTTCGGCCGCTTCCTCGGCGATCTCGTCGAGCGATTCGTAATCTTCGTCCAGATCTCCAACCAAGTCTACCGCGTCCTCAGATGCATCCAGCACGCCTTGCAGGCGATTGGCCATGGTGCCCAAGGCACCGGCAATCGCCTGGGTAGAAGATGCCAGCAATTTCCACAGTACCAGAGAAATAAGCTGTCGCTGACCATCGGGCAAAGCCTTCAGATTCGGGCGACGCAAATAGTCGGCAATCAGTTGGGAGAGTTCGCGTTCGGCATCGCTGGGGGTGAACTCCTGCACAATGGCCTTACGCGCCGTGTAAGACACGTAAGGCTGCACCTGGCGACGCAGTGTACGTTTGCAAACCGGGGCAATGCGTGCCTTGAGTTGGTCGGCGCCCACACCTCGGCTTTGACTGCCAAACTGTACTCGGAAACTATCGAGATCACCGAAAATACGGTCGTCGATCATACTCACCAGGCCATACAGCTCCAATAACGAATTCTGCAACGGGGTCGCGGTGAGAAGCACTTTGGAATGCACATGCGCCAAGGCATCTTTAAGGGCTTTGGCGATGACATTGCCGGTTTTGTAGACGTTCCGCAGCCGATGGGCTTCGTCCAGCACGACCAGGTCCCAGGCAATACCTTTGATGTCGTCTGCCTTCGCTTTGGCAAACTGGTAGGAGCAGATTACCGGACCGGATGACATCAGAAATGGGTTTTGGCGCTCCTGACTGGCGACCGCAGCCTTGCGCAGGGTGTTATAATTCGTGGCTTCGAGAATCAGCCCCTGCAACCCGAATTTATCTTGCAGTTCTTGGTGCCACTGCTTGCGCAAATTCGCCGGAACAATGATAAGGATACATCTTCGCCGTTCCGCCCAGCGCTGCGAAATGACGAGTCCGGCTTCAATAGTTTTACCCAGACCCACCTCATCTGCCAAAATAACCCCGCGCGAAAGCGGGTTTTTACACGCAAAAAGCGCTGCATCCACCTGATGCGGATTGAGATCGACCTGTGCATCCACCAACGTGGAGGCCAGTGAGTCTACGGTATCTCCGGCCGCCCGTCGGGTCAGCAGCCATGCATAGTATTGGCTTTGGTAGGGTGTCAAAAGGGTCAATTGAGCGGGCTTGTCATGTTATGGGTATCTGTAGAGGATACTAAATCCTATGTTAAAAGCTATCCATACGCCACCCTGCTGATCGAATAGTAAGGACGCGCGAAGCGAATCAGTGCTATCATCGCGCCCGTCCATCAGCCCTTGTTTGCCGCCCTTTCGGAGTCGATCTTGCTCAGCACCGCCAACCTCACCATGCAATTCGGGGCCAAGGCCCTCTTTGAAAACGTCTCTGTCGAGTTCGGCAATGGCAACCGCTATGGCCTTATCGGTGCCAATGGCAGCGGCAAGACGACGCTGATGAAGATTCTCGGTGGCGATCTGGAGCCCAGCTCCGGACACGTCAGCCTGAGCAGCGGCGAGCGTCTCGGCAAGCTGCGGCAGGATCAGTTTGCCTTTGAAGAATGCACCGTGCTGGACACGGTAATTATGGGCCATGCCGAACTCTGGCGGGTCAAACAGGAACGCGATCGCCTCTATGCCCTGCCGGAGATGACCGACGAAGAAGGGATGGCGGTGGCGCATGTGGAGGTGGAGTTTGCCGAGTTGGGCGGCTATGCGGCCGAGTCCCGGGCTGGGGAGTTGCTGAGTGGTGTGGGTATTCCGCTGGAGCAGCACAGCGGATTGATGTCGGCGGTGTCACCCGGCTGGAAACTGCGGGTATTGCTGGCGCAGGCGCTTTTTGCCGACCCAGATATTCTATTGCTGGACGAGCCGACCAATAACCTCGACATTCATACCATCCAGTGGCTGGAAGAACTCATCGGCAACATCAACAGCACCGTCATCATCATTTCCCATGACCGCCATTTTCTGAATAGCGTCTGTACCCACATGGCTGACCTGGATTATGGCGAGTTACGCATTTATCCCGGCAATTATGATGAATATATGCAGGCTTCAACCCTGGTGCGGGATCAGTTGCTCGCCGATAATGACAAGAAAAAGGAGAAGATGGCCGAGTTGCAGGGCTTTGTGAGCCGCTTCTCCGCCAATGCCTCCAAGGCCAAGCAGGCGACTTCCCGCGCCCGTCAGTTAGAGAAAATCCAGCTTGAAGAAGTAAAGCCTTCCAGTCGGCAAAATCCCTATCTGGTCTTTAATCAGGAACGCAAACTCTATCGCAATGCCCTGGATGGGAAGGACCTGAGCAAATCCTTTGGCGATCTGCGCCTGTTTCATAAAATGCGCTTGCATGTCGAGGCGGGCGAACGGATTGCGATTATCGGCTCCAATGGTCTGGGCAAAACCACCTTGTTGCGTTGTCTGATGGGCGAATTGACCACAGATACCGGCGAAATAAAATGGGCGGAGAATGCGCGTATCGGTTACTTCGCCCAGGATTATGCCCCGGAATTTGCGGAGGATATGACGCTTTTCGACTGGATGTGCCAGTGGCGCGGTGAGCGCGATGATGATCAGGTGATCCGCGGTGTGCTGGGCCGCCTGCTCTTCGGGCAGGATCAGGTCAATCGTTCGGTCAAGGTGCTCTCCGGTGGCGAAAAGGGCCGGATGCTCTTCGGCAAGCTCACCCTGCAGAAACCCAATGTGCTGATTCTCGATGAACCGACCAACCATCTGGATATGGAATCCATCGAGTCTCTCAACTCGGCCCTGGAAAAATACGACGGAACCTTGCTTTTTGTCAGTCATGACCGGGAATTTGTGTCTTCACTGGCCACCCGCATTATCGAATTCACCCCGCGGGGCATTCAGGACTTCAAGGGCACCTATGAGGATTATCTGCGCAGTCAGGGCATGGGCTGAAGATGGGCGGAATTATTTTTTTCGGTAAAAGGGGTTCCATATACCGATAAAGAGTAAAACAACGCCGACCAGAAAAATTTCGCCGATCCATTTCCAGTGAACGAGATTCAACACGTTCGCCAGATGCAACAGGCTTTGCGCCTGGGCATCGACGCCATGGTGGACCGCCAGTTCCGCCACGGCGTTGGTTTTGAACACCACGCCCAGATAGCGCAGCACCATCAGCAGCAGATCCGCAATAAGCAGCCCGGCGCCGATGTACACCCACCAGACGCGCGAGAAAGCGATGCGCCGCATCCGCCGCTCAGGCCCGCCAGCCATTCATGACCTGTAAGGCAGTCCGCAGCATGGTCTCGGCTCGCTCCGGGCTATCGGCCTCCGTATAGCAGCGCAGTTCCGGCGCGTTGCCGGAAGGCCGCAGATGAATGATGCCGCCCGGCGCGAGGGTCACCCGGATGCCGTCCGTCAGATCCATGTGCTGCGCGTCACCCGCGATTTCTCCGAAGGCAGCGTTGAAAGCCGCGAGATTCGCCACCTTGTCCTTGCCGCGAAAAGCATCCAGGTAGCGCTGACTCAGTGCCGTGGGAAAGTGCTGTAAACGGTCACTGGCGGTAAAACGGGGCGGCAGATCGGCCAGCAAGGCCGCCAGAGGGATGCCCCGCTCCTGCGCCGCCGTCAGCACCGTCAACATGGGCAGAATCGCGTCGCGGGTGGGGAGTGGCGCCAGGGTGCGGCCATTACGGGTGAGCGGACTGCCCAGCAGAAAGCCGCCGTTCGCTTCATAACCACAGACGGGCATCTGTCCCTCCTGCAAAGCGCCCTGCATCGCCGCTATGACATAAGGGGAACCAATCCGGGTGCGCAGGGTTTCCGGGAAAAAGGCGGACATCTCCA
>JAEHJW020002746.1_pt2 | contig 12803 bp, 18 predicted proteins | sample 9271431 | NCBI WGS metagenome assembly JAEHJW02
ATACATACCTATTTTCAGGCATAAGTCAATCCAGGACTCACGGTTCTTGTCTAAGAACTTTACCTGTACGCTCTGCATTAGATCCTACCTCGTTAACTAAAACGTCATATAGCTGTGTACTTCTGTGTATCCTGACTGATTCCGATTCGAGGTACATGAGACCTACCAAGCTTTTATAGTGCTCTTTTCCAGGCACCTGGTACAATGCAAAAGTCGTGGAACGTCTCTCAAGCTGCTGGAAATGATACGAAATATTATTTAGTCTCATGACACAACCTCCAGCCCCAACTTTGGGAAGAGCCCTGCCAAACTGTTCGCTTCGGCCGCAACACTTGCATTGGAAGGATATGTTACCAAAGCAGGCTCTGAGATCTCGCCTCGCGGATGACTGATATCGAGCGTCAATTCCCACAGCTTCCTCGATAACTGACCATGGATAATCCTTAATTGTACTTTGCTCTCCATTCTTACCCCCTAAATTAAAAGACTTTCCTACTATTCTTATACCAGCCTGGAGCTAAAATATATTAGATTCTATTTAATTCGGTGACCTTGATGATTTGTACACCTAAGAAGGCTTGTGCGCTTCTGCAGGTCACACCTCAGACATTGAGGAAATGGGCACGAGAAGGAAAGATCGAGTTCTTCTTGACGCCCGGTGGCCACAGACGGTACCACGTTCAACCATTCACAACTAAGGACTTAACTAATGAAGGCAATTCGTAATTTGACGGCATCGCGCTTAAAAATTAAAGACGGGAAGTACCGCATCCCACCGGGGAAGGCTGTAGAGCTCCACGAGGGGGATGAGTCGGACTTTAACGTTAAAGCGGCCGTCCGGCGAGGCTGGGCGGCTATTGAGGACACGGACGACATCTACGTCCCCGTGGAGGCCAGCACGTCTGCCCCGGCAATTAACTGGGAAGTTGAGGTTGTGACAGCCGAGAACCCGTTCCCGGAGCTCGATAAGGCACCCGACGCCGCCATTGTTCCGAAGCAGGCGGCTGAGGAAGAGCCGGTCCAAGAGAAGCCAAGGACCCGCACTAAGAAAAGCTGAGCGGGAGTTAAAATCAGACATTAGAGGATTTGTTACCTAATGTCTACCCCTGTTCTGTCCATACAGCAAGTCTCGGATTACATCCAGGACACCCCGCTGACCAACTATCTGCTCGACGGAAGTGAGTTCACTCCGTCGAGGATAGATATCGCTATACAGCTTGCCATTAGTGCGGCGAATGCTGTACCACCCAGAACGACTTACGACATCTATAATTTCCCACACATAGAGCTCCTCATGACGGGGACTCTTTGGAAGCTGTGTGAGGGCCAATCTGCTTTCTTCGCCCGCAACTCTCTCCCCTACTCGGATGGAGGTGTGACTATTAACCTCGAAGAAAGACAGGATGCTTACCTAACTATGGCTCGCAATTTTCAGGCCCGCTTCTTCGAGGGGGTGTCTCTTATGAAGCAAGAAACTAACCTAGAGGCAGGCTGGGGTATTCTCCCATCCGACTTCGGAAGCTTCCCCTACTTCTGATGTCCGTTCTCTCCTTTGCCAGTGTCCCGTGGTTCCCACACTCCCCGCCTCAAGCGGGGGGTTATTTTACGTCCACGTTTTCCCCTCAGGCAACGTCGTACTACCCTTCTGTTCCTGATAATGTTGACACGTCCTTAACAGTAACGGTCACACCCCTTTGGTGGCGCGGTGTCTACGTTCAATGGTTCCCGTCTCCCACAGCCAATTATAAGTTCTTCAATGTCTATCACTCACCTTCGGAGAATGGTCCGTTTATCCCCGTGAACCGAACCCCTATTGCAGGCTATGCAACCTACCAGATCAACTCTGAGATGGGACGAAAGTTCAACCAAGAGTACTACTATGTAGAGGCTTACGGACCCAGCGGAAATGTCGCCGTTAGTCCCCTCGTCACATGGATGCAGGCGAGAAGTCCGGCCCTCGTTCAGAACGCCGCCCTGGACATTACCCGTCGTGAGTGGGTCTTCTTGTCTAAGCTCGCCGGAGTTCCAGTGTTCATCTTCAAGCGGAAGATTTTCGGACCACGCTGCCCGAGATGCTGGAGCTATGAGTTCCAAAAGCTCATGATGGATCATTGTGATACGTGTTACAACACGTCGTTCGAGGGGGGTTATTTTGATCCGGTCTATACCTTGGCTCAGTTCGATGCCCTCACCAAGCAACAGATCAATAATTACTTTGGGGTCTTTGAACCTAACAATTTAAGTGCGTGGACCATTAATTTTCCTATTATCCAGCCACATGACCTCGTGTACAGGGTCGCTGATGCCCGGATGTTCCGCGTCGAAGCAATAGAAACCACGGAGATGCAGGCACAAACGCTACGCCAGATACTAAAATTGGTAGAGTTGGATAAAGAAATGGTTGAATACCATCTCACTGCAAGACTGCCGACTATCTCTGAGATAGCAGCGACGATAGGGATGAGTAATCCATGGCTCAATCCCAGTTAACCAGCTAAGAATGAGTGCTAAAATAAGACATGAGGTTTTCTCCGCTACAGCTCTATGCTTCTCTCAGAGAACCTCTGATCTATTTTTTTAGTAACTATGCGCCCGCTAATATTGTTTATAGCGAGGACGAGACGAAGACAGAATTACTGATTACTTCTCGTGATAACTACTACGAGATTAAAGATCAAGTTAAGCCTAGAATCCTGATTGACAGAGGCGGATTCTCAATGAATTACATGGGGCTTAACAACAGTATGGCAACAAGTAACGGTCCCTGGTTAGATTACGGATTATCGAACAATACTAATATAATCCAGATCGAGGGTCGAAGTCAATACCTGATTGAGGCTAGGAACTCTGGTACTTGTGAGCTTTTGGCTGATATTGTTAGTCACTTTCTTATGTGGAGTTCGGCGTTACTCTGCACAAGTCTGGGCTTTAAAAAGTTTGCTACGCCTTTAATAGTCTCTGCATGTGTCCCTACGAAAGAGGACACAGGACTGTTTCAGGTGACAATAGATGTCCCGTGGGTTACAGAGGAGTTGTGGACGACTTCTCAGACAGGAGTCAAACTGAAGAACTTCCTGCTCACATTTAACCCAGCAAGTGTTACTGGTAGTGTGTCCTCAATGACAGCTACTCCTAATTTAATTGTAACTGGAGCGTAAGAAAACAAATGGCCTATACCCCCCCTTCAGTCCAAGTTACTGAGGTAATCGCTAACAGCGGCGGCACTTCCGCTACGCTGCCTACGATTAATTCAGTCATCGTCGGCCCAGCTTATAACGTCATCAGTTACGTCGTAGGGGATGCTGCAGCTTCAACTCCGGCCTTCGCAGGTGTTCTCTCAGACTCGAATCAGCCCAACTACTTTACCCTCCCTTCTCAAAAGCCAGGCCAGGTTGTCGACCTTACCTCTTTTGAGGTTTGGGCTGATTCTACTACTTGTCAAACAATAGCTACCTCTGGCAACGTGACAGCGGGAAGCAATGTCGTTGCTCAGACCGCAACAGCTGTTGCGTTTACCTCCCTGATGCCAAACGGCAGCCCTAGCATCCAACCGGGGTTCGCCGTCGTCGCCACCTACTCAAATGGCACCACCTTTAGTACTACCGTCCTGAGTACGACCAATCTGGCCGCTTCCGGACAATTCACGACAGCTGACATCTTCCCAACTACAGGTACTGTTTCAATCGCTGTTACGAACGGTTTCAACGATATCCAGATTTCGAGCACCTATTACAACACAACGGACGTCGGTACTACGGGTCAGTTTGAGCTGCTTCCACAACCGCAGACGCCGTATGGGTTGTTAGTAAGTGGTAATATTTATACCACGTACAACGCTCTGCGCACGGACATCTCTAATACCCTGTTGACCTTCAACACCGTAGGTGATTTAGAGGGTCAGCTCGGGATGGTGACGAATTCAGTCAATCGCTTGGCTGTCGGTATCCAATGTGCTCTCGCCAACGCCACCGGTCCTATCTATGGAATGGCGACGAACTCCGATAACCTTATCGATTGGGTGGCCGCTCTTGAGGCTTTAGAGAACCAACAGGTCGGCTGCTTAGTGCCGCTAACCCAGCAACAGGACGTCATTGCAGCCTTTCAGGCTCATGTGGATAGTATGTCTCTCCCTGAAAATGGGGACTGGAGATCAGTAGCCTGCAATACGGTTATTGCAACCTCCGAAGACATTGGCTCGTACAGCGCTGGGTATCCTAACACGGGTGCCAGCTTGGCCGTCAACACAAGTGGTCCCGGCTACATCCTCACTGCGAACAACGCCACGTTCCTTTCGGACGGGGTGAATCCTAGCGACATCGTTGTTTGCCTGAGTGGGTCCATCGGTAACTACGTCGTCCAAGACGTTATTAGTAACCAGCAGTTGATTGTGTCTGGCCCATCTGCTTCGGCAACGGATGTGAGTTACTATGTCTCTCGCAATCTGACTAAGACTCAGATGGCACAGAATGTAGCGGATATCAGCACCTCGTTTATGGACTCCAGAGTTTGGCATGTTCAGCCGGACATCGTTGGTGTGCCTATCGGTTCAACCACCGAATACTTACCGGGCTACTACCTCGCAGCGGCACTGGCAGGTCAGGTTGCCACGGTTCCTACTCAGCAGGGTCTTACCAACCTCACGATTGCAGGGATTGTGGATCTTGTTCATAGCAACTTCTTCTTCACGAAGACGCAGCTTAACATTATGGCTGGCGCTGGGACTTGTATCTACGCCCAGAGATCACAGGGTGGGGTGCCGTACTGCCGCCATGAGTTGACGACAGATATGGCTGATATTATTTCTCAGGAAATAATGATTACGAAGAACGTTGATGCTCTGCAGTATTACTTCAAGAGCTTAGTGCAGCCGTTCGTTGGTAAATTCAACATTACGGCCGATACCCTGCAGGTCATGTACCAGGTTCTGGATTCTGGTGCTACTAACTTGGAGAAGCAGAAGTTACCGCTAATCGGGGCTCCTCTTCGTTCCCATCAGATTCTGTCTGTGGCCCAGAACCCGCAGGCTGCTGACAGTTCTATCATCGTTATTCGGTGTGAAACGCCGATACCGAATAACTATGTTGACATTACCTTGGTGGTTTAATTAAATGGCCCAATTACCTAAAGATACACTGTCCACCGTTCAGCAGTCTGGGTTCTCGGCCCAGTGGGACTGGAAAAATGAATACGTCAGTAACTTTGAGACTGATGGCTACGAGCGATTTGCTCAGTACTCAGCTTCTCCAGATACTACGATTCTCTATGCCGGTCCTGCTCGGTTTACCGGGATTGCCGCTGACGGCGGGGCTGCCGCTGCGCTTATCCCTATCGGCCTCGCCGATGGTATTTCCATGCAGGACAATACGCAGCTTACTCGACTGTTTGAGATCGGCTCCAACCGGTCATTCTTTACCCGTGGTAAGGACCAACCTGTTCTTTCCTTCCAGAAGATGCTGGCAGACCAGAGTAATATCCTCTACGCCCTGACTCAGGTCGCCTTACAGGCTAACAACCAACAGGCTATTCTAAATGCTCGTGGCGAGACTGCAGCCGGTCCAGTCGGTCCGATCCCGAACATCGCCATGAACCTTAACTCTGAGGTATTTGGCATCCCGTTTGGGCTTATGATTATCTTCAAGACCCGTGGTAACTCTAACACCGGGGCCACTAACACGCCGACCGGTATGATCCTGACTTCTATCTACCTTGAATATTGTATGTTCTCGTCGTATAATATCCAAGTCGTCAGCAATCAGCCAGTGATTACAGAAGGTGTCTCGATTGAATTTGACCGCGTGGTTCCCGTAGCTTTCGCCCCGGCTCCTCAGGCACCTAGCCTCTAAAACCACGATCTGTAGTCTCCAACCGAAGAGCCTGGCTACGAGCCGGGCTTTTCTTTTTCAGCCGTGTGAGAACCTATGCAAGGTCTAAACCTTTTTAAACAGCCTATCCGCACGACCCTTGACGCTATCGAAGGGGTCATCGTTGTAGTAGACTCTAAAAGCAGAGCTATGCAGGTCCGTACCGTCAGTGGACAGATGTTGTCGGTGTCCTCCTGGCTTAGTAACTCCGGAGGGTCGAATAGAGAGACAGATGCGGATCTTCCCTCGGTGGGGACAAGCGTCCTCGTGTATCTAGGCACCGGGCAGCCTATCATTCTAGGGTGCCTGGAGCATGCGACTGCAAATAGAGCAGTAGGGGTCTCACCACTCGTCACGACCCAGTATGGTGCCCTCAACTACTCTAACCTTACACCTCTTCCGGCCCCTCTCTCATTTAATCCCTCCGATCCACCGGATGCTCTGAGAGGAGATAAGATCCTCTCCACTAAAGGAGGTGTCACAATAGCAGCGCTTTTCTCTTCGATTCTCCTACGAGCCTCTGGAATGGCTCAGATCGTCATTACGAAACTAGATGATCTAGTTAGGATTGTTGGAAGAAACGTCGAGGTATTCACGGACGCTATTACAGATGTTATTGCAAACTTCAGAGGAAGGGGATACAGATTCACCGGCACAAGTCTTAGTGTAGGAGACCAGAGGAGTTCCTTGTATAACTATTACTCGGTCTTAGGGGACACTGTAGCTGGCGAGACACTAAAAGAAAACTACTACGGAGTAGCGGCGAGCAGTGTGCCCCCGGCTAATAGCTACATATTTAAAAAAGTAGTTTGCTCTTGGAACAGTGGAGTACAGAATAACCTCTATGTTCAGACTTTGGATGCCTCGGCAGGGGTGGAGACCACAGAGGTTATCGGTGCGACCACAACTCTGCAGATCACCCATCAAGGAGATTCTTGGGTGGCTCAGCTGTATAGTAATGGCAATCCGCTTGCTTCATTCAATATTACTCCTACTAACGCCGAGATGATATTCCAGTCCGGGTACGTGAATATCACGGGCTCCGAGCTGGAGGCGTCTTATGGGTCTGGGACCCTTATTATTAACGGGTCCCAGCTCCAGGCCGCATATAGCTCTAGTCTAATGACATTAGACAGTTCCCAAGCTCAACTCTCCTCAGGTGGTCATGCTGTGACGGTAAATAGTAGTGGGGTTACAACGAGTTAGCCTAGCGTACCCCACGTGAACGGGTAACACTAAGTGTCCCTTGATACTGTCCGCGTGTGGCGTAGCTATGAGCTGCACCCACCGACTCATGTTGCAAGAAGATCACTTGTCCTATCTTCATCCCCCGTCTCAGAGCAATGGCGTGATGCTGAAGGACGTTGTGAAGTTCCAGCGTAAGCCTCCCCGTCCAACCTGGGTCACACCACCCGGCAAGCATATGATTTATACCGCTTCTCGCCATCGAACTCTTTAGCTTATACTCTGCTGAGAGGTTCAATGGGAGATGAAAGATCTCCTCTGAACAGGCGAGGAGAAACTCTCCTGGGTTCAGAATGATAGTATCCTCGTCACCCGTTAGAGTGATAGGTTCCATCTGAACCGCTTCCTTCTTTTGAAGGTCTATAGGTTTGTCAGGAGCCTGAAGAGATTCCTTGAAGAACATATTACTGAGAGTGATGTCAATAGAGGAGCCGTTGACATTTTCCTCCTTGGCCCCCTCTAGAACACCCATCCTAATTATATTAACAAGCTCATCATGTGACAGGATCACTGGGCTTTTCTCCTAGGAAGTTAGAAACAAAGGTCTTCAAGTCAGGAACAGCATAGCGATAGTGCTGACGATCCAGAGGTGCCACATAACCAAGAATAGGGATACCCGCACCCTCTGCTCTTTCTATGTGGTCCCAGAGATCATCTACATAAGCATAGGCACCGAGATTCTGCAGGACGGGGATCTTGTCCGCCTTCCCCGAGCCTGTCAGAACAAGATAGGGGACGAACCCCAAGACCCTCTTAAGGTTCGTCTCCCGGTCCTTTCGCTTTTCCTCCGGTATTCCGGATACTATTGCGAGATCGTATCCGCTATCCACAATTCTGTGAACAGCCTCGGGAGCCCCTGGAAAGGGGTCAAACCGGGACCAGTCGAGCTCGTCCCAGACCTTCCCCACTTGCTTTTTGTCCATCCCGTATCGCTTTTGCATGTCCCATTCCGCTGGCTCATGCAGAGTGATGGGACCAAACTTGTCGGCCGCAATGGATTCCCAGGAGGCTAGCATGTCCAGTATAACCCCATCACAGTCTAAACACACTACTCCTCTTGGTGAGCTCACTCGCTTACAGCCTCCGCTAAGACAGGTATCATAGCCCGGGCAGCTTGGAGAACGGTTTTAAGGACCTTATTCTTAGAGAGCTGCATCTGAGCCACCTCAATGGCCCTCTCCGTTTCAGCTATGTCCCGCTCCATCTGATCTCTGCCATACGGGATACAGAACATCTGCCAGTAGGGATCGCCAGTATTATTATCAACCACTGTAATCCAACCACGTTGAGTCACAAGCTCGGAGAACTCAGCGTCTACTACAAGCTCCCGGAAACTCTCTACTACATCCCAGCCTTTCTCCGAAACGTCGATATTAAGGCAAAGTTCCCCGCTGGCCTGTTGAAGACTACACCCCTCTACGTCGTCAAGAGAATACTTCTCTAGAAGGTCTAAGATCTTCAGTCTACCCCTAAGACGGAGGAAAAGTTCCCCGGTTAATGACAGTGATTCACTCATTGAAGGGCCTCATCAATAATCAGCCCCTCATTGTCGCAGGCATCGTTGAAATCATTAACCGCCGTCTCCAAGAGCTCATTAAAGTCTAACCCAGGTCCCACATCCAGCAATGCTTCTTTATTAGTTTCCCCGAGGTAGGCTAACAGATCCTCGACGACTTCACAAAGAGCACTAGCTTTACGATAGACATCATTCTCCGAAAGGTCGCTTGCCGCCTCAAACTTCTCCCGAAGCCACGCTGCTAGATCATCGTATTCGGTAGTCTCCAGAGGAATTGCATCAAACTCCAGCCCAGTATCTATGACTAAGAACTCGTCACTCACCTCCGGAGAATCGGCTACGTGTAGCACCTGAACCTCTTTCGGGAGCTCGTCATACTCATATATCTCTACACTAATCATTGAGGCAATTCCTCAGCCGATGAAAGTATTGTCAAGTTCCTCTCGAAGCTCTTCGAGGGAACACGCATGGAGTATCCTATTCCCAGCCTCCTCGGGTAGTTCGGCAAACCACATATCAAGATCTTTATCAAACTCGCATTTAATCTTCTTGTCACCAACAGTCAGGATCATGATTCCCTCAAATTGTACACTGTGAGTTGGCGGAAAGGGTGGGATTCGAACCCACGGAGGAGTGTTAGTCCCCTACAATTTTCAAGACTGTCGCCTTAAGCCGCTCAGCCACCTTTCCGATTTCTAGAACGTTCGTCCCGCTCTTACCATTCCGGTTTCACCCTAGCAGAGCGGGACTTTTACTTATACCACAAATCGACTAAAGTGCAACAAACCTCTCGGTGAAAATAAGGCACAGAACTAATATACCGAGAAGTGGTATACCAACGAGAGGATTATGGGCGAATAATAGGACAAGCGCCGCTACCGTCCCGAAGAACGCATAAGCTATAGTCTTCACACCAAAGGGTAACTTATGCTCGTCTCGGCTAATTGCCTTGATTATTGCTTGACGGACGCCTTCAACCTGAAGGATGGAGTCACATAGAGCATTGTGATTTGGCTTCACTTTGCTTACCGTCTCGGGAAACAATAGGTTCGCTGTCCGTACGTCAGCTTCCCGGTAGTAAGGGACAGGCCAGACAATCCCTAGATCCTCGAAAAGAGACTTCAGGATAGCCAGGTCAAACGATGGGGATTTAGCCCAAACGTAGTCCGCATCCCCGAGGAACTTAGAGAACTCAACGCATGCCTGATAGGCACCGATCTTGTTCTCAGCGTCGAAGACTTCCTGCGCCTCCCCTCCTTGCGATTCCCACCACTTCTCCGTTTCCGGAGAAATATGACGATGCTCCTGTCCAGTCCCGTCAAGGATGAGATAGAACGAGGAGATATTGGAATCGAAGTAGTCGAACTTCACGGCCCCAATGGAGAGAACCACGGCGTTCGTCCGTGTGGATAGTGTTTCAATATCCACCATAACGTGTATATCATCCTTACTAAGTTTCATGTGGCAGCGACCTGTGCTTTCTGAAGGGTGGGGAGTAAGAGGCTGAAGACATCTAGAACCGAGCGGACCGTTGCTATAAAGACATAGTCCTTCAGCTTTTGAACTTCCGGCAGCTCGGAGAATGGGACAAGACATGGATGAGTTTTCTTCTCCATATCCTTGACCTCTCCATACGTCCAGCCGTCTGCGAGCTTGTCTTCCATCCAGACCGCGTGGATCTTCTCAGGGGTAATGTCCTTATCCAGAGTGACCTCACTAATACCTTTGACCGTCGACTCAATACTTCCTATATCAAGCTGCCACCATGACCCTAGAAGTGGCTCTCCGCAGGCGGCCTTGATACTCTCCTGGACCTCGTGTGTAACCATCGCGGTTAGCCCGAGCATAGCATCGTAGAAGTCTACCTCGTAATATCCCCGTTCCCCACCAACAACTGCCTCATTGACTTCCATTGACCAACTCCTTCCAGCTTCGTTCATACCGCCCACCCACCTCTGGGTTGAGCTGCTTGAACCAGTTTAAGTTTCCGTTCATATGGGATATGAACTCCGTTGTTGTGAGACCCATCTTTACTGCCTCGTGATCAAAGCCATTCCTCGATACATTATTGATAATAGCACGAAAGAGAAGCTTCTTCTCTCTCGGTATCGAGGTTTTCTCATTGACTACTACCCCACAGACATATTGCCTCGTACTATACTTCATTAATTTCGTCTTACGCTCATTGATGCGTAATGAGAAGTTACCCAGCACCTCTCTTACTATCTGGTCTGACTCCAAGAAGAACTCTGCTGACTTCATCTCATCAAACGAGACTGTAATGTCGTCGGCGTAGATCGTCATCGTTCCTCCGTGACCTTCGAAGTAGGTCTGAAGAGGACCTCCGAAGGTACGAGAGGTAATAATATTAGATATCTTGGGGCTGGTCAAGGCTCCTTGTGGAAGATAGAATCTATAGGTAGAAAGTTCAGAGACGAGTCTCCTCACCTTACTATCCCACTCTTGAGGTAAACTTTCCTCAACCATTTTCTGGGTAATATTATCAAAGTAGGACTTAATGTCCCAAGAGTATATTACCCTTTTGCCGATATGTAGTCTCGCCATAGTCGGGATAGATCGTCCCAGCTCGAAAGCCCACAGATAATCCGGTAGCTCGATACGAGAAAGCACATTTGTCAGAAGCGGCCTTTGAGCCTCTCTGAGTTGCTCAGAGGGGTCAAGAATGGTCCGGAACCCACCCCCTCTCTTCGGGATCTTCAGTTCTCTGTACTGGGAATTCTTTATCCTCCAGAGGAAGGTTAAACGTTTAAGGGGGACGCCCATAAGCTCTAGAAATTCATTAGTGTCCATTCAAGACGCTCCGACGAAAGTCATCTTCTATGCTTAACTCCGGCAGTATAGGTAGAGAAGGTATAGTTACTCTGGATACTAGGCGAAGCCTTCCTTTCAATAGAGCCTCTGCGCTGACCTCGTAGATCTTCGACTTAAACGAGACTAAGCCATCGACGGGGAGGTAGTGCGTACCTTGCAGGTACAGGTAAGTACCTGTATCTAAAACATTAATCTTAGTATAATACCAAGATCCTCTGCAGAAGACGTGGTGCTTAATACTCTTTTTCCCGGAGTAGGGAAGGACAGCCGGTGTCTGAATATACCCACTAAGATTTATGTCATAGGGTAGAGAGACAGCTCCAACGTGAAGTGTTCTGCGCCCGGTCTCACTATTGGTCTCTATATTTATAAACGGAAGTGCTCGAACCAGCATGCGATCTGTATAATGAGCAAAGAAGATCTCGAAAGTCTCCTGGATCGTAATCATTATAGGTGGATCTATATAGTTAGACAGAGGGCTATGCCCCTTATAGATGCCATCTGCGAGAAAGCCCTTTAACAGAAAATAACACCCGGAATCTGATATACCTGTCCTATCCCAGGATGGTATGGTGGCGTTGACCCGTAGACGAACAAAGAGAAGTGCCCCGAGCTTATAAAGAGCTGCCGAGCAGAGGTACCCTGTATTACCTGTGTGAATAAAGAAGTACGAGATAATTTCATTCTTGCCCACCGTTCCCGTCATAAACCTAGGAAGGGATCTGTTAGCTATATTCGCTATACCCAGTCGAGAGGCTATCTCGTCAAGGTCTATAGTTGTCTCCACGAGCTTAGTGGGCCTTGTTATTTCCTGTGCTGCTATTAAAACTGCTTCAGTAACCCAATTCGAACTCACAGGGCTCAACCTCCGAGAAATTGATAAACCTTACTCTATCCCAGGCGACCTGGTTTCTTAACCGATACCACTCGTCGACTTCCCGGTCTCCCGGAGGAGCGCACTTTGGGTCCAGTAGTCTTAACCCATTATTAAACATTATACCCTCATAAAGTTTTACCACACCTCTTATACCACAAATTATCATTTATGATACAAAGTAACCTATTAAAGTTCAGGAAGTTCAGAGCAAAGTTCAGACTAAGTTCTTGAATCTAAAAAGAAAAAGACCCTCTGAACCTCTGAACTTTTGAAACGCAAAAAAAGAGGGGGTAGGGTCGTTTGGGCGATTTCACGTCCAAGCATTTTTCGTTGGACGTACGAAAGTCCCAAAAATCTCAGAATTACAAAATTCGCGGTTCAAAAGTATCATTGGGGTCTAAGCTTATGTTCTGTAAAGCTTTTTCGTCCAAAATGACAGGTTCAGGCGAAGGTATCATGATACCTCTGAAAA